>Ga0209048_10000250_pt1 | contig 58895 bp, 59 predicted proteins | sample FrelakmetCRP12CR_FD_187146 | JGI IMG/M metagenome (GOLD analysis project Ga0209048, IMG submission 187146) | Freshwater lake sediment microbial communities from the University of Notre Dame, USA, for methane emissions studies - CRP12 CR (SPAdes)... | ecosystem: Environmental > Aquatic >...
ACGTGTCTGTTTCATGCCCTTCCTCCTCATTGATGCCTCGGTATAAGACTCCATCGTGCCCCTCTCCATCCAATGCCCTGTGTGCATTGCAGCCATAATTCTTAAGAACTTATCCCCCCGAAGAATCGACAACTGACTACTCGTCACGCGGCAAACTTGCAAAGGTTGTGCTTGACAGATCACTCTCACTCATAACCTGTCAGAGGCCAATGAATTATCATTATGTTTCAATCAGTTAGGCATTACTCTCGCGCTCACTGCTCTTATCACTCCGGCACAGAACTGTTCACCTTGTGACAAAATGATGTCGTCCTGGCAAAAAATGACCAACACGCAACACAAGCATAGACTTCGGCATCGTTATACCTTCGATCACGACTTGAACTCCCGACCACCCGATGCTCTGCTTGCCTCTTCTCATGTCATGCCCCTCACCTACCGAGAAAAGTGTAGCAGACAATCATAATTTGGCATTTCTCCTTCGGGGGATACGAAGGTCGCCTCACCATTCCGTGAGCGCAGATCTCAGCCCTTTGCGCCTCATCACTCCTCACGGCCACTCTTGGGATGGTTGTTCCAAGCTTTTCCGCTCAGAAGGAAATTGACTAAGGCGTGGTGCTGTTCACATAGGCAAGCAGGTACCCAACGCCGCAGAGTAATTGAGAAAACTTGAACCTGGGGTTGTCGATAAACAGAGGACAACTCCCACCATTCTGAATAATCTTGGTACCGTGGAGCAGAAACTCGAGAGGGATCGACCGAGGACGCCTGACTAGGAAGATGATGCCGCTTTAGCCACGGTGATGAGTCGGACCGAGGCAATCGAGCAGAAGTTCGGCGCTCCAGGACCCTGAAGACGTTTGGGCAAAACACCTCTGGATTCCTGGATGGAGCCCGTACGCACAGTTTCAATTGTCGCAACAGGAACTAAATCAAGTTCATTTCCTCGACATGAACCCCAACAGGGTTATGCCGCAACTGCGCGACTCGTGTTGAAGTGACCGGTCGATGTGGAGAGGGCGCCTCTACCAGAGCCAGAACCAGCCTTCAGGCCGATGCCTGGAATAATGACATGAACTTTCTGAAACTATGTGCTGAGCCAGCCTCCCTTTTGGGAACAGGCTGAAGATTTAGGTCGGTGAGATAAATAGCAAGCGGGATCGATCCATCCGAAAACCGTTACGGCAGGACCATTTTCACGACAAAGGTATTCGGCCAAGATACCTTGGTTCTGGAACCCCACTAAAGGAATGAATGGAGCGTCAGCAAGGTCAGGCCAGCTGCCAACGCCCGCCGAGGTAGCTCCGCGTCTATCTGGTCAGCTGAGCCTCAGAATCCGCGGGGGAATTCTTCAAGGATGCCGATGGGGCCCATACCTGTGTCGGCTCTCTCCCGGCCAACCACCAAGCGACTTGTCGTGCCAGGTCGCCTACATCCTCTTGGAAGCCGGAAATCGAAGGGCACAGTTCACGTGCCCTTGGGGTCTCGTTGCCACAAAAACTCTGGCTCGCTCTGCTGCTTGGCCATCCAACGGGCCAAGACAAACAATGTGTCGCTGAGGCGATTCAGAAAACGCACGAGAGCGGGGTCCAGACGCTCCTCCCTCCCCAATCGCACACAGAAACGTTCAGCCCGCCGACAGATCGTTCTGGCCTGGTGTAACAAGCTGGAAATCTTCCCGCCCCCTGGGAGGATAAATTCCTTCAGCGGCGGCAAATCTTTCTGACACCTGTCCATGAGTTTTTCCAGCCGGGTCACGTCCCGTGCTGTGACCTTGGGCATATTCTTGAACGTCTGCCCTGGCGCCGTGGCCAGCAACCCACCAACATCAAACAGCTTGTTCTGCATCCAGCGCAGTTCCTCTTCTAACCGATCAGCAGAGGGATGAATCCCCACCAACTCGGCATTAAACGCTCTGACGACCCCGATCGTCGAGTTCAGTTCGTCCACGTCCCCATAGGCCTCCACCCGTAAGCTGTCCTTCCAAACCTGCTGGCCACCAGCCAAACGGGTTTTCCCCTTGTCACCTGTCTTGGTATAGACTTTTGTGATACGCATTCGTGCCTTCCCCTCTGTCGGTCAACTTGAAACAGCCCGCTCTCATAATCCTTCGAAACGGTAGCTGAGTCCGCCGTAGAGCGCGAACGTTGGCGCAGGTACGACAAATTGTTCCAGAGACCCTCCTCCCGTGAGCGTGTTGGATGCAATGGTACCCGAGGTCGAGAATTTCTGGTTGAGAATATTGTTGAGCATCAGAAAGGCGGTTAGCCGCCCCCCTGGTACCGGCCGTTCGTAGGCTAGCCGGCCATTGAGCAGAAAGTAACTGGGCAGCTTCGGTTGCACGTTGGTTTCATCATTCAGATAAAACTGCGACCCGACATACAATCCGATCAGAGACAGGGTCATTCCTTCCCCGGGGTGAACGTTGCCGGTGACGCTCAACCGATTCTTTGGAACGAGTGGAATGGTATTACCAGGCGTTATCGTCTTCGTCGCGGAAATGTTAAACGCGGACTGGAAAGTGGCCTCCGTGAAGGTATAGTTGATCATGCCATCGAAGTATTCGTTGTATCGGCCCTTAAAACTCGCCTCAACCCCTTGGCGTCTCGTGCGATCGATATTGCGATTCAAGCCATCATACCCTCCACTGAACACGTCGCAGTTGGTGCAGGTAAAGTAGATCTCGTTTTGAGCATTGGACAAAAAGAGCGCAAAGCTAGCCTCTCCCCATTTCCACAGCCTCGTCTTACCGCCGATTTCAAAATTGTCCGATGTAATCGGCTTCAAGGACTGGTTCGACTGACCGATGACCGGGAAGAGTTCAAGAAATGTGGGAACCCGAAACCCCTGACTATAGTTGAAGTACACGCTGGCATCAGAATGGATTAAATAGGTCAGACCCGCTCGCGGATTCGTTCGATAGAAAGACTTTTTCCCGACGCCGGGTGGAGTAAACGTGTCCTCAAAGTCAGATTCGATAATGTCTTGGTCGTAGCGAACGCCAGCCGTTAAAAGCAATTGCGGAAGAAGGCTCAGCGTATCTTGGGCGTACAACCCAAGGATGTTCTCATTCGTGTCGGTCCTGTTGTTGAACGGTCCGAAGCCCGAGGTAGAGGACAAACGACTCCCGAAATCATTTCGTTGCACGTCAGCCCCAAACACCAAATTATTGTGGTGCCCGAAAAGCGGAGTGTTCTGCGCTAGCTGGACCGTCCCACCCCACGATTGAGTGGTTGAAATGGTTTGGGCTGTTGATAGAATAGACCCCGGGAAGAAAGGTTGCCCGACTCCGAACTGTGTTTGGTCCAGTTGTCGATAGAAGCCATTGACGTTCAACGAGAACCCCAGCGGAAGTCCTTGTCGTCCTGTCAGCCTCACCACGTTGCTATCATTGTCGGTGAAGTCGCCTGGCGTAAAATTCGCTCTCGGGTTCACTGCGGCCACACTCAAGGGGAGTGCGCCTGCCTGAAAAAGTTTGTCCGTTACATAGGTGTAGGAAAGTGTGATATCGCTCTCCTCGGACGGACGGTAGCCGACTCTCCCATAAACACGTGAGATGTTAGCGCCAGAGTCGTCGCGATATCCGTCTTCCTTCTCCTTGCCAAGATTGACATAATAGTCGAACTTGCCGATCGGCCCACTCGCGTTGACGGTATAGCGTTGGCGGCCCCAACTTCCGAACAAGGCCTCGCCTGTCACCTGGCGCTTATCCCCGCCACGCTTGGTAATGATGTTGACGACACCTCCCATTGCATTTTTCCCATAGATCGTGGCGGGACCGGGAATAATCTCGATCCGTTCGATCGTGTCAAATGGTATCAGGTCGAAGTTGATGGTGTTGAAATCTGGCTCGTTGATCCGTTGACCATCCACAAAGACGCTCGTGGAAGGAACCGGCTGGCCATTGAACCCGCGCAGATCGATGGTTTGCTGAAACGCGTTGCCGACGAGATCGTACATGACGATATTGTTGGCCCACTGTATCGCCTCCTGCACGGTCTTGGCGCCGGACTTGCGGATATCTTCGGCGGTGATAACCGTCACTTTTGCCGGAAGCGTTCTGGCATCGACAGGTGCGTCGGGAAGACGTGTGCTGGAGACGACGACTTCTCGCGTCTCAATCACATCCTCTGACTGGGCAGAGGCAGTCGAAGCACCGAGGCAGGATAACAGGACAACACAAACAGACAAACCCGGAACATGGATGTGCACGGAGACCTCCCTTAGACTCGAAGGGTCCAGTCGAAATGTCCTTCGGATGGGTCTCCTGACTTGCGGCTCGTCGCTTCCCTGCGCCTTCCCATGTGCCTGGCACACAGTGGCATTTGTGCAGAGTCACTCCCCGCTGACAGTGGCGGCACCGTGATGGATTTGCACCATCTTCCCCCTCTCCGACGGTGTGTTGACTCGAACGGCCTTTCTCCCTGGTTAAACAATACCCCCTGGAACCAATGGGCGGGCCGGGTACGAAACCTCACCCCTCGTAATGGAACTCACAACATTCCGGATACGGCAACAGTTTGATGACGATCCTGACCGGGCAAGGAGACTCGCGGCAACCCCGTATCCGGATGCGCGTCGACCAGCACCTGACACCCATAGACCTCGGTCAAGACCCGCGGATGAATCACGTCCTGTGGAGGACCGATGCACACAACGGCTCCCTGTTTCATGACCAGAATACGATCACAGTATTGGCTTGCCAGATTGATGTCGTGTGACACGAGCAGCACCGTCATCTGCAATTGCTCATGAACTCGCTGGAGAATCCGGCACACTTCGAGCTGATGATTGAGGTCGAGATGCGCGGTCGGCTCATCGAGCATCAGCACGCGAGGCACCTGGGCTAAAGCGCGCGCGAGCAGCACTCGTTGTCGCTCTCCTGCCGAAAGAGTATCGACCATCCGGTTGGCCAGGTGCCCCACATCCGTCTGGGCCATGGCCTCTTCTGCAACGGTAAGATCTTCTCGCCGCTCCCACCCCACGAGATTCCATACACCACCATGGCGATAGGGAAACCGCCCCATCAACACCATGTCCAATACGGAAAACGGGAAGTCGGACGAGAGATCCTGTGGCATATACGCCACCTGCCTGGAGATTGATTCACGCGACAATGCTCCAAGTTCAGCCCCGAACAGTCGTATGGTTCCCGCTTGAGGACGAACTAGTTTCGCCAACAGCTTCAGCAACGAACTTTTTCCTGACCCGTTGGGCCCAATCACACCGACGATCTCGCCCTGGCGGACAGTAAACTCCATTCCTTTGATGACCCAGGCTGCCCGATCGCCAGGGGGATGGCTTTGCACAGAGCCATACCGGAACGACAGCTGCCGCACCTCGAGGGCCGGGAGAGGAGTATCAACGGTACTGACCAATGCCTGTGGACTCATGCGATAAACCGATACTTCCGAGTCATCAGGAGATAGATGAAAAAAGGTCCGCCGATCAGCGCGGTAATCACGCCGACCGGAATTTCTGCCGGTGCCACGACTGTACGCGCGACAGTATCAGCCACCATCAGCAGGATACCTCCTCCCAACGCGGAAACGGGTAACAGCAACCGGTGATCCGACCCGCACAGTATCCGTACGAGATGCGGAATCACCATGCCGACGAATCCGATCATACCGCTGACCGACACGACGGCCCCCGTCAGCACAGCCGAAACAAGGAACACCGTCCGTTGTACTCGATCCGAGTCGACCCCTAAGGAGCGAGCCGCGTCTTCGCCCACAGCAAGGAGATTCAAGGCCTGGCTTTCTCGAAGGAGCAGGACAATGGCGATCAGCAAGCAGGATCCAGTCCCGATCAGCGCTGGCATGCTCGGGGCGTTCAGCGTCCCCATCAGCCACAAGACAACCCGATAGAGCGAGGCCGGATTCAAGATCGAAGTCGCAAACATCATGAGTGCCGAACAGACGGCGTTCACAATCACCCCCGCCAGCAAGAGCTGGTGCATCGGTAACCTCCCTTGCGAGGCCGCAATCCCATACACAAGGACGATCGAGACACCACCTCCGATGAAGGCACACAATGGCAACCCGAGCCCACCCACGATCGAGCCAAGCCCGAGTGCTAGCCCGATCGTTGCCCCCAACGCAGCCCCGCTTGAGATCCCGAGCACGTAGGGATCGGCCAGCGGATTTCTGACGAGGGCTTGCAGCGCGGCTCCTGTAATTGCCAACGACGCTCCCACGAACAGGCCCATCAGGATCCGCGGGAATCGAATGTCCCAGATGATGACGCGAGCCACATCCTCGTTCCCAGCCGTCGAGAATGTCAGGGCAGACCAGAGCTCTGCCATTGTCAGCGCGTGCGCCCCGAACTGGAGACAGAACACAATGGCGCCGCAGGTCACAAATATCATGAGCCCCATCACCGCATACCACCGACGAGCCCGCAGGGCCTGCCACGATGCCAGACCTTCATACTTCCGCAACGGAACGGATGAAGCCATCATCGGTGGATCGGACAAGGTAGTTTGAGATGGAGGCGGATGGACGGTCATGGCTTCTCTTCTTGGGACTCTCCGGTAAACGCCTCGGGATGAATAGCCTTCGCAAGGAGTTCGAGTCCTTCTACGATTCGCGGCCCCGGTCGGTCGACCAACACACTGGGCACAAGGACAAGCCGATTGTGTTTGACGGCTGACAGACTCGACCAGCGCCGCCACTGCTGTTGATCCTCCTCGGGAATACCTTCCGCCGTGCCGACCGGGAAGACAATGACTTCCGGATCGCGGGCAAGCACTTCCTCCAACGCAAACCTTGGGTAGGCCGTCGACGTATCTGCCGCGATATTGGCACCGCCCGCCGCTTCGATCAGTTGGTAAATAAAACTCCCAGGCCCTACCGTTTGCAGCGGGTCCGTATTCAACACATAGAGCACACGCGGATGGGCCAGTGATTGTGTGCGCTCCTTGACGACCGCGATACGCTGCCGAATTGTTGTCGCCAACTCGTCCCCCGCTTTGCTCCGATCAAATAGCCGTGCAACCGTTTGAATCTGTGCGACCACATCCTCGAGCTGCGCGGCTTGCAACACGAAGATGGGGACTCTGACACGATCGAGATTTTGGAGAAGATCTGGCTGGATAAAGTCCTGCGGGGCCAAGACCAAGTCGGGCTTGAGTGCAAGAATTTGCTCGACACTCGGATTCGTCCCTCCCAAGTGTGTCTTGCTCTGTGCTTCGGGAGGGTAGTCGCAGAAAGGCGTCACCGCGACGACCTTCTCCTCAAGACCGAGCGCAAAGAGGATCTCCGTGACGTTCGGCGCCATCGACACCACGCGGCTGGGTGCCTTTGCAAGAAAGAGTTTTCTTCCCAACGCGTCCACAAAGGTCCGCGGCGTAATGTTCGCCATAAACGGCATGCCGGTCAAAATGCCCTGTTGTCGTCGCTTCATGTTCGACATCTCATCGTCCGGAGCGGCCGGCGCCGTCCATATCGTAAGCAGGACGCCAGCTCCGAGCAGGGATCCAACCCATCGACTTGTACGGAAGAATATGTTGGAGCCCAAATAAAAAAATCCCCAAGGCCTCGACAGACCCTGAGGATTGCACCCGCAACTCATCCTCGCCAATTCCCCAGCCCACGAGGGAACGTCGGTCAACCTTCCTGGGAGGTCTTCTGGCTCATGGTTCACCCTACTCCCCGCGCCTTCCCACCCGCCGAGGCGGACAGTGGCGTTCACGGGTTTCGTCCCCATTTACAGCGGCGGGACCGCGAGGGACTTGCACCCTCTTCCCTTACCCAGGAGTCACAATGTGGAGGGCACTTTAGGAGACCGGGAAGAAGGTTGTCAAGTTCATTAATGTCCGTCGGCCCCTCCCCTGCTCATGTTCTGACAGCTCGACATGCGTACCCGTCGGCAAACAGAGCGTAAGACCTAGACTTTTCCGCTCACCTCCCGGCATAGGCTTTGCTCACCTATGTGGTGGCTGACTCTCGCGAATGTGATACGAGCTCACATAAATGGCCGACCCAACATGCAACCTCTACTTACGTACCCATGAAACACTTGATCGTTAGCGTCGTCATCCTCTGGGCCTTTTTCCAGGTATCGAGCCTCATCTGGTCCTCAAAGGGACAACCTCCCAGCGCCACCTTCACCCGACTCCTAGAGCCACCGCAGCCTCGTTTCGTTGCCCCCTATGAGAATGGCTACTTCTATCTCCTCGGCTTTGCTGCCGCCCCTACTCTCGATCCAGCCAAGGTGGGTCATGAGATCTGGATGGAATCCAACGCCGCTCCAAGCGCTCGCGAATTCAACTACGACAAGCCGGATTGGTCGGAACTACAGGTTCAGCTCCCTTTAGAACAGCTCCTTCCTTCCTGGAACTCCGAGAATCCCGTGAGCGAGTTCCGGAATATGAGCGCCCGGATTCAGACCATGACCGGTCGCGACCACACCCTATTGACGCGGTACGAGCACTGGCTCGCGATGCCCTTCGAGGACATGGGATTCGGACATCAAGGCACGCCCCACTTTGAGGAAATTTTCGTTGGGCACCGCCTCTTCATCGCTGACGGATTTTCTCGCCAGACGGCCCTGGGCATGCAGCGATTAAAGAAGGACATTCACATATGGCGGATCGTACTTCGAGACGCGACGACCATCGCCACCAAAGTCATGGCACAAATTGTCATTACCGATGATCTTCGCCTGCTCTCGACCCTGTTGTCGCAGCCCGCCGTCGACAAGACCGTGCTGGCGATGACTCCCAACATTGCCCCTCCGCTCACTACAGCAGAATCCTCGCTCCGCTGGCCGCTTCAACATCAATTCACACTCGGCGTCCACGGCGATCATATAGGCGAACTCACCACAGATAGACCGACTGAATACCTCAGTGCACAGGAACAGTGGTTGGCAAACACTGCCGGTCTTCCCGAAGAGGCCTTTCGCCAGATCGCACATCCGCACGGACGCTCGTTCCTTGGAATCCCTTTACAGACACGAGAAACCTGGGAAATGTATGCGACGTATTATGACGCGATGATCCATGCAGCAGAAGCAGGGCGGAGCACCTTGCCAAGGCTTCACGAACTTGACGGTACTGTACACCAAGGCATCGTGGAGAGCCTCGTCAGCCCAGCCCCCTTCGAACCGGATTGGAATCCCTTCCACCACCAACTGAGGGAGACTGATGCCAGGCTCCGACTTGTCTCGCTACAGGTCGTCTTGCGGCGCCCGAGCGCACAGACCACCGTGCCGAATCGACTCGCTGGAGTCGGCTCGTCCTATTACGATCCCTTTAGTGGATTACCGATGTTGTGGAGCCCGACGCAACGGAAGATCTATAGCGTGGGGAAAGACCGGTTCGACGATGGGGGTGACGTGAGTTTCGATATCAGCGTCCCTGCGATTGTCGCCCTCACACCCACACCTAAGGAATCGCAGGCACCCGCTCCAACCCGCAGAACTAACCGCCGTTAGCCCGATAACGCAGCTTGAGCACCACTATCGCTCCCGTCAACAGCAGCGTGACGGCATTGGTCAGAATGATCGACCAGGCATGCAGAACCAGTCCATACAGAAACCAGAGGCAGACGTCGGATGAGAAGATCGCCAGCATCCCCAGCGATACATCGCCCGCGGATTTCGTGGACCACGTCTTCTGCAGCTGGGGCCAGAACGCACAGGTGGTTAACGATCCTGCCACGAACCCGAGTAGATCGCTCCCCGTCATCGTAGGACATCCTTCCGCAGACCTGACGCTCCCATGCGACGTCGGCCCACCCCATCAAACCTGCTTGTCAAGACCAATAGCCCTGTGGTACATTTTCATCTCCGCAATCTTGTATCGATTCGACTAGATGAAGGAGTCTAACCGTGGCATTTACATGCGATCTCTGTAGCAAACGTCGTCAATCCGGCCATAACATCAGTCACGCCAATAACAAGACCAAGCGGATCTTCAAGCCCAACCTGCAACCAGTCCGGGCACTGATCGACGGTCAGCCAAAACGCATTCGGGTCTGCACACGCTGTTTGCGTAGCGGCAAAGTCCAAAAAGCCGTCTAGTTTCCTTCGCGGGATACTCAAACAGGCCAGACGACTCAAAGCCAATCCCCTGGCGGCTAGGTCATCTCCTTGGCAGGAGTCTGCCAAGACTTCCTCCTTGCCCAAGGACGAGCCGGACTCTGGCTGGTAAGGCGAGCTACCCCTTCTACATCCTTCTAAAACGCTCCTGCTCCTCTACGGGGCCGACCACAAGACACGGCCACTCTGATCGGACAGCTTCACGGCGACCCGATCATCCGGAGACAGGGCCAGCCTCCGATTCCCATCGCGGCTCGTCATCACTAGACCCACCTCTCCGTTTTTATCGAGACCCAATCCGGCTCGTGCCTTGCCACTCGAATCCAGCAGGAGAAACTCTTCCGCATTCACCCCGTTGGGCTTCTGTGCCTTGACGGATGAAGGAGCCAGCCACCACCCGCTTATTGCCCCGCCAATCATACTTCCGACGAACGTCACGACGACCAAGAACCCAAAATGCCCTCGGCTCACAGTGTCTCCTTTCTGTCACGTACAAGACCTATCGCCCGTGCTGCTGCCTCACTTCGATTTCCCGCAGGAATTGTGTGATTGTGTGGAGGGCCCGCATTTCTCGTTGGCCTTGGGAGGCTCGTCTTGGTACTTCGTCAGATACAAAAAAGGACTTGGAAGCGCATGCTTCTCAAGTCCTCCATCCTCTTACGTGTGACGTTTCACGCCTCACGTTTCACGTCTTTGTTTGGAGCGGGCGATGGGATTTGAACCCACGACAACTTGCTTGGGAAGCAAGGACTCTACCCCTGAGCTACGCCCGCTCGCTGGTTTGAATCCTACGCCGGGCCTCTGTGCCAAGTCAAGAAACTCCTGGCAACTACCCTTGCAGTTCAACCAAGGCAAACTTTCGCCGGCCGACCTTGAGTCGATAGACTCTTCCGGCCACAATCGATATTACGGTATTCGCGTCGCTCTGTTTCTGTTCATCGACCTCTAGGCCACCCTGAATAATCAGCCGCCGGGCCTCGCTCTTACTCGGCACAAGCCCCGTCTTGGCCACCAGGTCGACAAGGCTGATCGTCTGCCCCTCGCGCAAATCGGCCAGGGTTAAGGTCAAACGCACATCCGGCTCGCTCGGAAATTCCCGCTCCTGAAATTTCTGCTGAAATGCCGCCCTCGCCTGCCGGCCAGCTTCCGCCCCGTGATACCGAGCGACGATCAAGGCCGCGAGTGCTTGCTTCGCCTCCATCGGATGGGCGGTCTTGACTCCAGCCAAATCCTCCGTCGTGAGCAGCTCATAGTACCGAAGCATCAACACGTCACTGATCGACATGAGCTTCCCGAACATATCGTTCGGTGTGTCTTCCACTGCAATGTAGTTCCCAAGACTCTTGCTCATCTTCCGCGCACCGTCCGTCCCCTCGAGTAACGGCATCGTGATCACGACCTGCGGCTCCTGGCCATAGTTCCGTTGCAGGTCACGGCCCACCAACAGATTGAACTTTTGATCGGTGCCGCCCAGTTCTATATCGGACTTGAGCGCCACGGAATCGTAGCCCTGGACGAGAGGATACATGAACTCATGGATACTGATCGGTTTCTGCTCGTGGTACCGCTTATGGAAATCGTCCCGTTCGAGCATCTGTGCAACGCTGTGATGCGCGCTCAGATGGATCAACCCTTCCGCGGTCATCGTACTCATCCACCGGCTATTGAATTCCACCAGGGTCTTCGCAGGATCGAGAATTTTGAAGATTTGCCGCTCGTAGGTCTTGGCATTCTCCAGCACTTTCTCTTTCGAAAGCGCGACGCGCGTCTCCGATTGGCCGGTCGGATCGCCGATCATGCCGGTGAAATCGCCGATCAAGAAGATTACTTGATGTCCGAGTTCCTGAAAGTGCTTGAGCTTGTGGATCAAGACCGTATGGCCCAGGTGCAGATCCGGCGCGGTCGGATCGAAGCCTGCCTTCACCCGTAGCGGCCGCTTCTCTTTCAAGGAACGTGTCAGTTTCGATTCAAGTTCAGCCCGTTGAATGACTTCCACGACTCCGCGGAGGATCAACTCGAGTTGACGGGAGAGTTCACTCATGTCGCCTTCTTCCCTTTGACTATAGATATGGCACCCGACGTCACCGTGACCAATGGACGAATCCGCTCAAACTTCTTTTTCCCAATCCCCTTAACGTCTCGCAATTCATCGAGAGAGTGAAAGGCCCCCACCGATTGCCGATATTCCATGATCCGTTCGGCCAACTTGGGGCCGATGCCAGGCAGAGCATCAAAATCCTGTTCCGTTGCACGGTTCAGATCGAGGAGTCCCTGGTGAGACCGTTTCGGCGCGGGAGTAGTGGCTGGCTGATCTGCCAACGAGGCGACAGGAGATCCACTCACCGTCGTCGCGCGTCCACTGGCAAAAGCCATCTCTGACTGCGCCCCCTCGGACGAATTGACGGAGAGATCGCGCGCTCGATCGAATGAGGTCGGCAGGCTCCACCCGATCCAGAAGACGACTCCCATGGTCGCCGCCAACATCCCAAGTTTAAGGAGAAGCGATTGCCACATTATTGCGTCCGCTTCCGCGCCTGGTGAATCGCCTTCCCTTCGACATCTTCAGCCGCTTCCATCAGGCCTTCTGTCAGCGTCGGATGGGCATGGATCATCTCCGCCATTTGCGTCACCGTCGCGCCGACTTGCATCGCCATGGCCGCTTCATGCACCAGATCGGCTGCGTGGGCTCCGACGATATGCACGCCCAGAATCCTGCCGCTCGGTGATTCGGCAATGACCTTGAAGAACCCCGTCGTATCCCCCGTCGCTTGCGCCTTCCCTAACCCGGCATATCGAAAACGTCCCACTTTGAGTGCCTGGTCAGGATTCTGCCCGGCAGCCTGGACTCGTTCGCGGGCCTGCTGTTCCGTCACGCCCACGCGGCCGATCTCCGGCAGGGTAAAAATTCCGGCAGGGATGACATCGTAGCGGACCGTTGCCTGATGCCCCATAATATTCTCGACCGCGACTTTGCCCTGAGCCGAGGCCACGTGAGCCAACATGGCCTTGCCGACCACATCGCCGATCGCATAGATCCCCGGCACAGTGGTTTCCATCCGCTCGTTGACGAGAATCTCCCCACGCCGTCCCGTCTGCACCCCCACCTGATCCAGTCCAATGCCTCTGCTATTAAATCCTCGACCCACGGACACCAGTAGCTTCTCAGTCGCTACCTGCGTGCCATCTTTGAGATCCGCGGTGATCGTCGTCGGTGACCGCTCGAGTCTCTCGACGGTGGTCCCGGTCAGGACCGTCACGCCGCGTTTTTTCAGCTCCCGTTCCATCGTCGATGAGATGTCGTCATCCTCAAGGGGAAGAACGCGAGCCATCAATTCAACTATCGTAACGTCCGTCCCTAGACCACTATAGAGCGCCGCAAACTCGCAGCCTTCGACACCCGCACCGACGATCAGCAGACTGGCAGGAATGCGCTCGAGGTCCAAAAGGTGCTGGCTGGTGAGTAGCTGCTGCCCGTCGATCGGAAACTGCGGCAGGTTCGGCCAGGACGACCCCGTGGCAATCACGATCGCATCAGCCTGAATGTCACGCATTGCGCCATCGGCTCCGATTACCGTGACCGTCTGCCGATCCCGAAGTGATCCAGTCCCCTGCACCTGCTCGATATTCCACGCTTTGAACAGCGTCGCAATACCCTTCACGAGAATCGCCACCACTTTATTCTTCCGGGCGACCATCCGAGCGAGATCGTACGTGACTGGTCCTTGGACGAGCAGCCCCATGTCCTCGGCTATTTTGACCTTGTCGCCCAGTTCGACGACCGACAGGAGGGCCTTACTGGGAATGCAACCCCAATTCAAGCAGACGCCCCCGAGCGCGTCGGACTCAATGACGGTGACACGGGCGCCGAGCTGGGCCGCTCGGATCGCGGCGACATACCCACCAGGTCCAGCGCCGAGAATGGCGATGTGCTTAGACATGGGAACGAATCAATGCTTTTGCGTGGAGAGAAAGGCCTCGTACTGCGCCGCCGTCATCAACTTCTCGACTTCGCCGGTATTGGAGAGATCGACCACCACCATCCAGCCTTTGCCATAGGGATCGGAGTTCACCACTTCCGGGTGGTCCTTCAAATCGGCATTGATCTTGGCAATGGTGCCGCTCACGGGCGTGTAGATCGTGGAGGTCGTCTTGGTCGATTCGACCTCACCGATCTGCTGCCCGGCCTTCACGACGGCACCGGGCTTCGGCATATCGATGAAGACGATATCGCCCAACGCATCCTGGGCAAAATGACTGATGCCAACCGTGGCTTGCGTACCACTCACGCGCACCCATTCATGCTCTTGGTGGTAACGGAGATCTTTGGGAATCATGCACGCTCCTTGTGAAGAAGGCCAAAGTTCAGGTGACTCGGAAGCCAGGCATTATGTCGTAGCACCCCAACCTCACCTTGTTCTCGACCTGCAAAATTTTATCGGGGAATCGTAGTGGTCCGGCGCCTCTTTTGTCAAGGAATCGCTGGCCCGTTCATCATCAGCAAATGTGTCTCGCCTTGCCCAACTGTCGTCGCGACTATCGCTTTCACGGCAGTGACCAGAGACGCTGGATCCGACGCGCCCAGGGCGATGCCCAGCCAGAGTTGCCGTTCATCCCCAGCCGTCGGCGCCAATCGTTGGCGCACCGTGTCTCTCGCCGCCCCTTGATCATCCGATCGGTCGGACATGCCCGGCTCCGGTTGGACGACGAGGTGGAGCCCACGTTGTTTCGTTTCAAGCACGTCTTCTCCATACTCCGTCAAGGCTTCCGCAGGCGAGAAGACCGCACGTCCGTGCACAACCACAGCGACCAGGAGCCCCGGTCTCGCCTGTCGCAACTGCTGGGTGAGTCGAGCCACAAACCCAAGGTAACTCCTCGTCTTCCAACCAGCCCAGCGCCAGGCGTCTGGTGAGACAGCCTGACCTTGGCTATCGAATGAAGGCCCAAAGAGCCCTTCATACATCCGTCGCGACGTCGGGCTCCATTCCTCAGCAAATCCCTTGGCCCTCCTGGCCCCGATCAGCAGCCCATCGACGTCCGTCCGCAACAAATCCTGTGCAACCTCACTGACGAGACGCTGATAATCGGGATGGAGCACGTCGACATGACCGACCGACTGGAACAGCTGATCAGTCCTGTTAGCCACGACGATGCTCCACTCAGGATTCACCGTTGTCCACCCAGGCTCATGCAGATTGAGCGACGCCAATACCGCCATCCCTTTGGCATGGGCTGCCGGCACGATCACCTTAAAGAGATCCTCGACAACTGGAACCTTTGTCGTCTGGAAGTACACTCCCGTGGGGCCTGACTGCATCGTCTCACGAGGAGGAGAGCCCGCCTCGACAATCAACGATGTCACGCCTGCGTCAGCGAGTTGCGCAATCCATGGCCCGACAGTAAGAATCCTAAGCCAGTCCGCACTCGTCAGCCAGAGCGCAATCTGTCTCCGTTCCAATAAGGACGATGGGCCGAGAGTCCGCCGAAAAGCGTCCAGCCGATTGAGAGCGTGAAATTCATAACTGCCGGCGAGCGGGGTGGATCGCGGTGCCTCTCCGGCCACGGCGCGATAGGCAGACAGCGCGGCCGTGAGGTCCCCGCTCTGCTCATACGAGCGTGCGAGCCACCAACGAGCTTCACTCAGCCTGGGAGAATCGGGATTGGCGTCAACAAATCGTTGAAAGAGTGCACTGGCAAGTGGGTAGCGCTCTTGTACGTAGGCACGATAGGCGGACTCAATGAGCCGCGTCTGAGCGTCTAGTACTGGATCGACACCAGACGCGGCAGGCGGCGTCGAGGGAGGGAACCGGTGCGCCAGATTGGCGCACCCCGGAAGGACCAAGCACAGCACACAGAAAATCCATCTCAGTGGACTCAGCCAGCGATGAACGGAAACAACCACAACCATTCACGCCTAGCAGGCTATGAAAAAACTATATCGCACGCGAAAGCCTCGGTGGCCAAGAGGAGACCATTCCCGCAGGATGCTCAAAATGGCCAGACTTCTCACCCGCCCAACCCTGGCGCACCGAGACGCGCCTTCTCCCCAGCAAGGCCGCAGTCGATGAACGCACCAGAGGCGTACCCTCAGGGGTACGTTGAGGATTTCGATGAGCCGAGAACGAAGCTGGCGGATATTTTCAGCATCCTGCTAACCGACAAGATCCGTTTCGGGAAAGAAATAGGAAATCTCGAACTTGGCAGTCTCCGGCGAGTCCGATCCATGCACGGCATTAAATTCGATGTTCGCCCCATGGGCCTTGCGAATCGTGCCAGCCTCCGCCTTGGCCGGATCGGTCGCCCCCATCAGTTCCCGATTTTTCTTGATAGCATTATCGCCTTGCAGGACCAGTACCACGACCGGTCCGGACGACATGAACGTGCAAAGACTGTCGAAAAACGGACGGGCTTTATGCACGGCATAAAACCCCTCGGACGTCGTTTTCGAGAACTGCATCATGCGTATGGCCACTGGCTTCAGACCGGCCTTTTCATATCGGGCAATAATGTCGCCGATCGCATGCTTCTTTACCGCATCTGGCTTGATGATGGCTAATGTTCGTTCACTCATTGCTTGAAGTCTTCCTCCAGTCTAATTTGTAAAAATGGCAAAAATAACTGGCTCATTATATGGAAGGGCTGCACGCCTTGCAAGGGAGCGCCAGCCTTAGGAGGCGAATTGCTTAGCTAGATCCTGCGGGCGAAATACACCCCGCTCTGTAATAATCCCTGCAATCAATTCCGCCGGCGTCACATCAAACGCTGGATTGTAGACTGCGACCCCTTTGGGTGCGACGGGATGGCTGCCGTGAACGGCGGTGACTTCTGAGGGATTCCTCTGTTCGATCGGGATGTCCGCTCCTGTTTTGGTCTTCAGATCAATCGTGGAATAGGGAGCGGCCACATAGAAGGGAATCCCGTGGGCCTTCGCCAGTACTGCGACTGAGTAGGTGCCAATCTTGTTCGCCACGTCCCCATTGGCGGCGATCCGATCCGCCCCCACGATACAGAGGTGAATTTTCCCCTGCCGCATGAGTGCGCCGGCCATGTTGTCCGTGATGAGCGTCACAGGAATCTTGTCTTGCATCAACTCCCAGGCCGTGAGCCGCGCACCTTGCAGCACCGGCCTGGTTTCGTCTGCAATGACCTGAATCTTCTTCCCCTGCTCCCAGGCAGCGCGAATGACGCCCAATGCAGTCCCGTACCCGGCAGTTGCCAGCGCACCGGCATTGCAATGAGTCAGGACCGTTTGACCGCTCGCAATGAGTCTAGCTCCGTGCTGTCCCATCGCCTTACAGAGCGCAATATCTTCATCGAGAATAACTTGTGATTCCCTCAATAACGCGGCTTTAATGGAAGCAATCGGCTGCGTGTGTAACGAGGTGAGCAGGCGTTTCATCCGTTCGATGGCCCAAAACAGATTCACCGCCGTCGGCCTGGTTGCCGCGAGGTGATCGCAGATCACGAGCACGGCCTTAGCGAAGGCCTCATTGTCGGAGACCGTGACGGCCTGGGCACCGAGTGCGACCCCCATCGCCGCAGTCACACCGATCGCCGGGGCTCCTCTGACTTTGAGGCTGCGAATGGCGTCGGCCACGGCCTGATAATCCCGGCAATCCAGAAACTCGACGTACTCCGGCAGCCGGCTCTGGTCGAGCAGCCGTACCGCGCCGTCTTTCCATTCAACGGTGGGAACCATGGAGGAATCTTGTAGCGGGAACTGGGATGCAGTGCAAGGGGTCAGTGTTTCTGGGGGCCGCGCCAGGCTAGAATCGTCATTCGGTTAACCGCTTCACATCCCCGGCCTTTTTCTCAGGCTCGGGCATGTCGCGAACGGCTACCGACTATTCATCCGTTTCCCAACTGGAAAGGGGGTCACAGGCTTCTGTTCCATTTTGGCAAATTCCCGTTCCAACATGGCCCTGATGAAGCCACTGGTGGTGTATCCCTGCAGTTTCAGTTTATCGAGCTGGGTTTTGAGATCGAGCGGTAACTGAATTACAATTCGTACGAGTTTTGACATCCCCTAGCTCCCTTAAAAATAGACACAAATCTGCTCAGCCAGCGCGAAAGGATGCACATGCTATGCCTTGCTAGCAAGTGATGAGAGATGAACAAAATTGAGGCCTTATGCTATAGAGCCTCCACCGAGGATGAATGGAGGGACGAAATTCGTCTTCCTAAGACGTGAAATGTGCAGCCTTCTCATTCGCTCAGACCGACCTGAGTATCAGCGAAGTGCGCCTCGCCGGAGTTCCAAACCCTGTGGCCAAAACGATCATCAACGACGGTCGCGCCATTGTTTCCAAATCCGAACCCAGTTCGCCTGTTCGCAGGCCCACAGGCACGAGGCTCTGTTCGTCGGCTGCCACAATAACTCTCTTGATCGGTGCACTTGCAGCCCTGCGGCAGAGACTCCTCCGGTAAACCAAACCCCGCCGTCACGGTCTGTACGCAACACCGTACTGCCTTCCGACCCATAGGCCTCAAGAACGGCCGAGGCAGGGTGCTTGTAGGGATTATGGCGACCAGCTGAAAATACGGCATACCGGGGATGCAACGATGCCAACCAGTCACGATTCAACGAACTCACCGCCCCGTGATGAGGCACCTTGAGGACCTCGATCGGATCATAAGGCCTGGATCGCGTCATCCGCGACAAGCCATCTCGCTCGACATCGGCAGCAAAGAGCATCGTATGGTGGCCGCAGATCAGCTGCGTCACCACCGAGTGATTATTCAGCCCATGCCCACCCACACGGCTATCTTGGAGCGACAGATCAAGATGCCCGTCCGCTGGTGGATTGAGGACTACCATCCGACAGGGGCCGGATGACAGGATCTCCTGCCCCTCTCTGGCCACCTGCTCTCGTAGCCCTCGATCGGCCAATGACTGCTGCAGTCGTCGATAGAACAGTTCTTCTCTTATCTCTCCCAATCCCCAATAGTTCTTCACGGTAAAGTGGCGGACCACCCAGGCCAGGCCCCCGACATGATCAAGTTGAGGATGTGTGCCAATAACCTGATCAATGGTGCGGATTCCCCGGTTCCAGAGAAACGGAGCCACGACTCCACGGCCCATGTCAAATCGTTCGTACGTCGCCCCTCCGTCGATCAAGACCACCTGACCGTCAGGCAGCTCAACGACCGCACTATCACCTTGCCCGACGTCTAAGAATGTGACTCGGAAGTGATCCCCGTCAGGAAACATCCGTGGGGACCAGGCCCACCACAGCAAAACCACCAGCACTCCTGCGCCTGCTGCCAACCTGAACGCCGCGCTGCCCACTCGCTGCCACATCAATCCGAGACATCCGTAGAACAACAACATGGTAAGAAGCGAAGGGGCCGCGACATGCCATTCGCCTCCAGGTAGCCTCGACAGCAGACGGACCGCCGCCACAAAGTGTTCGAGTAACCACTGATTCACCGAAGCCAGGGGCAGCAGGGTTCCCCCTACCAGGATCTGCCAGATTCCGCCCGCGAGGCCGATCGGGACTAGCAGGAACCCCATCACGGGAACGGCCACCACATTGGTAAATAGACCGAGCCAGGGCAATTGATTGAAATAGTATGCAACCAGAGGGAGGACTACCAAGGTGACGACCCCGCTCATGACTACAGAGTCTCTCCCCCATCGAACGCAGGTTCTCAGGAATGATGGCTCGTCCGGTTGCTCCTCCAGTTCAATAGCGGTCGGCCAGGAGAGGAACCCGGCAATGGCGATGACGGACAAAAAGGAGAGCTGAAAGGAGATATCGAACAGCGCCTGAGGATCGTGCAGCAAGATCACAACCGCGGCGGCGGAGATGGCATGGAATAGACGGCGCTCCTGGCCGAGCCAGATCGCACTCAGCCCAACAGTCACCATCAGCAACGACCGCATCGTCGCCAGTTCGGCCCCGGCCAGGCAGGCATAGGCTGCGACAGGAACAATCGTACAGACAGCGGCCATGCGAGTCGGCGTGATTCTCCGAGACAGCGTAAGAAGCCAATCGGCAGGCAACAGAATCATCGCCCATCTGACGACCGCGAAGATGACCAGCGCGACGAGGCCCAGGTGACTTCCTGAAATGGATAGGAGATGAACTGTCCCGGTCACCATGAACTGATCACGCAGTTCCGGATCCAAATACCCGCGATCACCGATGATGATACCCAGATACAGTCCCAATGCCGGCTGGGAAAGGGTTTGCACTGCGGCGAGACGTATACTGACCCTCCACCGATCAATTTGATTCCAGATCGCCCACCAGGCATGTTCACGCCCGGACTCAACCAACTGCACCGCCTCGGCTCCGGTCACCGCGGCGCTCGCATCGATCCCTTGCCGCTCAAGATAGCCCGCATAGTCAAATCCACCAGGATTCAATGACCCGCTCGGACGGCGCAACAGAGCCCGAAAGCTGACCCGATCTCCTTGAAAGAATAATCGTTCCGGTGTGCGCCAGGTCAGTCGAACATGTCTGGCCGCTCCCGACGCAGTGGGTGGATCATCGGACTTGATGATCATGACTAATCGATCTGGCGCCTGTTGCACCGGTGCCACGATGCGACCGGTCACCTCGATCACCGTATCGGACGGATACTCACCCATCGTCGTATTGGCGGCCAGGGTGACGACCACCGCCCAATAGATGACTCCCCCCAAGAAGGCTCCGTAGAGCCAAGTCGCTTGGCGAACGGTGAACCAATTCAATCGTTCGAAAATGAGGGCACCTAGCGCAGCGAGGAGGAGCAGGAATGAGGCGGACAGGGGGAAATACGGGATCTGTGATCCAACGAGGAGCCCGGCGATAAAGGCAACGGTGAGGGACGGCAGCATGGGCCTCCCTCAATGGGGGGCGACAACTCTAACCCAGATGAGTCTTGACGACATCGACAAGATGATTGGCCACGTCGCGAATCGTAGCATCGCTCTCACCCTCGACCATCACCCGCAAGAGCGATTCGGTCCCTGAGTAGCGCACCAACACGCGTCCGCTGCCATTGAGACGCTGATCACTTTCACGGATCGCGCGTTGCAGCTCGGGAACTGTCTCGAGATTCGGCTTCTTCGTCACCTTCACGTTGAGCAATACTTGCGGCACTGCCGTCATGGCTTTGGCCAATTCGGACAGGGGTTTCCCCGTACGCTTCATCAGCGACAGAACTTGTAGTGCCGACAGCAACCCGTCGCCGGTCGTATTATGATCCAGGAAGATGAAATGACCCGACTGCTCTCCACCGAAGTTGTACCCCTCTTCGGACATCCGTTCGAGCAAATATCTGTCACCGACGGCAGTCCGCGCGAGTGTAATACCGGCTTTCGTCATTGCAAGCTCCAGTCCGAAGTTGCTCATGACGGTCCCCACCACCGTTTGCTTGGCCAACTGCCCCCGGCCATGAAGATCAAGCGCCAACATCGCCATAATATGATCGCCGTCCACGACGTGTCCCTGTTCGCAGACGAAAATGGCGCGATCGGCATCCCCGTCCAGCGCCACGCCGAGACGAGCCCCCTGCTCGCGGACCGCCTTCTGCAGCTGTTCGGGATGGACCGCGCCACAGCCGGCATTGATATTCATCCCGTCCGGCTTGTCACCGATCACTTCGACCTTCGCCCCAAGTTCGCGCAACACCTTTGGCGCGACCTTATAGGCTGCGCCATTGGCACAATCGACCACCACCTTGATTCCCTGGAAATCGATATCTTTCGGCAATGACCGCTTGACGAACTCGATGTAACGCCCCTCAGCGTCGTCGATTCGATAGGCTTTCCCAATTGCATCAGCCGTCGGCCGGAGATGGGCAATCTCGTTTGACACGATGAGTTCCTCGATGCGAGCTTCCATCTCATCGGGCAGCTTGAACCCGTCGTTCGAAAAAAACTTAATGCCATTATCCTGGTAAGGATTGTGCGAAGCCGAAATCATCACCCCCGCGTCGGCACGGAGACTCCTCGTTAAGAACGCGATCGCCGGGGTCGGCATCGGACCGACCAGCAACACATCGACACCCATCGAGCAAATCCCGGAGGTCAATGCCGATTCCAACATATAGCCGGAGATGCGGGTATCCTTGCCGATCACGATCTGATGGCGTCCGGCTCGACGCATAAACAAATGCGCCGCGGCCCGCCCCAGCTGCATCGCCATTTCGCTGGTCATCGGATCGAGGTTAGCGACACCTCGGACCCCATCTGTGCCAAACAATTTACGCATGTTGTGCTTTCATGGATACGGTCGCCTGTCGACTAATCGCCGTTGTCACCTGAACCACATCCTTCATAGCCCTCACGTCATGGACGCGAAGGATTCGAGCCCCGCGATCCACCGCCATCGCCACCGCCGCCGCCGTGGCCCACTGACGCTCCTGAACCGGACGGTCCACGAGCTGCCCAAGGAACGCCTTTCGTGAAACACCGACCAGCAACGGGCAGCCAAAACGTGCGAAGCGGTGCAATTGGGCTAACAGCGTAAGGTTATGTACGAGCAGCTTACCAAATCCGATGCCCGGATCAAGCACGATTTGTCTTTGCACGACCCCGCGCGTCATCGCGAAATGGATTCGTTCCTCGAAAAATGCAGAGATCTCCTCGACCACATCGTCGTAACGAGGAGCCTCCTGCATCGTCCGTGGCGTACCTTGCATATGCATCAGGACGATCCCGGCTCCCGTGCGGGCAATGACCTCAACCATGGCGGGATCGCCTCGTAACGCTGTGACATCGTTCACGAGAACTGCCCCCGCGTCGAGGGCCGCCTGTGCGACAGCGGCTTTCGAGGTATCGATGGAAATCGGAACCGTGACGGCTTTTACCACAGCGGCCACAACGGGAATCGCTCGACGACGTTCTTCTGCCTCATCAACAGTATCGGCTCCGGGACGCGTCGACTCTGCGCCGATGTCCAGCAGATCGGCCCCTTCTTCCACTAATCGAACGGCATGGGCCACGGCGGCTTCTGCATCCAAATAGCGACCGCCGTCCGAAAACGAATCCGGCGTCACGTTCACCACTCCCATAATTAGCGGTCGGTCGGGGAATGTGATCAGCCGATCCTTCGCCTGCCTGGTCAATGTCTTCGGTTCTAACACCAAACGACTGCGCCTCCGCTCACGTAAAATCAGCCAGGCGGCGCGTGACCGCCCTTATCGTGGGCTCCATAGGGTGAACATAACACAACAGCACTCGCGAGGAGGCATCCCTTCTCGCCTATGCAACTCAAATGTACTGCCCGGGACTCCAGTGCCTTGAAATGGCGCCCCGGGACCAGTAAATGAAAATTAGGCAGGAACCGTCTGGGATGTGGACTGCATGATGATGTGGTCAATATCGGTGGAATCCAGCACTTCTTTCTCCAAGAGTGCTTCCGCCAGCCCCTTCAGACTGGCCATGTGCTCCGTGAGCAGCCGCTTCGCCCGTTCATAGTTTTCCGTCACAAGCCGTTTGACTTCCTGATCGATCTCCAAGGCTATTTGCTCGCTGAAATCACGCCGGCTCCCAAATTCTCGCCCAAGAAACACTTCTTCCTCCTTTTTGCCGAATGTCAAAGGGCCCAACTTTTCGCTCATGCCCCATTCACAGACCATCTTCCTTGCGAGTTCCGTCGCCCGCTCGAGATCGTTCCCCGCTCCTGTCGTGATGTGTTGCAAGACCAACTCTTCCGCCACACGCCCCCCCATGAGGATGGCCAGGTTGTTGTACAAGAACTCCTTCGAATAGTTGTGCCGGTCATCGGTGGGGAGCTGCATCGTCACGCCCAAGGCGCGGCCCCGAGGAATAATCGTTACTTTGTGGACGGGATCCGTTCCGGGAATCAGCTTGGCAATCAGCGCGTGTCCCGCTTCATGGTAGGCCGTCGTCCGTTTCTCCTCGTCGCTCAGGATCAGACTCTTCCGTTCAGCCCCCATCAGCACTTTGTCTTTGGCCATCTCGAAGTCGACGACTTCCACTTCCTTCTTATTTTGTCTCGCAGCCCAGAGTGCCGCTTCATTGACCAAATTTTCCAGGTCAGCCCCTGAAAATCCCGGCGTCCCGCGCGCGATCTTTTCCAGCTCCACGTTTGTCGCGATCGGAACTTTCTTCGTGTGCACTTTGAGAATTTCAGTGCGGCCACGCAAGTCCGGTCGATTGACGACGACTTGTCGATCAAAGCGCCCTGGCCTGAGCAAGGCAGGATCGAGGACATCCGGCCGGTTGGTTGCAGCGACCAAGATCACACCTTCTGTCGTATCAAATCCATCCATTTCGACGAGCAATTGATTGAGCGTCTGTTCACGCTCGTCATGACCTCCGCCCAACCCTGCTCCACGAAGTCGACCAACGGCATCGATTTCGTCGATAAATATAATGCACGGGGCATGCTTTTTCCCCTGCTCGAAGAGATCGCGAACACGGGACGCTCCAACGCCGACAAACATTTCCACGAAATCCGATCCGCTGATACTGAAAAACGGCACACTGGCTTCACCGGCAATGGCTTTGGCCAACAGCGTCTTCCCAGTACCGGGAGGACCGACGATCAAGACGCCCTTGGGAATGCGGCCGCCAAGCTTTTGGAACCTGCGCGGATCCTTGAGGAACTCGATGATCTCAAGGACTTCTTCCTTGGCTTCATCGACGCCTGCAACGTCGGAGAACATCACCTTCTTACGCTCTTCCGTCAGCAGACGAGCGCGGCTCTTCCCGAATGATAGAGCCTTATTGCCCCCCATCTGCATTTGCCGCATCAAGAAGAACCACAGCCCCAGGAACAGCACAAACGGTCCCCAGGTCACAAGGAACGTAATGTACCAAGGACTTTCATCCGGTGGCTTTGCCTCGATTTGCACGCCCCGCTCCCGCAAGACCTTCACCAACTCAGGATATTCCACCGAGTAGGTTCGAATGCGGGTCTTGTCCTTCAAAACAGCGCTAATGTGGCTGGCTTTGATGATGACCCGCTCGATCTCGCCCTTGTCGAGCTTGGCCATAAACTCACTGAAAATCACATCTTCTTCAGGCGCATGGGTCGGCACGCTGAACAGGTTGAACAGCAAAATCATGAAGAGGCCGACGACGACCCAGAAAAGTAGATTCTTTGCCCTGGAATTCATCCAGATCTCCTTGTGGATGGCACGCTTAACCGGTGAGGAAACCCGCGCACTTTGGTGATGCTACCACATGCCCATTCATACTGACAACCGTACGGGCACCGGCTTACTCTTGATCCTCTGCCACATCCAACACGGCCAGATAGGGAAGGTTTCGATAGTTCTGCTGGTAGTCGAGCCCGTACCCAACCACATACTTGTTCGGAATTTTGAATCCCACGTAATCGATGGCGACGTTGATGGTCCTTCGATCTGGCTTACTCAACAAGGTACAGACTTTAATCGACCGGGGCTTCTTTTTTGCCAAGGTCTTGACCAGATATTGGACCGTCAATCCGGAATCGACGATATCTTCTACCAGCAGGACATCCTTGCCTTTGATATCCTCGGTCAGCTCGGTCACTATTTTAATCTTGCCGGATGTTTTTGCCCGAGACCCGTAACTCGTCACCATAAGAAAGTCCACCATCATCGGAATTCTGATGGCGCGAGCCAAATCGGCATAGAAGGCATAGGCCCCCTTCAACACTCCGACCAAGACGAAGTCCTTACCCGTATAATCGGCCGTGATCTGCCTGCCCAACTCACGAATCCGTGCACGCATCTGTTCCTGCGTCACGATCGGTCGACCGAAAATTCGTTCCATGCTCCCCTTACTCCTTCTCTGAGGCTCTGTTGCTCACCGATACAACCAGACAGTTGGTCGTCCCACGACGGACGACAAACCGTTCATCCTGCCGCATGCCCACGACCCATAGAATCCCTTCCGGCGCCACCAACAATGGAATCTCCTCCCGTCGGTAGCGAGCAACCTTCCGATCGGTAAAGAAATCTTGTAGTTTTTTACTTTTCCCCTTCATCCCCTGAGGGAAAAATCGATCGCCTGCTCGCCAGGCCCGAACCAGAAGCGGCTCCGAATACCGGTCGGCATCGAACAGGACCCGTTGCGCGAACGAAGCCACCCCTCCCTGCTCAGCATCACGACGAGCCATACGTTGTACATGAATTTGCTGCTTCGTTCTAGCCCAATAGACCGTTGAAGGCACTGAGAGAACCAGACTCTCGCTCTTCCCATGCTTTGAAGCAGTCTCACCCTTGCAACCCCCTCCCGCGGGACTAAACTGCCCCGACCCCTGATCCAGAGTCACGAGGGTCTGCTTCAACGACAGCCGGGCCCCGCTCTTTCCCTTGAGGAGGACACGCCTGACCGACTCAACCGCACGAACACTGCTGGCGCGCCCCTCTTCGTCATAGGTCCGTAAGATTGCCCGAACGAGACGCCGCTGAAGGGCGACCGGCAACTCGATGAAGGCCTGGCGGTTGAGTCGCTGCACGCCTCCAGAATCCCGGCTCACGAGTGCGCGCACTAGATTACCAGTCACCTCCGTCAGGTACTGTTCGTCCTCGCGCAATAAGTCTGCCTGCCGCTGCAACACACGGACGGCAGCCGGGGCCAACCGGATGATAACAGGAAGGAGTTCCCTTCTGATCCGATTGCGATGATAGAGCAACTTCTCATTGCTCGAATCACGACGGTAGGTCAGCCCTTCATGATCCAAGTATGCCAACACCTCCCCACGGGTGGCAGCGAGAAGAGGGCGAATAATCCTGTCCTCACGGGCGTAGGGCATCCCGGCTAACCCGGCCATGCCCGCCCCTCGCAACATCCACATGAGCACCGTTTCCGCCTGGTCATTGGCGGTATGACCGACCGCAATGCAGTCAGCCCCTACCTCGCGAGCCAATTGCTTCATGAACTCATAGCGCGCGTCGCGGGCCGTTGCCTGAAGCGATGAGCGCTGTCGTCGCTTGACGAGCGTGGGTCGATGGATGACCAGAGACAGCTGCCGTACCTGGCAGAAGGCGCGGACAAAAGACTCGTCGCCGTCAGACTCCGCTCCACGCAACCCATAGTTACAATGGACCACCGTCAACGTGAGCTCCCAGGACTGGGCCAGGCGATGGAGAAGAGACAACAATGCGATCGAGTCAGGCCCGCCCGACACAGCCACCAATATGTGATGACCGGGAACGAACAGCTGTTGCTGACGCACCGTCCGAATGAGATGGGTCAACAAGGCCGGTCGTGCAGCAGACCTGGATGACGGCCACTTGATTGTTGTCTCAATGGCCATGGTCACTGGACTCCCTGCGGGATATTTCGCAAGCTGATGCGCGCCTGTTCCACATCACGGGCAATTTGCTTCGACAGCTCGTCGGCAGATGCAAAGGTGTGATCGCCGCGTACCCGTGCTACAAACTGCACGGTGATCTCCTGGCCATAGAGGTCACACGATTGATCTAAGAGGTTGACCTCGATAAGCCGCTCACCCGCCCCAAAGGTTGGCCTCGTCCCGATATAGGCGATCGCACTATAGGTCTGAGTACCGTGAACCGCCCGCGCGGCATAGACGCCATCGGGAGGCACGACGCGATCAGCCGGGACGCGCAGATTAGCCGTAGGCCAGCCCATCGCCTGCCCCTGTTGCATCCCGTGCACCACGGTCCCTCGAATCCCGTAGACGCGTCCGAGCAAGGTGGCAGCCCGCTCCACATTCCCTGCCTGAATAAGCTGGCGAATTCGCGTCGAACTCACCACGTCCCCCTCAATCGTCACGGGAGTCACGGGATGCACGCGGAAGCCGTACTGTCCACCGAAACGCACAAGGTCATCGATACGTCCTGCCCGACCTTTTCCAAACGCAAAATGATTGCCCACGAACAGTTCGGACAGGGAGAGAGACCGATGCAGGATGTCTTCAGCAAATTGCTCCGGGCTCATCGCCGCGAAGGTGGGGGTAAATTCCAGAAACACCACTTCATCGATACCCGCGGCTTCAAGGTGCGCCAGCTTTTCCTCCGGACTGGTGAGAAAGCGAAGATCGACGCGGGGTGCGAGGATTTTTACTGGATGCGGGTCGAAGGTCAGCACGAGCGCAGTCCCCTGTGCCTTCCTGGCCGTCTCGGCCACCGTTCGTAGCAGCGCTCGATGGCCCAGGTGGTGGCCGTCAAAATTGCCGATCGTGGCGACCGGATAAGCACGTGGACACTTGCCGGACAGGCCACGCGTCACTTTCAGCATGGTCGTCAGCGGAGGAGACGCGCTGCGTTTTTGGCAAAGTAGGTCAGAATGAGATCCGCGCCGGCCCGCTTAATGGAGAGCAACGATTCCATCATGGCCCGCGATTCGTCGAGCCAGCCGGCTTTGGCAGCTGCTTTGATCATGCTGTACTCCCCGCTCACTTGATAGGCTGCCACCGGCAACAACATCTGCGCTCTGGCCGCAGCAATGATATCGAGATACGGCAGTGCCGGTTTCACCATGATGATGTCAGCCCCTTCTTCGACATCGAGGGCGATTTCGCGAAGCGCTTCCCGACGGTTGGCGGGATCCATTTGATAGGATTGCCGATCTCCGAATTGCGGACTCGAACACGCCGCATCCCGGAATGGGGCATAAAAGCAGGAAGCGAATTTCGCGGCATAGGCCATGATCGGCAACTCTGGAAATCCTGCCTGATCTAATTCCGCCCTGATCGCCGCCACCCGCCCATCCATCATATCGGATGGCGCCACCATGTCGGCACCGGCTTGCGCATGGGTCCTGGCCATCGCACGGAGACAATCCAACGTTTCATCGTTGAGAATCCGCCCGTCCTTGACGATCCCGCAATGACCGTGATCGGTATATTCGTCGATGCAGACGTCAGTCACGACCATCAGCCCCGGGACCTGGTCCTTCACTGCTTTGACGGCGCGCTGCACGATGCCATTCGGATCAAACCCCGAACTCCCCCGATCATCCTTCCGATCAGGAATCCCAAAGAGGATGATGGCGGAAATCCCCAAGCCCGCAACCTCACTGGCCTCTTTCACCAAGAGATCGATCGAGAGGCGGAACTGGCCCGGCATCGAGGCGATCTCCTCTCGCCGATCGCGCCCTTCGACGACGAACAGCGGATAGATGAAGTCGGATGGGGCAAGGTTCGTCTCCCGTACCATGCGACGAAATGCCTCATGCTGCCGCAACCGCCTGAGCCGCTGAATTGGGAATGCCATCGGATTACTTCCTCGGAAGATTTGTCAAGAACACGACGAGGTCGCGCACAGAAATCATACCGACCAATTTGCCATCCCGAGTCACGCCGAGATGGCGGAGATGCGTTTGCGCCATGAGATCATTGGCATCCAACAGCGTCTTACCCTCCTCGATCGTCAAGATCGGGGCCGACATAATCTGTTCGACCGTTGTCTTGGTGGTATCGGCTCCAGCCGCTACCACGCGCCGAACCATATCGGTATCCGTGAGGATGCCGACGACCTCCTTCCCGTTCGTCACGAAAAGGCTGCCGATCCCACGATCCCGCATGATACGTGCCGCCGTCTGAGCATCCGTATCCCGCTCAACCGTAACAAACTTCTCCTTCGGAACCATGAACGACTTGACTGGAACCATGCAATGTCCCCCCTTGGCTAATTCAGTCTGTCACCCTGCCCGTCTGCTTCGACCTATTCACGCGTAGAAAGGGCGACTCGAGCCCCTTCCCTGAAATGTCTCACGATAGCTTCTGTCAGCGCCGGCACAGTATTCTCGGCCGGCATGACCGTGACCGTCAACCCATACTCCTCCGCCGTATGTGCCGTAATGGGTCCGATACAGGCGATCACCACTCGGGCGAGGAGTGGTCTCACCGCGTCCATCCCTCCAAAAAGCTCCACGAAATTACGGACAGTGGAGGAACTCGTGAATGTCACCGCCGCCACCTGGCCGTCGTGAAGCTGTTGTGTCAAGGACGTAACGTCCACCGCCGGGGCAATCGTGCGATAGACAGGAATCACGTCCACAGCCGCCCCCAACTCACGCAACTGTTCCGGCAAGATTTCGCGAGCGACCTCCGCCCGTGGAATCAACACGTGGCTCCCACGGATTCCCACATGGGCCAATGCGGCAATCACTCCCTCTGCCTGAAACTCGGCTGGAACGACATCCGGTGTCAACCCATAGGTTCCAAGTTCCTGCGCGGTGCGTGGTCCAATCGCGCACAGGCGAAGGTTCGCCAACGCACGTGCATCCTTTCCTGCCGCATGGAGTCGGTCCATGAAGGGCTTCACCCCGTTCACGCTGGTAAAGATCAGCCATTGATAGGTACTGAGACGAGTCATCGCGTCATCGATCGCCTGCCAGCTGGCCGGAGGCAGGATTTGAATCGTCGGGACTTCAACCGGCTCCGCGCCATAGGCCGCCAAAAGGCGGGAAAATTCTCTCGCCTGTTCCTGTGCGCGGGTGAGCACGATCCGTTTCCCGAAGAGCGGCTTGGTTTCAAACCAATTCAACTGCCCTCGCAATCGCACGACCTCACCCACGACAATCACCGTTGGCGGTTCGAGATGCGCGGCTTCAGCTTTCGCGGCAATATCGCCCAATGTTCCCACGATCGTCTGTTGATCGGCTTTGCTCCCCCAACGGATCGCTGCAACCGGGGTGTCGGACGACCGACCTTCCGACAGTAAGTGTCCCACGATCGACGGAAGATTCTTCATCCCCATCATGAACACGAGCGTCCCTGATGCACTGGCCAATTTGGGCCATTCCAACAAGGCCGCCGGCTTGGTGGGGTCTTCATGACCGGTCACAAACGTGACCGTGGAAGCCAACGTTCGATGGGTCACCGGAATGCCGGCATAAGCAGGCACGGCAACCGCTGCTGTCACACCAGGCACAATCTCGAAGTCGACCCCAGCAGCGGCCACCGCTTCTGCCTCTTCTCCCCCGCGTCCGAAGACAAATGGGTCACCTCCTTTGAGCCGAACCACCACATTCCCCTCTTTGGCTCGTTCAATGAGCAGTCGATTGATATCGGCTTGGTCTTGATACCGTCCGCGTCCCCGCCGACCGACATAGATCCGTTGTGCCGTGGCCGGAGCATACTGCAGTAAGACCGGATTGGCGAGATAATCGTACAGGACGACATCGGCCTGCTCCAGGCATTCCTTCCCTTTCAGCGTCAAGAGGCCAGGATCGCCTGGCCCCGCTCCAACCAAATAGACTTTCCCTGGCCTTCTCGTTTTTGTCATGCGGTCCCGTAGATGGCTCGAAGAATTTTATCACCACCGCGCGCAAGCAATCGTTCCGCGAGTTGAATTCCAATCGACTCCGGATCCTCAACGGTCCCTTGAACGGTATCGCGAATGAGTTCCTTGCCGTCCACGCTGGCCACCAGTCCTTCCAGCGTCACCCCTGGCCCGGCCACTGTCGCATGCGCCGCGATGGGAACCTGACAGCCTCCTTGAAGCCGCTGGAGCAACGCTCGTTCAGCCAAAACGGCTGTCCTACTCGGCGCATGGTCCAAGCCACTCAACAACGAACGAACAAAGAGATCGTCTCGCCGTCCCTCGATGCCCAGCGCTCCCTGGCCAATGGCAGGCAAACTAATCTGCGGCGCAAGGTACTCTGTAATCTCATGCGCCCAGGCCAACCGCCTGAGCCCCGCCGCGGCGAGCACGATGGCATCGAACTGTCCCTCACGTAGTTTTTTGAGACGGGTATCCAGGTTCCCACGCAGCATGGCAATCGTGATGTCAGGCCTGGCATGCAGGAGTTGTGATTGGCGGCGAAGGCTGCTGGTCCCGATCCTGGCGCCCAGAGGGAGGTCCGTAAATGACCGCCCGTCCCGACTGATCAGGGCATCCCGGGGATCCTCGCGGGGCGGCACACAGAGAATGGCCAATCCCTCGGGCAACTCCGTGGGCACATCTTTCATACTATGCACCGCCAGATCGATTTCACCGCTCAACAGCGCTTCCTCGATTTCCTTTACGAAGAGTCCTTTCCCGCCAATTTGAGCCAGCGGGACATCTAGAATCTTGTCTCCCGATGTCTGGATCCGCCGCAGCTTGACCGTCACATGCGGAGCCAGCGCGTGCAACTGTGCCTGCACCCACTCGCTCTGCTGCACCGCCAGTTTACTGCCTCTGGTTCCGAGCACGACGGTCGATCGTTCATGGCCGACTTTCGACATGGCTCCCTTTCACCGACTCACATCATGATACGGGGTGTGAAACGTCGCCGACCGTTCGCTGCCTGGAAGTTTCTCCGAAGCGTCGCGGTCCACTCGTGAACTCTCGCCGGACAGGGTCCCGCTGACGAAACTCCGATAGGAAGACGAAACCAGCAGGTAACTGATCAACCCGAGAATCGATAAGAGATACACAAGCACATCCCATCGAACCCCTTCCCGCTCCCGGTAATCGAACCCACAGGCCGGACAATCGGGTAAGGGATCATGTCCCAGGTAGGTCCTTCGACACTTGGGACAGGTAAATAGTTTCGGCCCTTTGTGGGTGATTCCCATACGAATCGCACAATCAATGGCCCGGAGTCTTGGAACCAGTTCTCGGAGTCACCTCTTCAGCATCCTTGCTTTCTTCTTGCGGTGGATGACAGGTTTCCGGCGCAGAGGAAGTACTTCCATTGACGTTGGAGACGGCGGAGTCCCCGAGGCTGAAAAACCGTCTTGCCGCCTCGACGAACGCAGCCCCCTCCGAGGAGTTCACCTCAGCCTTGAGCGTGACCATCGTATTGTGAATGAGCTTATTCACAATCGACGACGCCAGCCCCTCGACCAACTCACGCTCAGAGGCTGACAGATTCGCCAATCGCCCCAAGGTCTTCTCGACCTCCGCTCGCTTGATGTCATCGACCCGCGTACGGAGGGCTGCAATGGTGGGGGTCACTTCGAGCGATTGGAGCCATCGTCGGACAATCCCGACTTCAACCACCACCATCTGCTCGGCCTTCTCTGCCTCCTGCAAACGTCCCCCGCGGTTCTGTTCAACCCGCGCTTTCAAATCGTCGATGTCAAAGAGGAAGGCATTATCCACATGCCGCACGGCCGGATCGATATTGCGTGGGACCGAGATGTCGATCAAGAACATCGGACGATTCATCCGTTGCTTAACGGAGCGCTGGACGTCTTCCTCGCTCACGAGATAATGCGCGGCACCAGTCGACACCAAGACGATATCGGCGGAAGCCATCTCCTCCCGAAACTGTTCAAAGGCGACCGCGGTGCCGCCAAACCGATTGGCCAACTCCAACCCATGTTGCGGATTCCTGGTCGTCACTCGCACATGCCGGACACCGCTGGCAATAAAATGTCTTGCTGCCAACTTGGCCATCTCCCCCGCCCCCACTAACAACACCGTCTTCTCGCTTAAATCCGAAAAAATCTTCTTGGCCAATTCGACCGCGGCATAGCTGACCGACACTGCCATCTCGGCAATTTTCGTCTCAGTCCGCACGCGCTTGGCCACGGAGATCGCTTTCTTCACGACCTTGTTCAGAATGATGCCGGTCGACTTATGCGTGAGTGCGACCTCAAACGCCTCCTTAATCTGCCCCAGAATCTGCGACTCGCCGACGATCATGGAGTCGAGACTGGAGGCCACGCGAAACAGATGGCTGATCGCCCGATCCCCTTGGTGCCAGTACAGATGGGGAGTCAGTTGCTCCGAGGACAGCGAAAGATGGGCATCGGCCAGAAATTCCTGGATTCGCCCATACCCTGCTTCGATCTCATCGACGACGGCGTAGACTTCGACACGATTGCACGTCGACAGCAATATCCCTTCCCGCACCCCTTGGTATGAACAGAGACGGGTCAGGGCTTCGCCTATCCGGCTCTCAGGAACCGCGAGTTTCTCGCGGATTTCCACCGGGGCGGTCTTATGGCTCAAACCGACGACAACAATATGCATCTTACGACACCGGTCCGTGACTCTTAAGGACCACGCCAATGAGGGTCAGTATAACTCCGGCAAATCCGATAATCGTCAAATATGCCGCCCGTTTGGCTCTCCAGCCCATCGTCAGTCGTCCCAGCAGCACGGCGAAGTAGAAGACCCACGTCACCAACGCCCATGTTTGCTCGGGATTCCAATTCAGATACGAGCCCCGAGAAAACTCGGCGGACAGCGCACCGGTAATGATACCGAGCGTCAGTAACGGAAACCCCGTCACGATTGACTGTTGATTCAGATGGTCGAGAAAATCCAGGGCGGGCAACTTTGAATAGAGCACATTAAATCGTTTGGACTTGAGAAGTCCGTCCTGAATCAGATACATGACACCAGCCACAAAGGCCACGGCAAACCCCACGGTACCGAGCATGCTCAGCGTGACATGAACCCACAGAGTTCGAAACACCGGATTCAGTGAGGGAGCGGTTTCCGGCAATGCCGCGGCAGAAACCAGCGAGACCAGCGCCAACGGGACGATGAACGAACCGAGCACATGCAGACGATGGCGAAACTCCACCGCGAGGAAGACCAGAATCAACATCCAGGAAAAAAACGACAGGGCTTCATGGAACCCTGGCGGCGAGACGTTTGTCGCTCCGACCATTCGCGCCACCAACGCAATCGTGTGTGCGGCAAACCCGATGGCCGTCATACCCAGTGAGACTTTTGACAGAGCTTCCGAAGGCCAGAGTAAATAGGCAAGAACGGAAACGGTGGCCGCAAAATACATGACCATCGTCACCACGAAAAACACAGCGGCCATAGAGGTCTATCCTCTCAACTTTTCAGGACAAACAGACTTCTATTAAACGAGGAATTATATCGATGGCGCGAGATGGGAGTCAACCAAACGATCGCGGAGTGCAAGGCCGGACAACCGTATCTCGTTCCCCCGGCACCCTCTACATTGTCAGCACGCCGATTGGCCACCCTGATGACATAACTCTTCGGGCTCTGGCGACGCTGCGCCGCGTCTCGGTGATTACCTCAGAAGATCCTCGCGTGACCCAGACACTCCTGGCCCATCATGGCATCACCACGACGGTCACGAGCTATGGTCCGCTCAATCGCCACGAGAAAGTGCTCCTCCTTTTGCATCGACTGACGCAGGGACAGGATGTCGCCCTGGTCTCCGACAACGGCACCCCGGTCATCTACGACCCAGGCAGTCTGTTTGTGGCTGCTGCCCATCAAGCGGGAATCCTGGTCAAAGCCATCCCAGGCCCCTCTGCCATCGCGGCAGCGACAGCGATCTCCGGCTTTTCTGGTGATGCGATCATTTTTGAGGGACACCTCCCCTCAACCAGCCGTCGTCTCACACAATACCTATCCCAATTCCGTAAAGAACGAAGTACCCTCGCCTTCTATGTAGATCCCGGAGCCCTCACAAGGCTACTGAAAATCCTGGCGCACATACTCCCCACCAGACAGGTTGCCATCGCCATGAATCTCACAACACGCGAAGAGACTCTCTCTCGCGGAACGCCTGAGGTGCTATTGAAGGAGATTGGACGAGGACCGAAGGAATCAGCTGTAACGGTCGTCATTGAAGGGTATACGGCGGGACCGCAAACAAAAATTGCGAAGAAGAATGCCCCGCGCTACTCGTCTTCGCGGCGGCGGATAAGAACCCGATAGGACTCTTCGATGCGATCTTGCGAAAGGATAGTGTGCCCCTCATTACTCACGCTGCGGGGGACATTCTGAATCGGGTCGCCATCATCCAACAGCACTGATAGAATCTGTCCCTGCTCCATCGCTTCCAGTTTCAACTTCGTTTTGACGAAGTTATAGGGACAAATGACTCCCCGTAAGTCCAGCTCGGCATCCGGTTGACCAGTGACTGTCACGTTTCCCTCTCCATGTCCCGCCCCATCTCTCTCCTCAGGAACGGTCTTGACTCTTCGCCGCGCGCTCAGGAACACAAATCCTAACAAGGAGTCAGGGACCTCGCAAGCATCGCAGCTATTGCAACGACAATGGGAGCGCAAAAAAAGAAGGGGCAGCGAAACGCTGCCCCTTCTCATATCCTCACGGAATGTGTCTCGACTTAGTTCATGCCCTTGACCAAGTTTGGCTTGGTATAGTCCGTCCCGTAGTCGGACTTGTTGCCGACTGCATTGCCCCATCCCGGCTGTGGTTCACACTGCCAGCAGGGAGCGGCACCGGTATATTCACCGACCGGGCTGGTGATACCGGAATCGATCTTGCCTGGAAGCACCGCACCACCAATGCCACCGGTGATGCCACCGCTGTTCGTGTTAATCCCACGCTCGGTCATGGGATTCGGGCGCTGTCCAAGTCCGCCGAAACCGGCCAGTTTCTCGTTGCCACGCATAACGGTGATCTCACGGACAATCTTACGCCCTGTGCCGAAGGGCTGGGCCGCACTTGTTTCCTCGACTGCCTGAATGGTCACGTCGTCACCAGCTTCGAGAATACGAATCTGATCGTAATTGGTCTTATCATCAAAGTACACCGTGCGGTAGTTCATGGCACCACCGCCTGCACGTCCCTCATCATGAGAGCTTCCACCGCCCTCAAGAAACATTTTCTTGGCCGGCAGATCGAGACCAATCACACGACCATAAATCGTCTCCGCCTGTGACAACCGATCGAGGAAGCTGCTTCGATCGAAGGTGGTCACTCGGGTGCTCGACCCCGATACATCTCCGACCCCTTCGCCCACGCCCAATCCGGATTGGTTGGATTGCAAGCGCTCCTGAGCAATTGACACACCCACGGAGCCGACAAAAAGAATTGCCGCTCCCAGTGCCAACACTTTACGCATGTGCTGCCTCCTTGGTGAGATTAGAGAATGAAGTGAAATGACGGACAACAAGATTAGGACCAACATGATCAGCTTGAAGTATTTTCATCGCTCTTCGGAGCGGACTATAGGCTACCCATTCAGCCATGTCAAGGGGCATGATTGTGGTGAATTTGCTATTGATTCTCGCATAAACGACCGCCTTAACGAACCGTAGAAAACCCAAATAATCCTGCTCGCTTCAACTGATGGTGCCCAGAGGGAGGGTCGAACTCCCACTCTCTTGCGAGAACCGGATTTTGAGTCCGGCGCGTCTGCCAGTTCCGCCATCCGGGCACGGTCACTACCAATAAAAAAAGCCGCACCTTCTTAACACGAAGCCATGTGCGGGTCAATCAATCCTCCCTCTTTTATTAGGACGAACGCAGTGCTAGAATTGGTTGGATTCGCTCACCATCTACTATATACGTGCAGGAGGATCCTCAGACCATGGCAGACGTTCAGTGCGTCACGTGCGGGCAAGCAGGAGAAGTCATTACGGACCCCCTCTTCATGGGGAAGCTCGAAGCTGAAATCAAGTCCAAGGTCTGCAAGCCCTGCTGGAAAAAATGGGAAGGCATGCGGGTCATGGTCATCAACGAGTACCAGGTTAACCTGGGCGATGAGAGTGGCAGAGAACTCGTGAAGAAACAGATGAAAGCCTTTCTCAAACTTGGCGAACAAACTGATACAGGAAAGTTGGATCAGAACTATCGCCCACCGGCCTAAGCCAGACGCTCTGCGCCGGGATGCGGGTCTCCGGCTAGGCCGTTGAGGCTAGAACCTTCCGTGAATTCTCCAGCGATCTCGCAGGCTTCGTTGACAGGCCGGTTTCAGAAATGCTACATTCTTCACTTCTTGATCCATCCGAGTGGGGCGATCGATATCTCCTCGTGACCCAAAGGCGAACAAGAGGGATAGGTTTGTCGTGATTACACAGATGCAGGTAAAAGGGTTGATGTTCGATCCCTATAATAACGCCTACATCGTGGTGTTGCGCGACGAAGAGCATTCCGACATGCTCCCCATTTGGGTCGGCAAATCAGAAGCAGGTGCCATCAGCATGTCGCTAGAAAACGTCACGCCCCCCCGACCGATGACACACGACTTCATGAAGTCGCTCCTGGATGCCTACAACGCAAAAGTCATCAGCGTGGTCATTACGGACTTGTCGGAGCACACGTACTTTGCGAAAATTCATTTGACGTACGAAGATTCAGAATACACCGTCGATGCCAGACCTAGCGATGCGATCGCACTTGCGCTTCGGTGTAATGCGCCAGTGTTTGCCAACGATTCGGTCATCACTAAACAGAGCTCCGAAGAACTCGAACAGTGGCTAGAAAATCTCAAGCCGGACGATTTCGGCAAACTGGACTCTTGATTCAGCGAGACGCAGTATGAGCACCGTCGAGCAACCCAAAGAACAAGACCTGATTGAGTACCGGGTGGATCGCATTCTCGAGGAGCCCAACACCGACACGAGAATTGTCGTCTTGGCACGACAGGACGATGCCCTCGATACCCTTCCAATTTGGGTCGGGGCCGCGGAAGGTAATGCCATTAAATTGGCGCTCGATACCACGATCACGCCACGCCCAATGAGCCATGACTTGATCAAGAGTTTCGCCGAACATTTAAACATCACGATCCAACGTGTGGTCATAGCGGACGTCAAGAGCAGCACCTATTACGCCATGGTGCATGTTGCCAGCAAAGGGGTGGAGCGGACAATCGATGCCCGACCCAGCGATGCAATCTCGTTGGCCCTCCGGACTCATTGCCCAATCTATATTACCCGAGACGTATTGAAGCGGCGGAGCACAACGAATCTCGACGCCTGGCTGGCAAAACTGGAATCGAAAGATATCGGCACACCGGAAGCACAGGAAACTTGATTCACTCGATAGCGAAGGAGCAGGGAAGAACGATGTCGACATACATGCAAAAGCCTTTGGACGTGAAGGAAAAATGGTACCTCGTGAATGCTGAGGGGAAAACGTTGGGCCGATTGGCATCCCGCGTCGCCGGGATGTTGCGCGGCAAGCACCGGCCAACCTTTACCCCCCACGTCGACATGGGCGACCATATCGTGATCGTGAATGCTGAGAAGATCCATTTGACCGGCGACAAGATGACCACGAAACTGTATCGTCACCATAGCGGTTTCCCGGGCGGGCTCAAGACCGCGACGGCGCAGCATGTCTTCCGAAAAGATCCCACGATTCTGTTGACGAAAGCGATCGAGGGCATGCTCCCCAAGAACCCATTGGGGAATCATATGGCGAAGAAACTCCGCGTCTACGTCGGGCCCACTCATCCGCACCAGGCTCAAGAGCCGGAACCAATTACCCTTTAGTCATCACCGCGAGCGAAGAAGGAGACGTTGTAGCATGGCAGTAGTAACTCAATATGCAACCGGACGACGAAAGTGTGCGATTGCCAGAGCCTGGGTCACCGGGAGGGGGGGCGACATTACGATCAACGATCAACCAATCGAGAAGGCCTTCCCACGACTGACCTTGCGGCAGATTATCCAGTTCCCGCTCGAAATCGGCGGCGTCGTCGGGCAGTACTCGATTAAGGCCACGGTACATGGCGGCGGACAGGTCGGACAAGCCGGCGCTCTGCGTCATGCGATCGCCCGCGCATTGGTGGTACTCAACATGCCCCTCCGTACACCCTTAAAGAAGGAAGGCTTACTGACACGGGACTCTCGCGTCAAAGAGCGGAAGAAGTACGGACAAAAGGGTGCGAGAAAGCGGTTCCAGTACTCAAAGAGATAAGCATCGGAGCCACAGTCAGAAAAAGGGAAGGCTCCACGCCTTCCCTTTTTTTGTGTCTGTGGGGTGCACAGCGGGTGATCCAGATGAAGAAAATACGCGTCGCAATCGCAGGAGCCAGTGGATATGCCGGAGCGGAACTCGTCCGCCTGGCTGCCCTCCACCCGTGTTTCGAGCTCTACGCCGTCACATCGGAAAAATCCGCAGGGACTCCCGTGGCAGCGGTCTTCCCGAGTCTGGCCGGTCTCGTGTCACTTTCGTTTCAAGCGCTCTCACCCGAAGCCTTAGCGGAACAGGTGGACGCGGTCTTTTTGGCCCTCCCCCACACTAAATCATTTGCGCCGGTCTCCGCCTGTCTCCAAACCGGCAAACTGGTGGTGGACCTCAGCGCCGATTATCGGCTCAAGGATCCAGCCGTGTATGAACAGTGGTATCAGACCGCGCATCCCTATGCAGGCTTGCTGAAGGACGCGGTCTACGGACTTCCGGAATTGCATCGGGCTGCCATTGCCAAGGCAAAATTGGTTGCGTCGCCTGGCTGTTACCCGACTGCGGCTATTTTGCAGTTGGCCCCGCTGTTCGCCCAAAACCTGGTGCAACCAAATACTGTGGTCATCGATGCGAAATCAGGCATTTCTGGCGCGGGGCGAAGTCCGGCTCTCCACTACCATTTTCCGGAAGCCCATGAATCCTTAGAGCCTTACAAGATCGGGCAGCACCGCCATATCCCTGAGATCGAGCAGGAACTCGGTGGGTTGCTTCAACGCGCAATCCCGTCAGCGGGAGCGGGCGCCGCACAGCCGATCGTGACCTTTACTCCACACCTCGTACCGATGAACCGCGGCATCTTGAGCACCGCCTACTGCCGGTTGAAGAATCCGATGTCACTGCCAGACCTGCGCACGCTGTATCGATCCTTTTACAAAGGCGAGCGATTCGTCAGGGTCCAGGAAGACATCATGCCGAATCCGCGCTACATCAAAGGCTCCAACTACTGTGACATCGGGGTCTACCTCGACCCCCGCGCAGGCTCAGTCATTACTGTGGCCGCGCTGGATAATCTTGTGAAAGGTGCCGCAGGCCAGGCCATTCAAGCCATGAACCTCATGCTGGGCTTCCCTGAGGAAACAGGCTTGACGGCTCCAGCCGCCTATCCCTAATCCATATTGAGCCGGACGTCTCTTTCGCGATGATGACCAAGAAATCACCCACCACTTCTCTGCGCCGCGGGATCACCGCACCACAGGGGTTCCGCGCAGGCGGCATCCATTGCGGCATCAAGAAGCCAGGCCTGCTCGACCTCGCGCTCGTCGTCTCAGAACAAAGCGGCCCCATCGCCGGCGTCTTCACTCGCAACCAGGTGGTCGCAGCACCGGTCATCATCGATCGCCTACACCTGCGCCAGGGAATCGGACGGGCCATTCTCGTCAACAGTGGTAACGCGAACGCCTGTACCGGGGCCAAAGGATTGGCTGCCGCAAAAAAAACCGCCACGCTGGTCGCACGACAATTAGGCATCCCCGTACAGCACGTATTCATCGGATCGACAGGCGTAATCGGTCGTGTCTTGCCGGTCAATCGAATCATCAAGGGATTCCCGCAGCTGCTCACTCAGCTCAGCGACCGAGGAGGCCTGGATGCTGCACGGGCGATCATGACGACCGACCTGCGACCGAAATCCATCGTCCTTCAGGACACCATCGGCGGTCGCTTGATTACCATTGGCGGGATGGCCAAGGGCTCTGGAATGATCCATCCCGACATGGCCACGATGCTGGGCTATTTCACCACAGACGCTTCGATCACGAAGAAGGCCCTCCAACAGGCCCTCAGGCTGGCGGTCAACGAGTCATTTAATTGCATCTCGGTTGATGGAGACACGAGCACCAACGATACCGTCCTGTGCTTGGCGAACGGCATGGCTGCGAACCGTACGATCAAAGAAGGCACAACTGCCTTTCGTCGGTTCCTGCTACTCCTGACAGAGGCCTGCCAATCACTCGCGCTGGCGATTTGTCGAGACGGCGAGGGTGTCACCAAGGTGGTGAAGATTGAGGTGACCGGAGCTGCCACTGTGGCGCATGCACGGCAAGTAGCCCAAACCATTGCGACTTCCAACTTGGTTAAGACTGCCCTGTTCGGCGAGGATGCCAATTGGGGTCGTGTGATGGCCGCCATCGGCCGAGCCGGTGTCCCGATCGCCCCCTCGAAACTGAACTTATGGTTTGGTGGGGTCCAGATGGTACAGAGCGGAATGGGACTCGGACTCGCTGCTGAACGCCGAATTGCGAAAGTCTTTCGCCAGAAAGAATTTACGATCACCGTGGGGCTGGGGCAAGGTCGTCACAAGGCCCAGATGTGGACGACCGATCTGTCGTTTGAATATGTCCGCATTAACGCAAGCTATCGATCCTAGGGCATAATTCCATCATGGCGTCTTGCAAACTTACCGTCACTATGCTAGCGTTTCAAGGCTTTAGTGCTCATGTGAGCATCTCCTTCTCGCACAATCTCGTGTGTGGAGGAACAGTCTAAAATTCATATCGGCGTCACGGACGTCGCTCGACTTGAGAATAAGGGGGCCATTCCCCCTCGCCTGCGTCAGCGGGCGCTCTGCAAGTCTTGAGGGGAGGTGAAGGCATGGGGGTGGTTTCGATCAAGGAATTGTTAGAAGCGGGTGTCCATTTCGGGCACCAGACGAATCGGTGGAACCCAAAGATGAAGAAGTTTCTCTTTGGAGAACGCAGCGGCATCTATATCATCGACCTTCAGCAAACTCTGACTCGGATGGAGAAAGCCTATGCCTTCGTCCGCGACACTGTCGCAGCCGGCCAGTCGGTCCTGTTTGTCGGGACCAAGCGGCAGGCCGCTGAGATCCTCCAAGAAGAGGCCCTACGCGCCAACATGTTCTTTGTCAACCAACGCTGGCTCGGCGGGATGCTGACGAACTTCCAGACCATCCGGAAGAGCATCGATAAAATGAAGAAGCTGGAGGCCAAGCTGGCAGATCCCAGCCAATACGGGCTGAAGAAAAAAGAAATCATGAAGATGCAGAAGGAGATCGTCAAGCTCCAGAAGTATCTAAGCGGCATCAAGGATATGCGCGGGGTACCAGGAGCCGTCTTCGTACTCGACACACGCATCGAACATATTGCCGTGCAGGAAGCGACCCGGTTGGAGATTCCCGTCATCGCGATCCTGGACTCAAACTGCGATCCAGACCATATCACCTACCCCATTCCCGGAAACGACGACGCCATTCGCTCCATCAAGCTCATCACGTCTCGCATTGCCGACGCCTGCATTGAAGGCGCCCATTTGCGGACACAGCGCGAAGAAGCGGATTTCAAACCCGTTCCCGCAGGGGGAGACAAGGCCGCGGCCATAAGCCTCGCGACCGCACCGGCTTCATAACGTCCGGTCGCAGGCGTCAACTACTACACTCACTGGTTACTGAGAAGGACCGTTACGTATGGCTGGATCAAGTCAGCTTGTCAAAGAACTGAGAGAAAAAACAGGCGCCGGCATCCTCGATTGCCAGAAAGCGCTCACCGAGAACGGCGACGATATCGAAAAAGCCATCGATTACCTGCGCCAGAAGGGCTTGGCTGCGGCACTCAAAAAGTCAGGCCGCGAGACCAACCAAGGCCTCGTACACGCCTATATCCACATGGGCGGGAAAATCGGTGTGCTCATCGAAGTCAACTGTGAAACCGACTTCGTCGCCCGGAACGAAGAGTTTAAATCGTTTGTCAACGACCTGGCCCTCCAGGTCGCCGCCGGGAAACCCTCCTACGTCAAACGGGAGGATATTCCCGCTTCGCTTATCGAGAAAGAACGATCGATTTATGAGGGACAGGCCAAAGAAATGGGCAAGCCCCCGGCCGCATGGCCGAAGATCGTCGAAGGCAAGTTGGAAAAGTTCTTCCAGGAGAGCTGTCTGATCGAGCAAACCTTCGTTAAGGACCCGGCCGTCTCAATTAAGGACCTCCTCGCGCTGAAGATTGCCAAAATTGGCGAGAACATGAACATCCGCCGCTTCACCCGGTACCAATTAGGCGAAGCATGAGCGCTGCCAACTATCGGCGCATCCTCCTCAAAGTGAGTGGAGAGATGTTGGCCGGTGAGCAGGGCTACGGTATCCAACCTTCCATCCTCGAGGGCCTCGCCTCGGAAATCGCCTCCGTCGTGGCCCTCGACATCGAAGTCGCCGTGGTCATCGGCGGCGGCAATATCTTCCGCGGTATTGCCGCCAGCGCGTCCGGCATGGAACGCGCCTCTGCCGACTACATGGGAATGCTCGCGACCGTCCTCAACGCCCTGGCTCTGCAAAACGCGCTGGAGCGCCGCGGCATTATGACGCGGGTCCAGTCCGCGATCGAAATGCGCCAGCTGGCAGAAGGGTATATCCGTCGACGAGCCATTCGCCATCTTGAGAAAAAACGCGTGGTCATCTTCGCCGGCGGCACGGGGAATCCCTACTTCTCTACCGATACCGCGGCGGCACTCAGGGCGATGGAGATCGGGGCCCAGGTCATCATGAAAGGGACCAAGGTCGACGGAATTTACGACGCCGATCCCGTGAAGAACCCTTTTGCAAAGAAATATCAAACGATCTCCTTCCTCTCGATATTGAATCAGAATTTGAAAGTGATGGATGCCACGGCCATCAGCCTCTGCATGGATAACAATCTTCCTCTCATCGTGTTCAACCTGAAGGAACAAGGTAACTTCAAACGCGTCGCTACGGGCGAAGCGATCGGAACCATCGTCACGCCCGATCGCCGCTAACTTTCTGAGGAGTCTCGCATGCCCAATCCTGCCGCCATACACCAAAGGGTCGCGGAGAAGATGGAGTCCGCGCTGGAATATCTCAAGCGCGATTTAGCAGGGCTACGGACAGGACGAGCGTCTGTGGCCCTCTTCGACGGTGTACGGGTCGACTACTACGGCACGATGACCCCGCTGAAGCAGGTGGCCAATATTTCGACTCCGGAGGCCCGCCTTATCACGATCCAACCGTGGGAGCCGAACCTCATCAAGGAAATCGAAAAAGCCCTCGCAGGATCGGGCCTCGGCGTCACCCCGTCCAACGATGGGAAGGTCATTCGCATTCCCCTTCCGCCGCTCACTGAAGAACGGCGCAAAGAACTCAGCAAGATCTGCAAGAAACACGGCGAAGACACGAAAGTCGTTGTGCGCGGATTTCGTCGAGATGCGAACGAAGACTTGAAGAAGCTGCAAAAGGATGCCAAATTAACAGAAGACGAGCTGCGAAAGGCCGAAGCAGATACCCAGAAACTGACCGATCAATACATTCAAAAAGTCGATGATGTTGTGAAGAAAAAAGAACATGAAATCATGGAAGTGTGACCGCGGCTTCGACCTTGCTACCCACCTACGCCACCGTCAATCTCGCGGCCCTCGCCCATAATCTCTCTCGCATCAAGCGCTATCTGTCCCCCGGATGTGAGGTCATGGCGATCGTCAAGGCCAACGCATACGGGCATGGAGCCGTGGAGTGCGCTCAGACGCTTGCCCTCCAGGGCATCGGACGGTTTGCCGTGTCCTCGCTCGACGAAGGCATCGCACTCCGCCAAGCTGGCATCTCAGCTCCTATCGTAGTCCTGGGAGCGCTCTTCGAACAACAGATAGTGGACCTGGTTGCTCACCGGCTGACTCCGGTCGTGAGCGATGGGCGACTCCTTCCCGCCTTGGCCAAGGCCGCCGATTCACATTCAGCGCGGTACCAGATTCACCTCAAGGTTGAAACCGGGATGGGGCGGTTAGGGTTTTCTTCGGAAGAGCTCCTCTCACTCCTCGACGACCCTCTCTTGCGGAGCCCCCTCCAGGTCGAGGGCATGATGACGCACCTTGCTGACGCGGACGGAGCGGACAGTGCCTTCACGGAACGACAGCTTGGCGCGTTTCATGCCATGCTGGAGCAGATCCGAATGCGTGGTCTTACTATCCCGTTGGTGCACTCGGCAAACAGTGCCGCCATCGTCAGGTTTCCCGAATCGCATTTTTCACTCGTGCGACCGGGCATCATGCTCTACGGGTACCATACCTTGCCGGCGTCAGTCTCCGCTCCTGATCTCAAACCGGTCCTCTCACTGAGAACCACGATCGTCCAACTGCGGACAATCCCGCGAGGGGGGACAGTCAGCTACAATGGGACATTTGTCGCGAAACGACCAACGCGGATCGCGGTGCTACCCATCGGCTACGCGGACGGCTATAGTCGGAGGCTCTCCAATCGCGGATCAGTCTTGATACAGGGACGCCGCGCCCCGATCGTCGGTCTCGTCTGCATGGATATGATCATGGTGGATGTCACAGACCTCGCACAGTTACAAGTAGGAGAGACGGCCATACTGATCGGGCAACAGGGGCAGGAATCGATCTGGGCTGATGAAGTAGCAAACTGGGTCGACACAATCCCCTATGAAGTCCTCTGTGGGATAGGCTCCCGCGTTCCACGCCTGTACGAATCCGATTGACGCACGACCGACGCAACGCTCAAAGCCGCGCGTGACGAGATGGAGATCCACTCTGTTCCCTTCGCGCCTTTCTCGCCCATCCCGCTAGTAGATCACTCGAATCGACGCACCGCCTGTATAGAGCGTGGTCTTGTAGGTTCCATCGACGGTCGGGTTGCGATTGCCGACCACCGTACGGTCCTCATAGAGCGCCGCTTGAAACGAGAGATCGACTCCGATCGCCTTAGGCTTGAGCAAGCCCACGCCGAGGTCTCCACATCGCATCAGACCCAGAAACGATCCCTCTTCCTTGCACAAAAATCCGAGCCCTCCCCCCACGATGTGGAGCTCCGCAGAGGGAATCCCGGGATCATAGGTCAAATCAGGCATTTGATTCTGCTGGTTCGTATAGCCGGCCCTGAGCGCCACCTCCCAGTTCGGAAGCGACTCAAGTCCCAGCCACTTATATTCGGTTCCAATCATCACAGCATAGGTATTCTGCCAATTCTGCGGCTGCGCGATCGTCGCACCATTCCCCAACGTGACATTGAGATTTCGAACGGATTTCCATCCGACATGGTCCAGGTCCAGCTCAAGTTTCCACTCCCGTTCTCTCGTCCGGACAGGCCAGATCGCGATCGCCCCCGTCAAGATTTGGGGCAGGACCAGTGTGGTCCTGGCATCGGACACTTTGGCTCCATTCGCCAATAATGCCCCGCTTAGGTGCAAGGTCGCTTGACTACGATAGACAATGCCGATGTTCGCCAGCGGCTTCCCATCTCCATTGCGCAACGCCGTATACAGCAGGCTGGCATTGAAACCAGCAGCGGTGTCTTTCCCAAAGAGTTCAGTTGTCACCCCGGGGGCAGGAATCGACTTTTTTTCGACCTGACCTTCGCCGAAGAGTCCGCTGAACGTATAGATATCCGCTCCCAGCCCTAGCGAGAGGTTCTCCGTCGCCTTATAGGCAAGGGTAGGCTTGATATCCAGCAGCGGCAGAGTGTTGAACGTCGTGACTGACTTGAACGGCCCATCGTTCGGCCACCGGGTGAGCGAGCCGAAGGGCACCGTAAGTCCGATCCCGGCTGTGAGATCGCCCAGGGCCGTCACTCCGAGATCCTTTAAGTTCGCCGTAATATAGATATGACCGGGAGGGGGCCATGCCATGCTTCCGTTCCGATCACCACGAGCCGTCACCCCTGTCGGACTGGTGAAGTTTGTCGACCCACCGGAGAAGAGTGCCCCGGCCATGAATTGAACCCCCTGCAACTGCGTCATCCCTGCCGGATTGTAGTGCAGAGCCGAGGGGTCGTCGGCTTGGGCTGCAAAGGCATTGCCCATCCCGGAGGCAGCGGTTCCCTGCCCTTGAATACGAGGCACCTGAGCTGAGGCCACTTCAGGCAAGCTAACCCAGCACAGCGCCACCAGGAACATCCAGGGCATCCACAACCGACGTACCAATCCAGTTCTGCTCCAACAACTGCCCCAGACTCTCGTGGTCACACCTCTCCCTATTTCACTCGCCAGGACTTGTTTGACTCGCCACAGACCCCGATGACGGTCGCTCCAAAGGCCGAAACCAATAATCGACGATGCGTTGCAGTTCGTCGACATCGAACGGCTTCAGCAAATAGGCCTGCGCACCCATGCTGATCGCGCGAACCGCCAATTCCTTGGAGCCTGACGCCGTAACCATCACAATCGGGATCTGCTGATCCCATTTCCGAATTTGCCGAAGTACATCCATCCCGTCCATCGAGGGAATGCCAATGTCCAGAATCATCCCCTCAAACGTCTCGGCCCGCACCGCTTCCAACGCTCGGACTCCGTCAACCGCCGACTGGACGCGATACCCCTTGGCCCGCAATCGATCTTGTAAGAGTTGACGAATATCCGGATCATCATCGACAATCAGGATACGGGGCGCTTCAGCCGATGCACGACCGGGCGGCACCGCTATCGTGGGAAGCATCGGAATCGTGAAGAACAGCTCCGCGCCCTGCCCCGGTTCACTCCGCACGACGATCGTCCCACCTTGTAACTCCACCAACGTCCGCACGATCGATAAGCCCAAGCCCAGCCCTTTTGTTCCGCTCCGGGCCTGTTTGACGCGAAAGAACGGATCGAAAATCTGGTCGAGGAATTCTCGTGGAATACCAGGCCCGGTATCGCGCACCGAAACCCCGGCAAGTGTCTGGTTCTCCTGCCTCACCGTCACCATTATGCTGCCGCCCTCAGGGGTAAACTTCACCGCATTCTGGACCAGATTCGTGACGATCTGGATCAGGCGATCGCGATCCGCCCAGGCTATCAACGGGACAGGAGGAGCGACCGCCTCCAATGTCTGCCGTTTGGCCTGAGCCAACAGGCGCAATTGCTCGACCGCCTCCACCACACAGTGCCCCAGGTCGATCTCGCCGGGAACGAGATCCAACCTCCCGGATTGAATCCTCGTTCGATCCAGCAAGTCCTCGATCATGCGGATCAACCGGTCGGAATTTTCTAACATCCTGGACAAATAGCGCTGCTGTTTCTCATTGAGCGGCCCCGTCAATCCATCGAGCATGTTCTGCAAGAACCCCTTGATTGAGGTCAACGGCGTCTTGAGCTCGTGCGAGACATGCGAGAGGAACTGAGACCGCAAGCGATCCGCCTGCTCCAATTCATCCGTGCGTTCACGCACTTTGGCTTCGAGTCCCACGTTGAGCTCTTCAATTTGTTCATACGCGGAGGCGTTATCGAGTGCGATCGCGACTTGATGGGCAACCGTCATCATCAACTCAAGGTCATCCTGAGTCAGACTGTGCTCCTGTATCCGATCAACCGTCAGGCTTCCAAGAATTCTGTCTTTGGTCTTCAACGGGACGGCGATCAATGCCTTGGTCTGCATCAGCATGGCAAGCTGTTGGTTCAACGGATGAATGCGATCCCACACCGTCTGCACATTCCCGATCAACAACGGCCGGCCCTGCAGCAGCACGATGCCTTCCGGGCTCATGGGATCGGTGACGGGAATTTCACACGCGCGCGCAAACGCCTGGACCTCAGGCGAGACGCCGAGCACCCGCGCATCCTTGATGACCTGGCGGACCGGATCGTAGAACGAGACCATTGCTCGGTCGTACTGCAGATCCTTGGTAAGGGTCTCCAGCACTTTCTGCATCAGAGCCTCTCGATCCAGCGTCGAGCTGAACAGCAATCCGGCCCGATGGAGGGCCGTCAGCTGGGCGACCTTGCGACGAAGCTCGACACGCGTCTGCTCCTGCTCCAGGTAGGCTTCACGCAACTCTTCATGGCGCGACTCCACGAAACTGATCTGCTCCTGAATCAGCGCCTCCCGCTGTTGGCTCTCCCGCCGAAGATGCCGGTTAATAAATATCCCCGCGACGAACATGGGGATGAGACCGGCCAGGAACAGCTCCCCGGGACTCATCGTCGGATAGGCCACGTGCATCAGTCCAGCTGCGGCCAGACCGGTTCCAACACCCCAGAGGGGCCAGGCCGAGTATCGGTGGGATTGACGTTGCCACTGGACGTCCCACTCGCAGTAGTCGTCGCCCTTCACAATGCAGGCCCGATCCGTAACTCGCGAGGCCGGGAGCAGATGAAGCCGGGGCGGCACCATCGAGATACGTCCCTTGGCTGACTCGCAAATCTGCGCCGCGCAGGCTTTCCGATAGGGACCGAACTGCTCATAGACCCGATCGGTGAGAGTCAGTCTGAGCACCGCGGACTTGTCCGTCACCTCCAGCACCGAATACTCAAGACCCTTGGCGTATTTCTGCGCGAAGTACGGATACATGCGGTGAATTTGCGCCAGGCTGAAGGGACGTCCCAGCGTCTGAATCAACGGAGAGATATGCTTCTCTCGCCCCACGTTCGTGTAAAAGGCAGGATCTCTCGACAGTTGCCGGCAGAACTCACGGAGGTAGGACGTAAATTCATAGGAATAGCTGTTCCAGACGTTCTTCAACTGGTCAAGGGTGACATGATAGGTGGAGTCGCGTATTCGTTCATTGAGCGATCGGCATAAGTCATCCATCGCCTGTGCTGCGGCGTCCGCGCCTTTCGTCCGCGTGACCCACTCTTCCAAATACTCCACGTTATCGTGCACGATCATCCCGCTCACATCTTTGATCCGTTCGCCCCGTTCGTCGACGCCAAATGGCACAAATTTCATATAGGGACGTTCGAGGATGGTCTGTGTTGGGGGGAGAAGCTCTTCGACCATGACAACATGCTCTCGTCAATCAGAAGTTCGTGGCGTCCGTGAGGAGGATACGCATCAGGTCCGCCGGTCTCACACGCCCATGATGGAAAGGCCAAGCGAGACAGGTAAACCAAGGATCCCTTCCTGTTGAAACGCGGCGATTGTGCCTTGCAATTCGTGGAGAGTAAAGAGCCCCTCCCCCTCCGTCCGGCGGTCAGAAGTAAGGACTCCCGAGACTAGCGAGACCAATTCAGGCGTTAATGTTCACTTCAAGGCTCTTGGGGTAGAGTTTCCACGGCATCCACGGTTCACGTTCCATCGTCTGCTGAAGTGCTTCAAGCTCTCGCTTGAATGCCCTGAAAGCGGCAACCGCCCGTGCAGATCGTTCCGGATGGGCAGGCTCAGGCAACACGAGCGCCGTGAAGTCGGCGATCAAGGGCGCGCGCGGTGTATTCAACATGAAGTTGGTGTTGAGAAGCCGCTGATAGACATCCAGTGGTTCGCGACTCCCGTCACGAGCCACACGCGCCGGCATGGCATGGGTCCAGAGCTGGTAGTTCCAAAGAAACGCCCCGACCAGCTCATGTTGCACCGTCGCAAGATAAAGACAGGAGGCGACCAATCGAGCCAGCGCAGCCTGCGTGAGGGTGGCAGAGGTCACAGGCAGACCGTTCGGCAAGGTCTTGTACAGCTCATCCACCCAGTGACAGATCACGCCATCCGCACGGATCTCCGCATCTGTTCCATAATAGATGGCCAGATACCGCACCGTATGTCGGTGCATGACGTCGAACAAGGCGGCCAGATTCCCCTCGGTTGGCTGGTCGAATCCCGCATTCAAGACGCCACGCTTGGCAGCATCTGATTGAGGATCCCAGGCCTGGACATCAAACCCGCCTACGGTGTCGGTGAAGAGCCGATACATCTCCTCTTGGGAATAACTGAATACCGACTCGAAGTCGCCCCAGGGAACCAACTGCGATTCCGTGCAGAGCCGGTTGCTGGCCTGGGTGCCGAATATGTGGGGCCACAGGAGGCGACAGAAAGGATGATCTTCAGGGAGGGTATTGCGCGTCACGATCGACAGGGCTTCTCCGCCAATCAGGTGGACCCAATTCCAGTGGCGGATGAGGCTCGTATGGGTGGAGAGGGCACAGAGCGCCAGGCGTCCTGCCGACGCCCAATTGGCATCGGCGGGATAAGACCGTCCCAGAGCGGACTCAATCTTCATGGGAGTCAGTCGGTTCCCCGTAGAGTCCAACTGAAATTGAACACGCACGCCCAATCGATACAGCCCCAGTTTTGGTTGGTATTCGGCAAGGTGGCGGAGATCCCACTCAAACAGGTCCTCGTTCGGCACTTTCCTGACATACCCGGCAAAAGGCCCTCGAACCGCCAAGGCCCCGAGGTCAGGAGCTCCCGTCAGTTCCAGTGGAAGCACAGGAAGATCCAGCACCTCCTTCGGAGCCAGACCATGCCGCTTCGCCGCCTTGCTGACTGCCCGTCGATGTCGATCTGAATAGGCGTGAGCCAGCGCTGTATGCGGGTTCGCATCGATGGGAGGGAGCCCCTTTACCGCGGGAGGATAGACTCGGTTGAGCAACATGAACGATCGTGAAAAGACCCGGCGGAGCAGGTATCGGACCAAAGGGTATTGCTCGTCACGTGGCGTGCGTTGACCGATCAACACGTTCTGGATCGTGATGCCAGGGAATATCCGCGAGATGGGAACCGCCAGCAGCCTGCGCGGATCCTTCCTCAATCGAGTGACGTCCAAATCCTGATTCGTACTGAACTTCATCGCCACGATCCGACCCCAGAACCAGTTTCTGATCCTCCACCGAAGGTGCAAAATCCTTCCCATCACGATCCTCTCAACCAGGGCTGATCCCCCCTGTCATTCGCAGCATGAAGATGCCCTCCAGCACAGAGAATTTCAAACTGCCATGGAGCCGGCAAACTACGTAAGAACACATGCACGTAAGGCAAGGCATATGCCCTCCAGAATATCGCAATCTACGATCCTGGCTTCGTGTGAAAATGCTGGAATTAAGGGGAATATGTTAAGGAGATGATGGACTTCGATACAATCGTCGATGCGGCCAGTATCGATTAAGATACTGGCCGTCACAAGAAAGATACAGGGCACAAAGCGCGTTGCACTGCCCCTTGAGGATTACGTTCTGACTTTTCGTTTGAGTTGTCGTTCCACACTGGCGACTTTGCTCGAGAGCCGGCCTTTGGGGCCTTTCCGATAGTCGAGTTTGATGGTGCAGGAAATGCGACGGCAGTCTTTCTTCATTCGCGCGTAGCACTTTTTAACGACGGCAAACACCTCATCCCATTCCCCTTCGAGCACCGTTCCCATCGGGTTCAAGCGGTAATCCACTCCGCTCTTATCGATAATATCGAGCGAGCGCGCCACATACCTGCCCACACTCTCTCCCTTGCCCAACGGCGACATACTGAATTCAAGCAAGACCATCGCGACTCCTTTTTCTATCGCCTCATCCCTTACGGCTCACATCGTACGTCTTATCTTTTACGCCTCTCCCTTCACGCCTGGCGCCACACTCAGCTTCGCCCGTTCATCCAGCCAGACCTTCGGATACTGGACCTTGCCCAACAAGCGAAACCCGTCCAGCGCCTCACGCAACAACGCCCGGCGCTTTTCGAAATCCGGCTCATTGGCCTTGGCTTGCTCGCGGAGTTGGCCGAGCCAATCTACAAAAGTGGCAAACTCCTCACCGAAGATCTTCTCCATATCTTCCTTCATGAAGCCTGACAAGGCCGGGGCGACCCCGCTCGTGCTGATGGCCACACGCAAATGGCCGGAAGCCACGACCGCCGGCATGATGACCGTTGAGGCTTCCGGCTGGTCCACCGACCATAATAGAAACTTCTTCTCACGCGCCTTCGCGTACAACGCTCGGGAAAACTCTCGATCCCCGCGAACCATATTCAACACCAGAATCGCACTTTCCAAGTCGGTGTCCCGAAAATGGCGCCCACGGTGCACGACCTTCGCCGACGCAGCCAAATCTTTCAGTGTGTCGTGTAACGAAGGCGCCACGACAATCACTTTCGCCCCCGCCTCCAACAACCGCTGGGTCTTTTCCGCGGCCTCCTCGTCTCCCCCGAGCACGAGCACCGGGTACCCTTTCACATCCAGAGACAACGGAAAGCCAGAATTTGCAGCCATGGTGGTTCCTCCTCCCAATTCTTAGTGGGGCGTATCATACAACACCCTGTTTTGCAGCGTAAACCGTGCCTTCCCCTTTTCTACCGGCCCCCGCTATAATGCGCCGGTTTGGCCCCTTCACCTTCGCAAAGGAACCGTACCAATGGCAGCATACAACGTGCGCACACTTGGACTGGCCGGCAGCATTATCGGCCTCGCCGCCATCGCAGCCTGGCTGGGCCTTGCCCACAGTTGCGATCCGGAGACCCGCGAGGCAGTGATAGCCGGCCGCGTCATGATCGCCCCGGCCCTGGCCGATCAAGTACGCCCAACCGATGTCTTGTTCGTCATTGTCCGGAGGCCTGGCGGTGCACGCCCCGTCGCGGCAAAGCGGATCGAGAATCCGCAGTTCCCCGTTTCATTTGAGGTCACCAGCGCCGATGTGATGGTGCAGGGCTCTGAATTGCGAGGAATGCTGGATGTGGTCGCCCGGTTGGATCGAGATGGACAGGCTGGCCCGGCACAGCCAGGCGACATCGAAGGCCGCTACGCGAAGAACCCGACGTTGCCGGGTGGACGGGATTTCGAGATTATCTTAGATACGGTGCACTAGATCAAAACGGGATACAGATCAGGCTGTTCAAACAGGCTATTCGGCAAGGCCGCAGCGAGCGAAAATCTGAGGCGTACACTTCTCGTACGTTGAGGATTTGAGCGAAGCGAGAACGAAGCCGAGAGCCTGTTTCAACAGCCTGCTAGGTGTCGGCGGGATCGGCATCCAATTCTAAGTTCCAATAGAGATAGTCACGCCAGCTCTCTGGTGTGTTCCGAATCCCGATGGTAATGGTCACAACCGGATTCCAGCGCGGCTTGACTGGCTTCTTCATCAGCCGCATGCCGGCTTCATCGGGCGTGCGACCGCTTTTTTTGTTGTTACAGCGCCAGCAAGCCGTGACGATATTTTCCCAGGTCTTGCGCCCGCCCTTGGCGATGGGGACGACATGATCAAACGTCAACTCCTCGGTCCGGAACTTGTGACGACAGTATTGGCAGGCATAACCATCTCGCGTAAAGATATTGATGCGGGAGAATTTGACCGCCCGGTGGCTATCCTTGAGGCGGACCAACTTGAGGAGGCGCATGACGGAGGGAAGCTTAATGGAGATCGACACAGCGTGAACCTCTCGGTCATAGACCTCGAGGACTTCGACTTTTCCCTGCCAGAGGAGCGCGATCGCCTTTTGCCAATTGACGACCCGGAGGGGTTCGTACGTCGCGTTGAGCAGGAGGGTCATTTCCATGCAACAACCTCATTCCCAACCGAGGCTCCTTCTGTGAGAGGGCCAGGGTTTAGTCCTAGGACGCTTACCATTCTCTATGCCATAAGCCTCGGTCGAAATCAAGTCATTGACTGGTCTACGGAATATGCCTGTCCCGTCGGCCCCTCCGCCAAGACGAAAGATCAGCGCCATGCCTGACTTTGTCACTGTCGCGGCGGTTGAGGACATTCCTCCTGGGACCGGACGGACCGTCGAAGTCCAAGGGGTCTGGATTGCCCTGTTTAATGTCGAGGGATCCTTCTACGCCGTCGACAACACCTGTCCGCACGCGGGAGGATCGCTCGGAGAAGGCCATCTGGAGAGCCACGTCGTCGAATGTCCGCGGCATGGATGGCAATTCAACGTCCAAACAGGGGAACGACCGGAGAATCCGAACATCACCGTCGCCTGTTGTCTCGTGCGGATCGAAGGAAACCAGGTTCAGGTGGCGCTTCCGGAAAACTTCACCTAGGACCAAGTGGCAATGGCATCGCCGGCGAGCCGGATGGAGTAGCATCCGGCTCTATTGGTGTAATGCCATCCGCAGCGAGCGAGGCGGCATTGACCTTCTTTAACGAGACATCGGCATGCCAAATGAACTCCCGCTCGAACCATTGGCCCGACACCCCTTGATCTCGCAACTGAATCCGCACCTCGTACAGGTCCCCCTCCACCTGCTGCACCCGCCACTTACCCAGCCGGGCGACCCGATTGCGTTCGCTCATGGAACGCACGTGTTCAGTCATCGCCTGAAGAATCGTAGGATAGCCTAGAGCCCGATGGGTTTGCACCAACGCGAGAGCCTCGGCGGCACGAGAATCAGCCATGGGATTCAGCGACGGAGGCTTCATCCAGAGGTAGTAGAGCGCGCCCAGCAGGAGCACTACCACGACCGCATAATGAACAATCTTCACCATCGAGAACGAGGAAGGCGCAGAACTGGCGGAGGAATGATTCTGTGGCATGGACATCCTGTGAACAGGGTTCGATGAGAAGAAACGGAGCCGCACATGACCGCGGTGCATCTTAGGAACAGCACCAACGCGATGTCAATCTGACCGCACCAGGTCGGAGCAACCGCCCGGCATGTGCTTGTGCGTGTGAAAGTGGTTATGTTACAAATACCGCTCCAGTCGACAGATATGTACCTTAGGGCAGTGAATCACCAATGAAATTCTTTCTCTATGGGGACCATCTCAACCCCACGCAGTTAAAACGTCGCGCTCCGGAACATCAGTTTCTGATGCTGGCCACCCTCCCAGAACACACGATCAAATTCTGTCGATGGTCCTCGCAATGGCGATGCGGCCTCGCCAGCGTGGCCCCCTCGCCGGGAGAACAGGTCTGGGGCGCGGTCTTCGAGGTGACCGACGAAGACCTCAAGCTGATGGATCAATTTGAAGAGGATGTTCCCCAAAGCGCGTTTCGCCAGGTCCAAGTCACAGTACTGACGGAAGCCGGGGAGAAAATGCTCGTCACCACCTATGCCGCCACTCCAATCGGCAAGTTCAAACCCAAAGCGCACTATCTCGATTGGGTGATGAAGGGCCTCAAGCATTGGAAGCTGCCAGAAGAAGCCATCGATATGTGGAAGTCGTTCGTGCCAACAACGTAAAATTTCAAAAGCCCATACAGTCCAAAGGAGAATCCATGCCGAAGCCAAAGTACCATATCGTCGTCTGTACCAATTCACGTCCCCCCGGCCACCCGAAACCCTCCTGCGGCAGCGCCGGATCAGCCTCCCTCCTCATGGCCTTTAATATAGGTCTGATGGAAAAGGGTGTGACCCCGGGCGACGTACTCGTCACCGGTTCATCCTGCCTCGGCCCCTGCGAACAGGGACCAACCGTCGTCGTCTATCCGGACGCCACCTGGTACTCCAAAGTGACGGAAGCCGACGTGGCGACCATTCTTGATGAACACATCAAGGGCGGAAAACCGGTAGCAAAACTGAACCCGGATTCAGTCTGGAAATGATAGCATTCAGCCGTCAGCTATCGGCCGTCAGTCAAGAGCTGAGAGCTTTTCTTCTAGCTTGAACCATGAGCGCCAGCGCCACATACCGCGAACACAAATCCCATGCACCCCGCTCCATCGGGTGCATGGTGATTACCTGTAGCGACACGCGGACCCCCGAGACCGATACGAGCGGGCAACTCATCCACAAGCTTCTTAAGGCGCAAGGGCATGAAGTCGTCATCTATCATGTGGTGAAGGATGAACCGACTCAGATCAAAGACCGGATCGCCGAAGGCCTGGCAGACCAAGCGGTCCAAGCCATCATCATCAATGGCGGCACTGGCATTTCGAAACGTGATTCAACCTTTGAAGCGGTCGACGCTATGCTGGAGAAACGGCTGGTGGGATTCGGCGAGATCTTCCGTTACCTGACCTTCATGGACATCGGCTCACCGGCGATCATGAGCCGCGCCACAGCGGGGATCATCAAGGGCCGTATTCTGTTTTCCACGCCGGGATCGGAAAACGCCGTCCGCCTCGCGATGGAAAAACTCATCCTTCCGGAGCTCGGCCACCTCGTCAAAGAACTCAGCAAGTAGGATAAGCGATCAGCTTTCAGCGGTCAGCCATCAGCTTGGGGACAGCCAAAAGATTCCTCCGTGACTTCTGATTCGGCTGAGAGCTGAAAGCTGAAGGCTGACAGCTGATAGCTACTCCTCAGTCCTGCATGATCTTCGGTTCCGAATACTCCGACTCCAGCGGCAGCTTCGATTGCGCATACCGCTTATAAAACAACAGCAGATCCCGCACTGACACCACCCCCACAATTTCCCCTCCTTGGGTCACAGCGAGATGGCGCACTCCTAAATCACCCATCATATCCTGGGCATCATCAACCGGCTGACTTCCCTCGATCGTGCAAATGGGGGTCGTCATAATCTTCTCGACGGTCATCCTGCCAAGATTCTTATTGATTGCGACGGCGCGTCGGACAATATCCGTATCGGTGACAATCCCGACCAGCTTCTTCCCCTTCTTCACAAGCAGCGACCCTATCCGTGCAGTCCGCATTGTCTTAGCCGCGCTCACAATCGACACGCCAGGCCCCACGGTCTTGGGCTTCTTGTTCATGATCTTCGCCACTGTCGACATACTCTCCCCCTTTATATTGCTGATGCACCAAATAGAATAAACCGGCCTTCCTTCCTCATACCGTCAGCACTATCTTACCGAAAAACTTCCGACTTAGCATCAGTTCCTGTGCCGCCCGAGCCTCCTGAAGCGGGAACGTTCGATAGATCACCGGCTTCAGCCTCCCTTGCCCATACAGTTCCGCCGCTTTGACCAGCTCAGCGCGAGTCCCCACGTACGAACCTTTGATCGTGTACTGCCTGGAATAGAGGTACCGGAGATCGAACTTGACCTCCGCTCCTGTGGTCGCACCACAGGTAATGAGCCGACCGCCTTTCGCGAGAGAAGCCAGGCAACTGTCCCATACCTCAGGCCCGATATGCTCGATCACGACATCGACGCCGCGTCCTTCAGTCAGCAGCTTCACGCGCTCCGAGACCTTCTCCTTCGCATGGTTGATAACGGCGTCTGCGCCAAGAATCACCGCTTTGGGAATCTTGTCATCGGACCCGACCGTCGTGATGACCCGCGCTCCGGCGAGCTTGGCCATTTGAACCGCCACGCTCCCGACCCCGCTACCCGCACCCATGATCAGTACCGTTTCGCCATGTTGAAGTCCGGCCAGGGCAAACAGCATGTGCGACGCGGTCACCGATACGAGCGGAAATGCCGCCGCCTGTTCAAACGACAGGTTCTCGGGGATCGGCAGCACATTGCGAACTGGAACTTTGACATACTCGGCGTAGCCTCCATGAACCACGGCTCCGAGCAGTGCATAGGAGCGGCAGAAGTTATCTCGCCCGGCGAGACAAGCATCGCACCGCCAGCAACTGATCCCTGGCGAAAGAAATACCTTCTGCCCGACAGTGACCCCATCGACGTGAGCACCGATCTGCTCCACGATTCCTGCCACATCCAACCCAGATACATGAGGAAGCGGCATGGGATACGCCGGGTTACCCTGCCTGACCCAGATGTCGAGGTGATTCAACGCACAGGCCTTGACGCGAACCAAGACATCCTCAGGACCGGGACTCGGCGTCGGCAGATCTTCGTACGAGAGTTTGTCCGGTCCGCCATGCTGGCGAAAGAGTACCGCTTTC
>Ga0209048_10000251_pt1 | contig 58674 bp, 56 predicted proteins | sample FrelakmetCRP12CR_FD_187146 | JGI IMG/M metagenome (GOLD analysis project Ga0209048, IMG submission 187146) | Freshwater lake sediment microbial communities from the University of Notre Dame, USA, for methane emissions studies - CRP12 CR (SPAdes)... | ecosystem: Environmental > Aquatic >...
CTCGTGAACGATACGTTGGGGAGATGCCGAGCGATCTGGTGTTGAAGACGATGAACACCCTCCATCGGGCCGTGCTCAAGATCAGCGGCGGACGGGTGGGGTGGTCGGCGAGCCGCATGCCCGTGATCGAGCTCACCACGACGGGTCGCAAGAGCGGTCAACCCCGGTCGGTGATGCTCACCTCACCGTTGCAGGAGGGGACGACGATCGTCGTCGTGGCGTCGCGCGGGGGCGACGATGCGCATCCGGCATGGTTCCTCAACCTGCGGGACAATCCGGATGTCGACGTGACGTTGCAGGGCAAGCCCAAACAGCACATGCGCGCCCGGATCGCATCGCCCGAGGAACGCGCGCGCCTGTGGCCCCGCGTCACCGCCGACCACAAGAACTACGCGGGCTACCAGACCAAGACCACGCGCGAGATCCCCCTCGTGCTCCTCGAACCGGTGGAATGACCACCCGGCCGCCGCACACCGGCCACTGAAACGACACCGCCGCCCGCACCCGCGCACCGGCGCCGATCGCGAAGGGTTCCGCTCAGCTCCGTACCGGCGACGTGTCGACGATGAGCAGGCTCGACGGGCAGTGATGCGACACCTTGTTCGGGACGCTGCCGAGCACGAACCGGCGGGCGCCGACCATCCCGCGGTTGCCCACGACGATCAGATCGGCCTCGGCGTCGGTCGCGACCCTCGTCAACGAATCGGCCGCGTCACCGGCGACGCAGTGCGCCTCGGTCTGCACACCGACCCGGCCGGCTCGATCCACCACCTCGTCGCAGATCCGCTGACTCTCCGCACGGATCGCGTCGTTCGATTCGAGCGTGTTCGGCGCCAATCCGGCTTCCATCGCCGCGGCCACGTGATACGCGCCGACCTCCTTGTAGGCCTGGACGATATGGAGCGTCGCACCGGTCAGGCGTGCGAGCTCGATGGCGGCATCCACGGCGATGTTCGCGCCTGCCGACCCGTCGGTACCGACCACGATCCGCTTGTACATCGCTGCCCCCCACCGCCGGCTCCCGCGCTCGGCGAGCATCGACGTTCGACCGCACCGGGACCCGATCGGATCTCGGCCAGGGGCAGAGCCTATTCGTCGAGCGAGCAAAGCGCCCGCGGGAGCGGTCAGGGTTCGAGGAGCACCTTGATCGAACCGGTCTCGGCGCGCTTGGCGACGGTCATGACGGCGTCGCCCCAATGGTCGAGCGGGAAACGGTGGGTGATGAGCGGTGTGAGGTCCAAGCCCGCGTGCACGAGATCGAAGTAGTGCTCGAAGGCGTGCTTGCGCACCCCGTGCACCTCCTCCACGCCGAACGCGTTCGAGCCGATGAGGCGCAGCTCCTTGAAGTACAGCGGCGTCCACTCGAAACGTCCCGGCGGCTCGACACCCGCGATCACCACGCTGCCGCGCGTGTTCACCAATCGCATCGACGTCTCGACGGTCTCGGTGCTGCCGACCATGTCGTAGACGACGCCCGGGCCGTCCTGCAACCAGTCGTGACCGCTCCACGGGACGAGCGGGTCGGCGTGCATCAGCTCGGCGACTCGCGCCACGAGCTCGTCGGGCTTCGACGACAGCACCTGCGAAGCACCGAGCTTCCTCGCGAGCTCCTGCGATACGCGCGTACGGGCGACGGCCCACACCTCGACATCCGGGTACAGCATCCGCAGGATGGCGATGGCGGCGAGGCCGAGCGTTCCGCAGCCGTAGACGAGCACGGGCCGCTTCGGGTTCGGAGGCGCCAACAGGATCGAGTGCAACGACACGCTCGCGGGGTCGGACAGGACCGCGGCGTCGTCGGACATGTCGTCGGGCACGGTGAAGAGGAGCGACTCGTGCGCGGCGAACGCCTCCGCGTGCACGCCACCCGCGCCGGCGCAGTTCCCGAGATGGATCGACGGCGGCAACACGCCGTGCGTGAAGTTGCGGCAGTGCGGAAACAAACCCTCGGCGCACGCTTCACACACCGGTTCGATCCCACGCGGCACGCACGACAGCCACGGGTTCAACACCACCCGCTCGCCCGTGTCCCGACGGTGAGCCACCGCTTCGTGCCCGAGGACGTGCGGGAAGGAGATGACCGCGGTGATCGGGTTGTCGCGGGCGCCGTCGAGGAAGATCTGCTTGGTGTCGGAGCCGCACAGGCCACTCACGACGGTGTCGCAGATCACCCAACCGGGGCCCGGCACGGTGGGTTCCGGTACGTCTTCGAGCCGGATCGGCGCGAACGGACCGACGAACGCCTCCTTGCGCGCGTACGACGCCACCTTGGTGGCCGCCTGCCGCTTCATGTCGTTGCGGAACACCAGCGCCTTCATCCGCATCCCTCGCTCCCGAACGGGCGGGCCCGGTCGGCTGACGCCTCAAACCTTGGGTTGCAGTGCCGTCAGTGTGTAGCTGCCGTTCTCGGTGTAGGTGACGGTACCGATCGGCGACGGCGAGTGCACCACGACCTGGCGGTTGGTGCGGACCGGCATCCCGTCGGCCACGGAGTACCACATGTCGTATCGCTCGGTGCCGGTCTGGCTACCGGTGATCGTGCGCTCCACGCGGTAGCGATACGCGGGCACCGCGTCCTTCCCCACCATGATCGTCTCGAGACGGACGAACTGATCGGTGCCCGCGGCACGGAACTTCGTTCCCCGGCTCTCGCTGCGCCCGTCGCAGCCGACCTTCCACTTGGCGCCGGGCTTGGCGTCGATACGCACCCGGTCGATCGGGGGTGAGCACGTGGTGTCGTTCGTGTCGCTCACGGTCGTGGCGACGAAGTCGAAGCTCTGGAAGGTGCGATCGCCCGCCTGTTGCAGCGTCCGGCCCTTGCGGCAGAAGTCGATCGACTGCCAGTGGTTCGTGCTGAAGTCGATGCGAAACGTCCAACAACCGTTCTTGTCGGTGGTCACGGTCACCGGGATCCGCGGGCCCCACTGCTGCGTCGTCGAGAGGAGCGACAGCTTCTCCGTGCCCGTGCCGTTGAACATGTAGACGCCGGCAGCGGGTCGCAGGAACCCGGCGTCCGTCGCGCCGTGCTGCTTGCGGAACTTGGTGATCGCGTCATTGACCGACGCTTCCTTCGCGCCGCGGTTCGACCACGCGATCCCGAACGGGATGCCGACGGCGACGAGCAGCGCGAGGACGACCATCAGCGCGATCCATCGGGGCCGCCGGTACCAGTGACGATGGTTCCGGTGTTCGTCGTGGCCGCGACCGTGGCCCTTCCCACTGCCGTTGCCGTTGCCCGACGCCGGCTCGGGTTCGAACGGCTCGCCTTGGACGAGCGTGACACCGAGCGGCGTTCCGAGGCTCTCCCCCTTCATGGCCTCATCCTCTGACGATCGGCCGCCCCGTCCCAGGGTCATCCGTCCCAGATTCTGTGTTTGCGGGGCGTTCCGGGGATCCGACGGCTCCTTCCATGAGGCCGCGGATCGGAAGAGTGAGGACGCCCGGGCCGTATAACCTCTCCGAGCCCGGCCCGGGTGGTGGAATGGCAGACACGATGGACTCAAAATCCATTGTCCGAGAGGGCGTGTGGGTTCGAATCCCACCCCGGGCACAGCGAAGGCTCCAGCAGCCCTGACGAGGCGTCAGGCGAGGGCGAAGAAGAGTTTCCCTTCGCAGCACTTCTCGCCGTCGACCGTCGCCAGGGCGCGGCCCCAGCCGCCCCGGGCGCTCAGCCGTTCGAGCTCCACGTGCAGCACGAGCTCGTCGCCCGGCCGCACCAAGCGCCGGAACCTGACCTTCTCCACGCCCCCGAACAGCGGCAGCTTGCCCGCGTAGCGCTCGTCGGCCAGCAGTGCGATCGCTCCGGCCTGCGCGAGCGCCTCGAGCTGGATCACCCCGGGGAAGACCGGGTTGCCGGGGAAGTGCCCGGCGAGGAAGGACTCGTCGCCGGTCACGACATACCGCGCGGTAACCGAGACCCCCGGGTCGAGCGCGTCGACGGCGTCGACGAAACGGAACGGCGGTCGGTGCGGAAGAAGTTCGATCGGGTCGCGGGCATTCGTCATGCGGTGCACACCTACTGGTCGGTAAGTACTCGCAAGTAATGAGCGGACACGAAACACTCTCGCGTACCGTGTGGAACATACGTGCGCTTCGATGTAACCACGCGCTCACGCGCGGAGTCGGATCACACGGCCGCCCACGACGAAAGTGTTGCCATTGACGATCGCCGTCATCTTCCCGGGACAAGGAACACAACGGCCGGCGATGGGCGCGCCGTGGCAGACGCACGACTCGTGGCGCGTGATCACGCGGGCCGAGGAAGCACTCGGTGAACCGCTCGCTCATCTCGTACTCGACGCATCGGCCGACGTGCTGGCGCGCACCCGCAACGCGCAACTCGCGGTGCTCCTCACCTCGCTCGTCGCATGGGACGCCGCCCGCCCGCGGCTGCCCGAACCGTGCGCGTTCGGTGGTCATTCACTCGGGCAGGTGACCGCGTTGATCGCGGCGGGCGTCCTCACCCTCGAGGACGGCGTGCGCTTCGCGGCGCGTCGGGCCGAGCTCACGCAAGCCGCGGCCGACGCGCGACCGGGTCGTATGGCCGCGCTCCTCGGTGCCTCGCCGGAGCAGGCGGAACAAGCCTGCACCGCCGCGCCCGACGAGAGTTGGCTCGCCAACGACAATGCGCCGGGGCAAGTGGTCATCGCGGGAACCGAACGCGGTATCGACACGGCCGGCGCGCGCGCCAAAGAGCTCGGCGTGCGCAAGGTGATGCCACTCGACGTCGGCGGCGCGTTCCATACGCCGCTCATGGGCATGGCGTCCGTCGCGCTGCACGAGCAACTCACCACTACCTCGCTCACCGACTCCGTGCTTCCCGTCGTCTCGAACCACGACGGTCTTCCGCACACGGACGCGAAGGGTTGGCGCGAACGGCTCGGCGACCACGTCTCCCTGCCCGTGCGCTGGCACAAGTGCCAGCAGACGCTCGCGGCGCTCGGGCCCACGACGTTCATCGAGGTCGGTCACGGCTCGATGCTGGCCGGTCTCGCCAAACGCGCCGTCCCCGATGTGACCGTCACGAACGTTGCCACGCCCGACGATCTCACCGCACTCGAGGAGCGCACGTGACCGACACCTCGCTCGTCCAGGGAGAACGGATCCATGTTCCCGAACGTCTCGTGGTCGCGCCGTCGGCGGGGGTCTTCCGATGGCTGCCGGCCGAGACGCTCACGAGCGAGGGCGAGCTCCTCGCGCCGGGTCAATCGATCGGCGTCATCGACGGTCCGGGCACGACCACTCCGGTCCTGAGCCCGTTCGCCGGGTTCCTGATGGGCATGCTCGCCGAGTCGGGGCAACGGCTGCGCGAGGGTCAGCCGGTCGCGTGGTTGCGGATCATTTGATGCCGATCCGAGCCTCGATCCGCTCGACCGGCATCGCCCTCCCGGAGCAACGGCTCACCAACGCCGAGCTCGAACGACGCGTCGACACGTCCGACACCTGGATCATGGAACGGACGGGCATTCGCGAACGACGCATCGCGAACGACGACGACACCACCGCGTCGCTGGCCATCGCCGCCGGCGCCGACGCGATCAAGCGGGCGGGACTCACCCCCGACGACATCGACCTCCTCGTCGTGGCCACGGCAACGCCCGAGCAGCCGCTCCCCCATACCGGGGCCTTCGTGGGCGACGGCCTCGGCCTGCGCTGCGGATCGTTCGACCTCGCCGCCGGCTGCGCCGGCTTCGTCTACGCGCTCATCACCGGCGCCGCGCTGCTCGCCGCGGGCAACGACCACGTCCTGGTGATCGGCGCCGAGACCATGTCGCGCGTGGTGGACCCCAACGATCGCGGCACGTGCATCCTCTTCGGCGACGGCGCGGGCGCCGTCGTGCTCGGCGCGTCCACCACCGACGACGATGGGCTGCTCGCCTGGGATCTGGGCTTCGAACCATCGACGATCGGATTGCTCGAGGTTCCGGCGGGAGGCAGCCGGCTGCCGTCGACGCGCGAGACCCTCGACGCGGGAAGCCAGTATCTCCGCATGGCGGGGACCGAGGTGTTCCGACGCGCGGTACGCGCCGTGGTGGACTCCGCGGCGGCCACGCTCGACCGCGCCGGACTGTCTGTCGACGACATCGCGTGGTTCGTCCCACACCAGGCCAACCTGCGGATCATCGAAGCCGCAGGCCAACGGCTCGGGATCGCACCCGAGCGGACCGTCGTCAACGTGGACCGGTACGGCAACACGTCGGCCGCGTCGATTCCGCTCGCACTGCACGAAGCCTCGGCCGACGGCCGGATCCAACCCGGCGAGCTCGTGCTGCTGTCCGGGTTCGGCGCCGGGATGACGTGGGCCAGCGCGCTGCTCCGGTGGGACGCGGCATGAGCGACGCTCGGGTCGCGTTCGTCACGGGCGGGTCGCGCGGCATCGGCCGCGCGACCGTCGCCGCGTTGTGCGCGTCGGGACACCGCGTCGCGTTCTGCTACGCGAACGATCACGACGGCGCGAAGGAGACGCAGCGCGTCGCCGAAGCCGCCGGGGGAGAGATCCTCGCGCGGCGCGCCGACGTCACCGACGTGGACGACGTCGATCGGGCCTTCGGAGAGATCGAAGCGCAGTGGGGTCCGGTCACCGTGCTCGTCAACAACGCCGGCGTCACCCGCGACGGGCTCCTGGTGCGCATGTCCGACGCGCAATGGGACGACGTGCTGCGCACGAACCTCACCGCGGCGTTCCACACCACCCGGCGCGCCGGCCCGAAGATGATGCGGGCCCGATGGGGGCGGATCGTGAACGTCTCGTCGGTCCAGGGCCAGCTCGGTGCCACCGGACAGGCCAACTACGCGGCGGCCAAGGCCGGCCTGCTTGGCCTGACGCGCTCGCTCGCCCGGGAGCTTGCGCCCCGAAACATCACCTGCAACGCTGTGGCGCCAGGACCCATCACCACCGCGATGACCAACGACCTCGCCGACGAATGGCGTGCCCAGGCCGCCGCGGCGGTGCCGCTCGGCCGCTTCGGTACACCCGAAGAGGTCGCGGCGGTCATCGTCTTTCTCTGTTCGGATGCGGCGGCCTACGTGACGGGCGCGCTCGTTCCCGTCGACGGCGGCCTCGGCATGGGTCACTGACCCAAAGAGTTCTCAGACACGACAATCTTACGGGTAATCGGAATCAACCAGGAGGAACCATGGAGCGTGAAGAGGTACTGACCGCACTGCGAGACGTTGCCATCGAAGTGTTGAGCGTCGACGGCAGCACCGTCGTGGAGACGGCGCGCTTCAAGGAAGACCTCGACGCCGACAGCCTCGATCTCGTCGAGCTCGTGATGGGGCTCGAGGAGAAGTTCGACATCACCGTCCCCGAAGAGGATCTCGCCGACGTCACCACGGTCGGCGATGCGGTGACGCTCGTCCTCGGCAAGCTCGCCGCGCGCACATGAGCGCGGCGGCCGACGCGCTGCTCGATCACCGCGGCCGCCCACGCGTCGCCGTGACCGGCATCGGCGTCAAGACGCCGGCGGGAAACGACCTCGAGACGTTCTGGACCACGCTCCTCGCGGGCCGGTCCCGTGCGGCGCGCATCGCGCGGTACGACCCGTCGGACCTGCCCGTGCAATTCGGCTGCGAGGTGATCGACTTCGATCCCGTCCCCTATCTCGGACCGAAGGAGAGCCGGCGCATCGATCGCGCCGTGCAGCTCGGCGTGGCCGCGGCCATCGATGCGCTCGCGGACGCGGGCGATGCCGGTGTGGATCCGGCCCGGTGTGGCGTCATCGCGGGTTCCGGTGTGGGTGGGCTGATCACACTCGAGGAACAAGTCGGTGTCAACATCGCCCGTGGCGCGATGCGCGTCAGCCCGTTCCTCGTGCCGATGATGATGGCCAACGCCGCCGCGGGAACGATCGCCATGCAGTTCGGCTGGACCGGGCCGAACCTCTGCGTCGCGACCGCGTGCGCGGCCAGTGCCAACGCCATCGGCGAGGCCGTACGCCTCGTCCGCGACGGCTCGGCCGACCTGGTGATGACCGGAGGTGCCGAATCCTGCCAGACGCCCACGGCGATCGCGGCGTTCGCCCGCATGGGGGCGCTGAGCTCCCGCAACGACGACCCCGAGCACGCGTCGCGTCCGTTCGACGTTGACCGGGACGGCTTCGTGATGGGTGAAGGAGCGACGTTCATGGTGCTGGAGCGCCTCGACGCCGCGCTCGCACGCGGGGCACGCGTGTACGGCGAGGTGGCGGGGTACGGCAGGACCGCCGACGCCTATCACATCACCGCGCCGTCACCCGGTGGCGCCGGCGCGGCATCGTGCATGAGCCTCGCGCTCGATGACGCCGGTTGCGCACCCGAGGCGGTCCGCCACGTCAACGCGCACGGGACCTCGACGCCGTTGAACGACGCGGCGGAAGCCGAGGCGTTGCGGAAGGTCTTCGGCGACGCTCCCCCACCCGTCACGTCGACCAAGGGCGTCACCGGTCATCTCATCGGTGCGGCGGGAGCAACCGAAGCGGCCGCGACACTGCTGGCCCTGCGGGACGGCGTCGTGCCACCTACAGCGAACCACGAACGGGCGGGCGACGACGTTCAACTCGACGTCATTGCGGGCACGCCCCGGGCGATCGAACCCGGGCCGGCGATCTCGAACTCGTTCGGCTTTGGCGGACACAACGTGTCGTTGGTGCTCGTGCCCGTCTCGTGATGAAACGCCCCGCATGACGCTCGGCCTGACCTCTGGCCGGGACGCGACGCCGATCATGGATCGCCGGAGCGACAGCGTGACCGCGCGAATCGTCGAGCTCGACGGCCGGTCGGTGGTGGAGCTCCGCGTCGAGGGCGGGAAGCATCACGGAGCGGTCGGCGAGTCCGGTGCCGAGGCGATGGAACGGGCGATTCGGCTCGCCACGGAGCTCGGAATCCCGTTCGTCGCCTGGCTCGACACGGGCGGTGCCGATCTCGGCGAAGGCATCAGCTCGTTGCACGGTTGGGGTCGCTGTGCTCGGGCGCTCGTCGACGCGTCGGGCGTGGTGCCCACGATCATTGTGGCGACCGGTGCGTGCGTGTCGGGACCGGCGCTGTGCCTCGGCCTCGTCGACCACGTGATCATGACCGCCGACGCGTTCGCGTACGTGAGCGGCCCCGAGGCCGTCGCCGAGCTCACCGGGGTGATGCTGGATCGCGCCGCGCTCGGGGGTGCGGCGATCCACGGCCGGGTGAGCGGTGTCGCGTCGCTGGTGGTCGACGACGAAGACGACGCCATGCACGCGCTGGCCGCGCTCCTCGCGTACCTCCCATCGAACCATCTCGAGGACCCTCCTGCGTGGCCCACCGACGATTCGGCGACGCGTGACTGTTCCCTCGCGGCCGCGACCGTGCCGGGTGCGCCGAACGCGTCGTACGACGTGCGGGCCGTCGTGCGAGACATCCTCGACGCCGAGTCGTTCTTCGAGCTGCGCGTCAATCACGCGCCCAACGTCGTCATCGGGCTCGGGCATCTCGGCGGCCGGGTGGTCGGGATCGTCGCCAACCAACCGTTCGCGAAGGCGGGAACGCTGGACATCGAGGCATCACAGAAGGCGGCCCGGTTCGTGCAGTGGTGCGATGCGTTCAACGTGCCGCTGCTCACGTTCGTCGACACCCCCGGCTTCGAGCCGGGCAAGGATCTCGAGTGGCGCGGCATGATCCGCTACGGCGCGCAGCTCGTGCATGCATACGCCGACGCCACGGTGCCCCGGCTGTGCGTGGTGCTGCGCAAGGCGTACGGCGGCGCGTACATCGTGATGGACTCCAAGCGGCTCGGCAACGACTACTGCGTGGCGTGGCCCGACGCGCAGATCGCGGTGATGGGCGCCCCGGGCGCGGTGCAGATCCTGTATGGCCGCCGGCTCGGCACGATCGACGATGCGGGCGAACGCGACCTCGAACAGGGCCGGCTGATCGCCGAGTACGAAGACCGGTTCTCGAACCCGTACGCCGCCGCGGAACGGGGATTCGTCGACGCCGTCATCGATCCCCTCGCCACCCGGCGGGTGCTCGCCGCGGCGCTCGCGCGATTCGCGACCAAGCGCGAGGCCGTCGCGTCGCGCCGACACTCGAACACCCCGCTCTGAATCGTTGCCCGTCCGTACTTCGTTCGTCCCTCGCCCGAACCCGAACCCGACCCGAAATCCAGGAGATCTCGATGTTGCTCGACGGCAAGCGTGTGCTCATCACCGGCGTCCTCAGCGACTCGTCCATCGCGTGGGGGGTGGCCAAGGTCGCGCAGGAGCAGGGTGCCGAGGTGGTTCTCACATCCTTCGGCCGGGCGCTGAGCCTCACGGCGCGCGCCGCGAAGCGGTTGCCGTCGGCGGCCGAGATCATCGAGCTCGACGTCACGAACGCCGACGATCTCGCGGCGTTGGCGGATCGCGTCGGCGGCCGGCTCGACGGCGCGCTCCACGCGATCGGCTTCGCACCCGAGGCCTGCCTCGGCGGCAACTTCATGAACGCCGGCTGGGACGACGTGGCCGTCGCGCTCCAGGTTTCGGCATACTCGCTCAAGGCGCTCGCGGGCGCGGTGTTGCCATTGATGTCCGACGGCGGCTCGATCGTCGGCCTCGACTTCGACGCCCGCCAGGCCTGGCCCGCGTACGACTGGATGGGAGTGGCCAAGGCCGCGTTCGAGTCGACGGCTCGCTACCTGGCCCGCGACCTCGGGCCGCGTGGCGTGCGCGTCAACCTCGTGTGCGCCGGGCCGATCAAGACCATCGCGGCCCGCAGCATCCCGGGGTTCTCGAAGTTCGAGGACGTGTGGGCCGAACGCGCGCCGTTGGGTTGGGATGTGAAGGACGCCGAACCCGTCGCCAGGGCGTGCGTCGCACTGCTCTCGGACTGGTTCCCCGCGACGACCGGCGAGATGCTCCACGTCGACGGCGGCTTCCACGCCATCGGCGCCTGACACTCCGCGTACCCGCTGCCCCCCGAGCGGTGAGGGGTCAGGCCCTCAGGACCTCAGGGCGGCGGTGGCTTTCGGGACGGTGTCCTTCGGGGACACCTTGTAGAAGGCGTCGACGATCTTGCCCTTCTCGTCGACGACGAAGGCCGAACGCACGATGCCCATGTACTTCTTGCCGTACATCGACTTCTCGCCCCACACGCCGAACGCCTCGGCCACCGAGTGATCCTCGTCGGCGAGCAGCGGGAAGCCGAGTGAGTACTTCTCGTCGAACTTCAACTGCGCCTTGGGGGCGTCGGGGCTGATGCCGACCACTGCGGCGCCCAGCTTCGACAGATCCGGCTCGGCGTCGCGCAGCTCACACGATTGCGTGGTGCAGCCCGGCGTGTTGGCCTTCGGGTAGAAGTACACGACGACCTTCCGGCCCCGAAAGCCCTTCAGCTTCACGGTCTTGCCGTGCTGGTCGACGAGCGAGAACTCGGGCGCCTTGTCACCGGCTTTGAGCACGGCCATGGGGACTCCTCCAGGTGGGTCGGATGCACGACGGTGAGGCCGTAGCATGCCCCACGTGCAGCGGCGGATGCTCGTCAGACTCGACGCCTCCCCCGCGACGCTGGCGGAATCGGCCCGCACCCGACTCGCCCTCACCGATCGACCCGACGGCTCACTCGAGCGATCCGATCTCGACGGCCTCGCCGCGACGGTCCGGGTCGACCTCGAACCGGACGACGCCGGAACCCACGTCACGGTCAACGCCCACAGCGCGCTGCACGTCCCGTACTTCGGCTGGTTCTTCGGGCCCGTGCTCGCGCTGCACCTCCGCCGCCAGGCCCGGTACACGGCCGCGGTCCTGACCGCGGCGGCCGAAGGACGCCCGACGCTTCGTCCCCTCCGCCGCTCGCCGCTCGTCCCGTCGACGGCGTTCTCCGCATCCCAGATCCAGCTCGTGGCGGCCGCCGCCGCGATCGGCGCGCTCGCCGCGTTCGGCTCGTCGCTCTTCGGCCAGAACTCCGACGCGATCGCCAAATCGTTCCATGCTTCGGATGCGAACCTCGGCGTCGCCCTCGCCGTCACGCGCGCCGGCGTGATCGTGGCCCTCGTCGCCGCGTCGCTCGCGGACCGGCGCGGACGGCGCATCGTCCTCGTGGCATCGTTCGCCGGCATCTGCCTCGCCAACGCGGCCAGCGCCGCCGCGCCGACCTTCGTGTTCTTCACGATCGCGCAAACTCTCACCCGCGCGTTCTGGAACGCGGTGATCGTGGTCGCGTCGATCGCCGTCATCGAGAACGCGCCCGAGGGGGCGCGTGCGTACGCGTCGATGATGCTCGGGATCGCGGCCGGCGCCGGTCTCGCCCTCAGCGTGATCCTGTTGCCCGTCGCCGACCTCGGCTCCGACGGGTGGCGCCTCGCGTTCGCCGTGAGTGGCGCGTCCATCATTCTCGTACCGATGCTCTGGCGCAGCCTCCCCGAGAGCAGGCGTTACGAGGTGCTGGCCGAACGCACCGAACGGCGCGGACGATTCAGGGAAGTGTTCGACCGGAAGTACGGGCGCCGCTTCGCACTCCTCGCCGTCGCCGCGTTCCTCACCAACGTGTTCAGCGCACCGTCGTCGCAACTCACCAATCGCTATCTCATCGACGTCCACGGTTTCAGCAACACCGGCGTTGCGGTGCTGCGCGCCGTCACCAACGGACTCCCGGCGCTGATCGGGTTGGTCATCGGCGGGCGGCTCGCCGAGACTCGCGGACGACGGCCCGTCGCCGTCATTGCCCTCTTCAGCGCGACGTCACTCCAGATCGTGTTCTTCCTCACCGGCGGGCTGTGGCTCTGGTCCGCGTCGACGTTCGCCATCATCGCCGCGGGGTCGGCGACCCTGGCCGTCGGCACGCTCGATGCCGAGCTCTTCCCCACCGAGGTGCGCGGCACCTCGAACGCGCTCCTGCTCGTCTGTTACCTCGGCGGTTCCGCGACCGGCCTCGCGCTCGCGGGTGGTCTGTCGGATCCGCTCGGCGGCATCGGCCGCTCGATCGCCCTGTGTGGCATCGCGCCGCTGGTCGCGGCACTCTTGGTCCTGCCCCGGCTGCCGGAAACCGCGCACAGCGCCCTCGACGACATCAGCCCATCGGAGGTGTGATGGACATCATCAAGACGCCCGACGCACTCGACGACTTCTCTCGAGACCCGTTCACCCACGACGGCCTCACCCGCTCGGTGTTCACCGCCGGGACCGGTCCCGTCGTGATCGTGATCCACGAGATGCCCGGCCTCACCCCCGAGGTCGCGACCTTCGCCCGACGCGTCGTCTCGGCCGGTTTCACGGTGGTGATGCCCTCGTTGTTCGGCACGCCGGGGAAGCCGGTCTCGGTGCCGTACATCGCCAGCTCGTTGTCGCGTGCGTGCGTGGCCAAGGAGTTCGCCGCCTTCGCAACCAACCGCACCCAGCCCGTGATCGGATGGCTCCGCGCCCTCGCGGCCCGATCACTCGAGCGCCACGGTGGACCCGGCGTCGGCGTCGTCGGCATGTGCTTCACCGGCGGATTCGCCCTCGCGATGATGGTCGACGACACCGTCCTTGCTCCCGTGCTCAGCCAGCCGTCGGCCCCGCTCGGGTTCTCCAAGAAGGCGAAGGCCGCGCTCAACACGAGCCCCGAAGATCTCGACCGAGTGAAGGAACGAATCGCGCAGGGCGCGTGCCTGATGGGGTTGCGATTCACGAACGACATGGCCGTCCCGAAGGAACGCTTCGAGACGCTCCGCCGCGAGCTCGGCGATGGCTTCCTCGCGATCGAGATCGACTCGTCGCGCGGCAATGCGCACGGCATCCCGCGTTCGGCGCACTCGGTGCTCACCATGCACTTCGTCGACGAGCCCGGCCACCCGACCCGCGAGGCACTCGATCGCGTCCTCGCCTTCTTCGCCGAACAGCTCCGACCCGCAGCTGACAGCTCGCCCGACGATGCGTTGAATACGCGCGGATAGCGCGCGAGATCAACGCATCGACGACGGTCAGGCGGCGCGGAGGTTGGCGCGGCACATGACGGCGCCGGACGTGCCGCGCATCTGCACCGCCTGCACGGAGTGGAGTGACGAGGTCACCGGGCCACCCCACGCCCCTGCCCCATCGGTGACACGCATCGAGCCGACGGACTCGACCCGGCCGTCGGTGTGCACGAGCTCGACCTGGTACTCCCCCGTCGGCACCGTGTACGCGACCGTCACCGAGACCCACGACGGCTTGCCGCGGTAGGCGAAGGCTTCCCCGACGTGCGAGCCGCCGCCGCCGATCATCGCCCCCGAACGGACCTCCGAGCCCGAAGCCACGGCGGCGACGGGCCGACGGCCATCGGTGCCCTGCACGATGCGCACCGCAACGACCGCCACGATCGCGGCCGCGGCGGCAACCGATGCGATTCCCATCGCCCACCGGCGCACGGTTCGACGCCGGTCCCCACGGATGCGTGCGCCGATGAGGGTCTCGAAACCGAGCGGCGGATCGGCCTCGGGTGCGAGTTGCACGATCACGTCGACGGCTTCGGAGAGCTGCGCCACCGCCTGCCGGCAGCTGGCGCAGTCGTGGAGGTGCGCGACTGCCTCGGCGCGCTCCGCGCCGCCGAGCACGCCCAGCGCGAACTCCGGCGCGAGCTCCCGAGTCTGCGCGCAGCTCATTCCGCCCGCTCCTCGCTCACCAGCGCGTCCCGCACCCGTATCAACGCGGTGCGGATCCTCGTCTTGGCCGTGCCCAGGGGGATGTCCTCCGACTCGCTGATCTCTCGGGCCGTTCGTCCCATGAACGAAGCGAGCACCAACGCACGACGTTGTTCGGACGGCAGTTCCGCGAGCACCCGCCGGACGCGAGCGACGTCGTCGGAGATCACGGCCGCGTCCTCGGGACCCATGACGCCCGAGGGCCGCGAGAGCACGAGGAGCTGTTCGGGGTCGACGGGCATCGGGCGACGGAGCCGCGTGACGTCGATGGCAAGGTTGCGGGTGATCGAGAGCAGCCATGTGGCGACCGTGCCCCGGCGCATGTCGTAGGCGTGGGCGTGACGCCACGCGCGCAGGAACGCTTCCTGGGCCACATCCTGGGCCGCGCCCCGATCACCCACGATCGTCACGGCCAGACCGAACACGCGGCGCTGGAACCGCTCCACGAAGGCGGCGGCGGCATCGGCATCCTTCGCCGCCATACCGGCGAGGAGCGCATCGTCGGAGACTGACCACACTGGAGGTACTACGGCTCCCGGGGCACTGCGGATTGCACCCGACCCGTACGGTAGCCCTGACCAGGGAGGTCGCGCTCGGGCAATCCCCCACCGCCGATCTGTCGTAGTACGGGTACCACACCGTTCGGGAGGCCCGATGCGCAAGTCCTGGATCCTCGTCACCGTGGCCCTCGCCACCCTGCTCGGCCTGACCGGGTGCGGCAGCAGCAGCTCGAAAGCGGCCACGAGCACGGCGAAGAAGACGGCATCCGCGGCACCGGTCAAGTTGTCCGGCACGGTGACCGAGCACGGCGCCAAGGACGTCAGCGCGAAGGGATCGTCGCCGTCGGTCGAGATCGAGGCCTACGACTTCTACTTCGAGCCCACGTACCTGAAGGTCGCGCCGGGCGCCAAGGTCACCATCGAGCTGAAGAACAGCGGCAAGATGCAGCACACCTTCACGATCGACGGACTGGGCGTCGACCAGACGCTGAATCCGGGTGCGAAGGCCACCGTGCAGGCGACCATCCCCTCGAGCGGTGCCGTGAGCTTCTTCTGCCGCTTCCATCGCGGCTCGGGGATGCAGGGCGCCATCTACGTGACGGACGGTGCCACCGTCGGTGCCACCTCGGCGAAACAGACGTCGACAACGCGCTTCGGCTACTGAATCGGAGCGCTCCCGAATCGAAGGGCTCCCGAACCGAAGCGACGTTCGCACGCGCGCGCCGGCACGTCAGCTGGCGCGCCCCAGGACGGCGTTCACGCGGCTGACCAGCTCACGCGGTGAGAACGGCTTCACGACGTAGTCCGTCGCGCCGAGCTCGAAGCCGCGCTCGACGTCGGCTTCCTGCGCCTTCGCCGTGAGCATGATGATCGGCACCGAAGCCGTCGCGGCACGCGCCCGCAGCTCGCGACAGACGTCGAGGCCGGAGAGCTTCGGCATCATCAGATCGAGCAGGACGACGTCGGGCGTGGCGTCGACGGCAAGCTGGAGACCTTCCTCGCCGTCGAGCGCAGTCCGCACGTCGTAGCCGACCTGCCGCAGCTTGAACGCGACGAGCTCGCGGATGTCGGCATCGTCCTCGACGATGAGCACGTCGGTCATCTCTGCTCCTTGATCATCTGCTGACGTCTTCGAGCGATTGGTCGAATCGGTCCTGGGTCGTCATCGCTTGGGGTGATGGTGGGTCGATCCGCCTCCGGATGAAGGGCGGATCGGATCGGTTCGCGGCGGGCCCGGTGTCGCCTCGATCCGGCGGGGCCCCGGTCTCGATTCGCTCCTGCGTCAAGGGCAACCGCACCGTGACGGTCGTTCCTTCGGCGGGAACCGACTCGAGGGTCACCGTTCCCCCGTGGCGTTCCACGACCGCTTTCACCAGGGACAGCCCCAAGCCGGTGCCCTGGATGGCGTGGTCGCGGGCCGTCGACGCCCGGAAGAACCGGTGGAACAGCCGGGGCTGCTCCACGAGCGGGATCCCGATCCCCGTGTCGCTCACCGACACGACCAACTCGTCGTCGTGCCGGCGCGCGCGGATGGCGACCTCACCGTCGGGGGGTGTGAACTTCACCGCGTTCGTCGCGAGATTGAGGAGCACCCGTTCGAGCTGGCCGGCATCGCCTTCGAGCTCGGGGAGATCCTCGGGCACGTCGATCACGAGCTGCAGCGTGCGCTCGGCGACGCTGGGCGCGACCGCATCGCGCACGTGATCCACGAGCAGACCCACGTCGACCGGCGTCACCATGAGTTCGAAGGTCTTCGCCTCGATGCGCGACACGGTCAGGAGGTCTTCGATCATCATCAGGAGCCGCCGGCTGTTGCGATCGATGATCCCGAGCATCGCGAGCTGCTCGGTCGTGAGCTCGCCGGCATCGCCGTCGGCGAGCATCTCGATGTAACCGGTGATGCTCGTGAGCGGCGTACGCAGCTCGTGCGACACCGACGAGAGGAAGTCGGTCTTGTCACGGTCGAGCTCGTCGAGCTGGACGACGACCCACCGGGCCAGCTCGTACGCCCGAGCGTGCGCCAGCGCGCTGCTGATCTCCTGGCCGAGCGCTTCGATCAGCGCGAGATCCGACGTCGTCCAGTCGCGCGGCGAATCCACCATGTACAAGCTGATGTGCCCCAGGGATTGGTCGTCCTGCGCGAGCGGCACCAGGACCACGGCCCGGGCGCCGAGGGCGCGGACCAACGACGGGCCGTCGAGCATGAATCGCGAATCGGCGAGGAGATCCGGCACGACGACCATCATGCGGTCGGCGTACGCGGTCTCGACGGCGCCGAGGAAGCTCTGTGGGATCGCGAGCCCGCCCGGTTCTTCGTGATCGTCGAGCTCTTCGCGGCACCAGCTCGCGGCGAGCGGCCACTCGCTGCCCTCGCGCAGCCGGAGCACGACCTGATCGACATCGAGCATCGGCCCGAGCTCGGAGACGGCGCGGTTGGTGACGGTCTCGACGTCGAGCCGTTCACGGATCCACGAGGACGCGTCGCGAATCCAGCGCTCGCGGACGATCGTCTCCGCGTGCTGGCGCATCAACGCGATGTTCTCGAACTCGAGCTCGCGAATCCGCGCCTCGAGCTCTTCGACCTCCCGGCTCATCGTGCAAGTATCGGCAGATCGGGCGCCGGACCGAAGCGAGGGCATTCCGACATTGCGCTCAGGGGATGCGGATCCCGACATCACCGGTGGGCCGGGGCCGCGCTCCGCGTCGATGCTCATCCGACGTCGGCCACGCTGCGTGATCCGATGGCGGCAGCTTCGCCGGTGCCAACTTCCCCCGCATCCGTTGCACCCCCGGCATCCGTTGCACCCGCGGCATCCGCCGCCACCCAGTCGTCCCGGCCACCCGTGGCGCCGGACCGAAGCGACGCACCGACACTCGCCGGATCGCGGCGCTCCTCGCCGTCGTCGGCCAGATCGAACCCGGCCCGTTCGATCGGCACCCACACGGCCTTGGTGCGGCGCACCGCGTCCAGCAACCCGAGTAGGCGCCACCACGCATGGGCCTGACGGAACCCGATGTTCTCGGCCACCGCCGCGGCGAGCGCGGCGGCGAAATCACGCCAACGCCGGTACCGACGGTACGAGAACTCCTCGACCACCACCGTCGCCAACGACAACAGCACGCCGTAGAAGATCGAGACGAAGAACAACACGATCGCGAACGGGATGTTCACGAGACCCAAGCCGAGCCCCAACACGACCGCCACCACTCCGAACAGCTCGATGAACGGGCTCAGGAGCTCGAAGATCAGGTAGTACGGCATGACGACGAGCCCGATCCGTCCGTACCGCGGGTTGCCGATCATCTGCCGGTGCTTCCACAGCGTCTCCGCGAGTCCGCGCGACCAGCGCCGGCGTTGATGGGCGAGCGCGGTTCGCGTCGGCGGCACTTCGGTCCAACACACCGGCTCGGCCACGAAGACGAGCTCGTAGGGGCGGCGTTGGCTCCGCAGATGACGGTGCAGGCGGGTGACGAGCTCGGCGTCCTCGCCGATGGAGTGCACGTCGAATCCGCCCATCTCCACCAGGACGTCGCGACGGAACATCCCGAACGCTCCCGAGATGATCAACAGCCCCTGGAGCCGGCTCCAACCGGTCCGACCCAGGAGGAACGCGCGCAGGTACTCGATGACCTGGATGCGTTCGAGCCAGCGGCGCGGCATGTGCGTCTCGACGATCCGTCCGCGGTAGATGGTGAGCCCATTGGCGGCGCGGATGCAGCCCCCCGTACCGACCACTCGATCCGGCCGATCGACGAACGGTTTCACGACGCGCAAGAGTGCTTCCTCGTCGAGGATCGCGTCCGCGTCGATGAAGCACACGAGTGGTGAGGTCGCCGCGTTGATGCCCGCGTTGGTGGCATCGGACCGCCGCCCCGCGTTGTCCTTGCGGACGACGACCAACGGCTCCCCACCACGCGGCACGTGCGCCGATCGCGCCGCGCCGATGGTGGGAACGAGCTGCGGGATCACCCGCGGCACGTCGACGAGCCCGAAGGCTTCGCGGAGATTCGCGAACGTGCCGTCCGTGGATCCGTCGTCGACGACGATGATCTCGAGCAGGGGGTACTTGAGCGCGAGCAACGCCCGCACGCTCTCGACGATGTGCATCTCCTCGTTGAACGCCGGCACGACGACCGTGATCGGAGGGGTCAACGGGTTGGCGAAGATGTCGTCGTGCCCGTCGAACGATCGGCGACGGAAGTGGCGGACCGCGTCGCGCGTCGCGATCAACAGCAGCGCGAGATACGAGGAGTTGAGGACGAGGAAGTACACGAGCACGAACCAGCTGAAGCTGGTGAGGAACCAGGCGACGCCGTCTCTCACGCGATCACCGCCTGCACGCTCGGGCGCCGCGATCGCTCGTCGGCGAGGACGGTCATGGCGAGCGCTTCCCGGGCGTGGGCGGATCGGTCCGGGTCCATGGCGATCATCTAACGAAGTGCCCTTGCGCCGTCCGAACCGAGCGCGGCGAGCGCATGCGCCGCGTTGTGGGCTACCCAGTAGTCCGGCGAGCTCACCCACCCCAGCAACGCCGGCACCGCCGTCGCGTCACCGATCTCGCCCAACGAGCGGGCGGCGATCGCGCGCATCGGCGCGACGACGTCGGACCGGACGACCTCGGCCAGGGGCCCGACCGCGGCCGGCATCCCGATCCGGCCGAGGGCCCGGGCCGCGCGCAACCTCACTTCGAGCTCGGGATCGCGTTCCATCGCGCGGACGAGGTCGGCGGTCGCCGCGAAGGCGCCGAGGATCCCGAGCATCTCGGCGGCGAGTGCCCGTGCCGGCGGCGTGCCGCACTCGAGTGCGCGACGAAGCTCGTCACACGACACGGAGCCGATCTGCGCGATGGCCCGGGTGATCACACCGCGCGGGATTCTCCGGCGCGAGCTGAGTGTGAGGAGCAAGGGGCCGACCGCACGTGGGGCGCCGATCTTGCCGAGAGCCCTCGCCGCGGTCGAACGTACGTCGGCGTCGTGGTCACGCAGCAGGTCGAGCAGACCGTCGACCGCGGCCATCGAGCCGACGGCGCCGGCCAGCTCGGCGGCCCGCGCCCGGCCCACGGCTCCGTGCCGGTGCGAGCGGGCGACGGCGCGGCGGATCACGCCCCGTCGCTCCAGGAGTTCGACGACCGCACCGTGGGCCTCGCCGCGGACCTTGGGGAGGTACTCGACGGCAAGCCGTTCGACCGCCCGGCCGCGCTCGCGTGTCGCGGTCACGAGGGTCTCGAGGCTCTCCGGATCGTCGCCGTCGTTGCCGATCAGAGCGAGGAGGGTCGGGCGGATCGTCGTTTCGTGCTCGTGGCGCCGGCGGTCCCCGGCGCGGACGACGATCTTGCGAACGACGGCGATGGTGGCGAGCAGAACGAGCAGGGCGGCGAGCACGATGAGGCTGCCGAACAGCAGCGTCTGTGAATCCACGTTCTCCCAACTCCGGCCACTGCCCGCCCGGGGTCCGATCGTGCGCGAGCACGCCCACTCCGATCACAACCCCTGACGAGGGAGTTATCGGCACAATTCCCAAACAATTGAGCACGGATCGCGGTCCGGAGATCCGCCATCGTCGGCGGCCCGGGGCCGGGCGGCCCCGGTAGCGTGGACCGAGTGACGACCGACGGCGACCGCCGCACCACCGGGGACGACACGACCGGGGACCCCACTCCGGACCCTGACCCGCCGAACGCCCGTGAGACCGGGCCCGCCGCCGCGGCCGGTCACAACCCGGGGACCGCGACCGACCCGCCGGTCGCCGGGTGGCGAACGCTGCCCCACAACGTGATCGTCCTGTCGTGGGTCTCGTTCTTCCAGGACGCCGCCTCGGAGCTCCTCTACCCGGTCCTTCCCCTGTTCCTGACGACCACGCTGGGCGCTCCGATCGCCGTGGTGGGACTGATCGAAGGGATCGCCGAAGGCACCGCGTCGGTCATGAAGGCGGTCTCGGGCCGGCTCGCCGACCTCCGCCGCCGACGGCCGCTCATCGCGGGCGGCTACGGCATCTCGTCGGTTGCCAAGCTCCTGATCGGGTTCGCGATGGGATGGCCGCTCGTTCTCGTCGCACGGTTCACGGACCGAGTCGGCAAGGGGCTGCGCACGTCACCGCGCGACGCGATGATCGCCGCCGATACGCCGCCGGAGCTGCGCGGCACGGCCTTCGGCTTCCACCGCGCTGCAGACACCGCCGGCGCCGTCGTGGGTCCGTTGCTCGGGCTCGCTTTGTACGAGGCGCTCGACCATCGCCTGCGCCCGATGTTCTTCTTCGCGTTCATCCCCGCGGCGATCAGCGTGGTGCTCATCGGTCTCGTGCACGAGCGACCCTTCGTCGCGCCGCCACCCCGCGATCGTGCGCAACACGGCGCGCTGCCCCGCCGGTACTGGCGCGTCGTGATCTTTCTCACCGTGTTCGGCCTCGCCAACTTCTCCGACGCACTGCTCATCCTGCGAGCCAAGGAGCTCGGTCTCGGATTCGTCGGCATCGTGAGCGCGTACTGCCTGTACAACCTGTCGTACGCGGTCTTGTCGTACCCCGCCGGCAAGCTCTCCGACCGCGTCCCCCGGCGCTTCGTGTTCGCGGGTGGACTCGCGATCTTCTCCGTCGCGTATCTCGGGCTCGGAATGGTGACGACGTCGGCGTGGGTATTCATCCTGCTCCCGGTCTACGGCGGGTACACAGCGCTCACCGACGGCGTGGGCAAGGCCTGGATCTCCGACCTCGTCCCGGCGCGATCCATGGGAACCGGACTGGGCTACTACCAAGGGATAGCCGGCGGCGCGGCATTGATCGCCGGGATCTGGGCGGGGCTCGCCTGGCACGGTACCGGCCGGGTCCCGCTCATCATCTCCGGCCTCGTCGTCGCGGTCCTCGCCGTCGCGTTGGTGGTGTTCGGATCACGCCTCGAGCGTTCCAGCGAGCCCGTCGCCGGTTGAAACCGCCGACGTTCACCGGCGTCGGAAAGCGTGACCGAAGAACGCGCCCTTCGGCCGGGCGTGGGCGTGGTAGTGATCGGGGATGTTGCGCATGTTGTCGTCGACGTAGTGCTCGACGGTCAATTGCTCGCCGGCCACACGCGCCAACTCGGCGTGCATGTGCTCGAGGTGCTCGGAGGGCGGTTTCACGCCGTGGTCACGCCAGACGACCATCGGCACCGAACAGATCTCGCACTCGGCAATCCAGCAGATCTCGTCCTCGTGGAACCACGGCGTGATCCGGGCGGCTTCACAAAGGTCGCAGGAGGGATCGAAGCTCATCGCCGTCGCTTCAGCCGTCCAGCGCCGCGCGGAGTTCGCCGACGAACGCGCCCGCTTCGGACGGGCCTCCGCCCTGCAACAACCGGCGCACCAGCGCCGAGCCGACGATGACGCCATCAGCGTGCGCCGCGGCTTCGACGGCCTGCTCCGCGTTCGAGATCCCGACCCCCAGCAACACCGGGACGTCGGTGGCCGCTTTGCATCGGCGCCCCATCGTGTGGGCCTGTTGGTCGAGTCGAGCCCGCTCACCCGTGACGCCCATGAGCGACACGCCATAGAGGAAGCCGCGCACGCGTGCGCAGATGGCGGCGAGACGTTCGTCGGTGGTCGTCGGCGCGGCAAGCAATACCGTCTCGACGCCGACGGCATCCGCTTCGTCGCCCCAACCGTCGAGCTCGTCGAGCGGGAGATCGGGCAGGATCGCCGCGTCGATGCCGGCCTCCGCGAGCGAGCTCGCGAATCGCTGGTGGCCGGCGTGCGACACCACGTTGTAATACGTCATGACGACGAGGGGAACGCCGACGTCGAGGCGCCGGCAGTCGGCAATGATGGCCGAGGGTGTCGCGCCGATGTCGAGGGCGCGTTGTGACGCCTCCTGGATCGTCTTGCCGTCCATCACCGGATCCGAGAACGGGATGCCGATTTCGATCGCGTCCGCACCCGCGTCGGCGACGGCGCGCACGACGTCGAGCCACGAGCGACCCATCCCACCGGTGACGTACGGCACGAGCAACTTGGCACCGGTATCCCGCCGGGCCCGCAGCGTGGACTCGAGCTTCACTGGATCGGTTCCCCTGTCAGCATCTCGGCCACCTGCATCGCGTCCTTGTCGCCCCGGCCCGAAAGCGTCACCAACACCGTGGAACCCGTCGGGACGGAACGCCCGACCTCTCGGGCCAGCCATCCGATCGCGTGTGACGGCTCGAGTGCGGGAACGATCCCTTCCATCTCGGCGAGGAGTTGGAAGCCGGCCAGTGCTTCGTCGTCGGTCGCGCACGGGTACTCGGCCCGGCCGATCGCGGCGAGGTGCGCGTGCTCGGGCCCGATACCGGGGTAATCGAGGCCGGCGCTGATCGAGTGGGCTTCGAGGATCTGGCCCTCCTCATCCTGCAGGAACATCGAACGGGCGCCGTGGAGCACGCCGGGCACGCCGCGGTTGATCGCGGCCCCGTGGCGCCCGGACTCGAGACCCCGGCCCCCGGCTTCGACGCCCACGAGCCGGGCGTCGGTGTCGAGGAAGCCGGCAAACGTTCCGATGGCGTTCGACCCGCCGCCGACACAGGCGGCGACGATGTCGGGATCCTTGCCGTCGAGCAGCGTCCGGCATTGCTCCCGCGCTTCGTCGCCGACCACGCGCTGGAACTCGCGCACCATCCACGGGAACGGGTGCGGACCCATCACCGAACCGATGCAATAGTGCGTGGACTCGACGCTGGCCACCCAATCTCGCAACGCGTCGTTGATCGCGTCCTTGAGCGTGGCGCTGCCCGACGACACGGGCACCACGTCGGCGCCGAGGAGCTTCATCCGGAACACGTTGAGCGCCTGGCGCTCGACGTCGACCGCACCCATGAAGACGATGCACTCGAGCCCGAACAACGCTGCCGCCGTCGCGGTGGCGACACCGTGTTGTCCGGCGCCCGTCTCGGCGATGATGCGCTGCTTGCCCATCCGGCGCGTGAGCAGCGCCTGCCCGAGGACGTTGTTGATCTTGTGCGACCCGGTGTGCGTGAGGTCCTCGCGCTTGAGCAACACGCGGACGCCGAGCCGCTCCGAGAGCCGATGGCATTCCGTGACGGGAGTGGGCCGGCCCGCGTACGACGCGAGCAACCCGGCGTACTCCGTGCGGAAGTCCTCCGACGCCCAGGCGAGCCGGAAGTCGGCCTCGAGCGCCTCCAGCGCGGCGACGAGGGTCTCGGGCACGAACCGGCCGCCGAACTCTCCGAACCGGCCGAGGTAGGCCGGTTCGGGGCCGGGCGGCCCGAGGTGCACGGGTTGACCCCGAAGCGGAACGGTCATGATGAACGGACTCCGTTGCGTCGAGAGCGGCGCCGAGGGACGGCGCTCGGTCGAATCGAACCATGATACGAGCATCGGTCGCGCCCCCGGTGCGAGTTCGCGACACGGAGACGGGATCGCACCGCGGTGGCCCACCCGGCCAACGCCGGGCGCGCCGCTACCAGCCCTCTTCCGCCCAATCGTAGGGTTGTTCGCCGGCAGCCACCGACCGCTCCTCGGCGTCGTGTCGCTCGATCTCCTCGACCTCCGCGCTCGCCACCTTCGCCGCCTCGATGAAACGACGCAGCTTGCGCGGATCCTTGTGGCCCGGCGAGCCCTCGACGCCCGTCGACACGTCGACCCCCCACGGCCGCACGTGCGCGATCGCCTCGCTCACGTTGTCGGGGTTCAGTCCGCCCGCGAGCAGTATCCGAACGCCGCCCGGCGCGCTCTCTGCGAGCCTCCAGTCGAACACGTGGCCGGAGCCCGGGTTCGCGGAATCAAGGAGGATCACATCGGCCGGACCGTTGGCCGCCGCGGCGATCGCCGGATCGCCCGCGGTGAAGGCCTGGATGACGAAGCTCAGGCGCTGCCGGATCCACCGCACCTCGCTCAACGGCTCGCGTCCGTGCAGTTGCGCGCCGCTCAACCCGACACGGTTCACGATCTCGACGACGCGCTCCGGCCGTTCGTCGCGGAACACGCCGACGGTCGCGACGCCGTGCGGAAGACGGTGCACGATGTCGCGCACGGCCTGGGGCCGAAGTTGTCGAACGCTGCCGGGTGCCATCACGAAGCCGAGCGCGTCGGCACCCAGCGCCACCGCAAGCAACGCATCCTCTTCGTTCGTGATCCCGCAGATCTTCACGAACACGGGTGACGGCCTCTCCTCGATCGCATCACGCATCCAGCAGTCTGCCCGCCAGGAAGTCGTCGTACGCGGACAGGTCGAGGAATCCGTGCCCCGAGAAGTTGAACAGGATCACCTTCTCTTCGCCCGTCTCCTTGGCCGCCAGGGCCTCGTCGATCGCGGCCCGGACGGCGTGGCCGGTCTCCGGTGCCGGCAATTTGCCCTCGGCGTTGGCGAACTGGATCGCCGCTTCGAAGGTCTTGCCCTGCGGGTACGCCACGGCTTCCATGCGCCCGGCCTTCACGAGTGCCGAGATGATCGGCGAGTCGCCGTGGTAGCGCAGCCCGCCCGCGTGGATCGACGGCGGGATGAAATCGTGACCGAGCGTGTACATCGGCAGGAGCGGTGTCATGCCCGCGGTGTCGCCGAAGTCGTACTCGAAGTGGCCCGCGGTGAGCGTGGGGCACGACGACGGTTCCACGGCGACGAGCCGCACGTCGGTGTCGCCGACGAACGGCAGCGCGATCCCGCCGAGGTTCGACCCGCCGCCGCAGCATCCGATCACGACGTCGGGCTTCGTCTCGCCCGCCAGCGCGAGCTGCTCCTTGGCCTCCACACCGATGATCGTCTGGTGCAACAACACGTGGTTGAGCACGGAGCCCAGCGCGTAGTGCGAATCGTCGCGCGTCGCCGCGTCCCGTACCGCGTCGCTGATCGCGAGGCCGAGCGAGCCGGGGTGCTCGGCGTCGTCGACGGGTGACGGCACGACCGTCGCCCCCCAGGTCTGCATGAGGATCTTCCGGTAGGGCTTCTGGTCGAACGACGCCCGCACCATGTAGACCATGCACTCGATGTCGTACTGGCGTGTGGCGAACGCCAGCGCCGTGCCCCACTGGCCCGCGCCCGTCTCGGTGGTCAGGCGCTTGATCCCCTCGGCCTTGTTGTAGAACGCCTGTGGCACCGCGGTGTTCGTCTTGTGCGATCCCGACGGCGAGACCGACTCGTCCTTGAAGTAGATGCGCGCCGGCGTCCCGAGGGCCTGCTCCAGCCGCTCGGCCCGCACCAGCGGCGTGGGCCGCCACAGGCGCAGGATGTCGAGCACCTCGCCGGGGATGTCGATCCACGGCTCCGACGCCATCTCCTGGGCGATGAGCGCCATCGGGAACAGCGGCGCGAGGTCGTCGGGTCCGACGGGCTCCTTGGTGCCCGGATGCAGCGGGGGCTGCATCGGTTCGGGCAAGGACGGCATGGCGTTGAACCATGCAGTGGGGATCTTGTCGGCGTCGAGGTTGAAACGCATCGTGCTACTCCCTCCGAAGGGTCGAATACGAGGTGAACGAGCGAATGAGTGCCGCGGGATCGTCGGAACGTACGAGCGCTTCTCCGACGAGCACGGCATCGGATCCCGCGGCCGCCATCCGCTGCGCGTCGGCGGGCGCACGGATGGCGCTTTCGGCCACGGCAACCGTCTCCGCGGGCAGCGACGCGATCAACCGTTCGGCGACCGAGAGGTCCTCACCGAACGTCGAGAGGTCCCGACTGTTGACGCCGACGATCCGCGCGCCGATCCGCAACGCGCGCTCGAGCTCGGCGGCGGAATGCGTCTCGACGAGCACCGCGAGCCCGAGGTCGGTCGCCAGCGAGTGGAGATCGAAGAGGAGGCCGTCGTCGGGAAGAGCCGCGACGATCAGGAGGATCGCGTCGGCACCCATCGCCCGCGTCTCGTACACCTGGATGTCGTCGATCGTGAAGTCCTTGCGCAGCACGGGGACATTCGTGGCGGCACGGGCCGACTGGAGATCCTCGACCGCCCCGCCGAAGTACACGGCATCGGTGAGCACCGACAGGCACGCCGCACCGCCCGACTCGTAGGCCCTCGCCGTGGTCGCCGCGTCGAGATCCGGCGCCAGCTCGCCCTTCGACGGCGATCGGCGTTTGATCTCGGCGATCACCGCGAGGTGGCCGTCGGCCGGGCGCAGCGCGTCGACGAACGAACGGGTGGGTGGTGCGTCGAGCGCCGTGCGTCGCAAGACGTTGCGCACCGACGGCCGGCGCAGCAGCGTGACCTCGTCGCGCTTCGACTCGAGGATCTCCTGAAGGACTCCCATCGCCGGGTCAGGCTAACCGCCACTCCCTCGGTGCGTACCTGAAGCCGAATATATCGGTCTGAGGTACGCACGGCGCGAGGGGCGGGCGCCGCAGGTATCGTGCGAGGCATGACGCGAGGCATCACGCGAGCACTGCCCGACGGTTTCATCTGGGGAACGGCCACCGCGGCTCATCAGACCGAGGGGGGCAACTGGAACAACGACTGGTGGATGTGGGAGCACGATCCCACATCACCGTGCATCGAGCCGTCGGGCGACGCGTGTGATCACTTCTGGCGGTACCCCCAGGACATCGCGATGCTCGCGGACCTCGGCTTCGGTGCGTACCGCTTCTCGCTCGAGTGGTCGCGCATCGAGCCCGAGGAAGGCGAGTGGTCGCGCAGCGCGCTCGATCATTACCGGCGCATGCTCGCCTGCTGCCACGAGCACGGCATCCTGCCGGTTCTCACCTATCACCACTTCACGATCCCGCGTTGGGTCGCGGCCGACGGCGGGTTCAGCGAACGACCAACCGCCGAGCGCTTCGCGCGGTTCTGCGAGCACGCCGCGGGCGCACTCGGCGATCTCGTCGGGATCTCGTGCACGATCAACGAACCGAACGTCGTCTCGCTGCTCGGGTACCTGCTCGGCCGATTCCCACCCGGGCTCACCGACGGCGACGCGTACTTCCAAGCGAACGATGTGATGGTCGAGGCGCACCGTCTTGCGTATGACGCGATCAAGAGCGGTCCCGGCGATTCGCCCGTCGGCCTCACCCTGTCGATGGCCGACTTCCAGGCGGAGCCCGGCGGCGAAGAGATGATGCAGACGGCCCGGCACTCCATGGAGGACGTGTTCCTCGAGGCGGCGCGCGGCAACGACTACGTCGGCGCACAGATGTACACGCGCATTCGTTTCGGCGAGTCCGGCTTGCTCGGGCCCGAGGACGGCGTGCGCACCACGCTGATGGGCTACGAGTTCTGGCCGCAATCCCTCGAGGCGACCGTCCGGCGCGCGGCCGAGATCGCGCAGATTCCCGTCATCGTCACGGAGAACGGGATTTCGGTGACCGACGACACCGAGCGGGTCGAGTACGTCACCGCGGCGTTGCGGGGACTCGGCCGCTGTCTCGACGACGGCATCGACGTGCGCGGGTACTTCTACTGGTCCCTGCTCGACAACTTCGAGTGGGCCGAGGGCTACGGCCCGACGTTCGGCCTCGTCGGCGTGGACCGCCAGACCCAGGAGCGCACGGTCAAGCCCAGCGCCCGCTGGCTCGGCGCCATGGCCCGGGCCAACACCCTCGACGTCTGACCCCCGGTGCGTACCTCAAGCCGAATATATCGGTCTGAGGTACGCACCGGGACAGCACGGGGCTAACAGAATGCTCATGTTCCGCTCACCGGGAGCCGAAGGCTGAGGGCGAACATGAGCCCCATGGACAGAGCATGAGCCCCATGGACAAAGGCACGATCGTGGTGGTGGACGACGAGGCGAACATCGCCGACCTCGTCGACCTGTACCTGACCCGGGAAGGCTTCCGGGTCTACCAAGCCGCGGCCGGCGAAGCGGGGCTTGCGGCCTTCCAACGGCACCGACCCCGGCTCGTCGTGCTGGACGTCGGCCTCCCCGACCTCGACGGCCTCGAGGTGTGCCGGCGGATCCGCGCCACGTCACAGACGCCGATCATCTTCCTCACCGCCCGCGACGGGGAGATCGACCGCGTGCTCGGCCTCGAGCTCGGTGCCGACGATTACCTGACCAAGCCGTTCTCGCCCGCCGAGCTCGTCGCGCGCGTGAAGGCCGTGCTCCGCCGCACCGAAGGCGCGGCCCCGCCCGAGGTCGTCCAGGCCGGACGGGTCACGATCGACTCCGGGCGCCGCGAAGTGCGCGTCGACGAGGTGCCCGTCGAGTTCACCACCAAGGAGTTCGAACTCCTCAAGTACCTCGCAGAGCGGCCCGGACTCGCGATGAGCCGCCAGCAGATCCTCGACGGGGTCTGGGGCTACGAATGGTTCGGCGACGCCCGCACCGTCGACGTGCACATCGCGCAGGTGCGCAAGAAGGTCGGTGACGCGGTGACGATTACGACCGTGCGCAGTGTGGGCTACCGCCTCGACACCTCGACGTGAGCTCGCATCCCCGACGGCTGCGCCATCGTCTCCTTGCGGCATTCCTGATCGTGTCGCTCGGTGTGCTCGTGGTCGCCGGTGCAATGACGTTCGTGCTCGCCCGGCGCACGGCGCGCCTTACCGCGCTCCATGACCTCCAACACAAGGCCCCCGAGGTCGCCACCGCACTCGAACAGCTCGGCCAGCGCCTCCTCGGTGCCCGGACCACCCGGGCGACGGTGAACGACAAGATCCTCGTCGGTGCATTGAAGATCTCGGCCGGCGCGCTCGTTCGCGTGACGGGCGACGGCACCGTCGTACAGGGACTCGACGCACTCGGCGTGAACGCGCCCGCCGTCGATCGACAAGCGCCCGCGGTGCTCTCGCTCCTCGAGCTCCCGAGCGGCGTCGAGGCGGCCGACATCGACACCGAGGCGCTGCTCGCCGGCGAGCAGGTGAGCGGCCGTCGCGGCGACCTCGTCTTCGTGGCCCAGCCCCTCGGCCAGAAGGACGTCGTCGTCACGAATCGCGGGCGGCTCGTCGTGGTCTTGACCGAGGGCGTGGATCCCCGGCCTATCGGTCGGGCGGGCCCGTACTTCCTCCTCGCGGGCGGCGCGTCGCTGCTCATCGCGCTCGGCGTGTCCTACCTGTTCGCGCGGCGACTCACCCGACCGCTGGCAGCAATGGAGGCGACGGCAACCCGTATCGCGAGCGGCGACCTGTCGGCCCGCGCCGACGTCGGCTCGCGCGCCGATCACGAGCTCGCATCGCTCGGAGAATCGATGAACACGATGGCGTCGCAGCTCGAGCAGTCACGCGGCATGGAGCGGGCGTTCCTGCTCAACGTCTCGCACGACCTGCGCACCCCGCTCACCTCGATCCGCGGCTACTCCGAGGCCATCGCCGACGGCACGGTCGAAGGAAGCGAGGCGCGTGTGCGCGCCGCCGAGATCATCGGCTCGGAGGCCCGCCGCCTCGAACGTCTCGTGGCCGACCTGCTCGACCTCGCCCGGCTGGACTCGCACCAGTTCTCGTTGCGCCCCGAAGCCATCGATGCGGCATCCGTCGTACGGTCCGCCGTCGACGCGTTCGCACCGTCGGCCGAGGAGGTCGGCGTGTCGACGCGCGTCGAGGCGCCCGATGCGGTCCCCTCCACCGCCGATCCCGAACGGCTCGGCCAGATCGTGGCCAATCTCGTGGAGAACGCGCTGAAGTACGCCACGGGAACGATCGTCGTGTCGATGCACCACGACGGTCCCGACGTGACCATCGAAGTCGACGACGACGGCCCGGGTATCGACCCGGCCGATGCGCCGCACGTGTTCGACCGCCTCTATACGTCACGCACCACGCCCGGCCGCAAGGTCGGCACCGGGCTCGGACTCGCTATCGTGCGCGAGCTCGCTTCGGCGATGGGCGGACGCGTCGCGGCCGAGCCCGCACCCGGTGGCGGCACGCGGTTCGTGGTCCACCTCCCGATCGGAACGCAGACATGAGCATCCCCACACTGCCCCGGCCCACGGTTCCCGATCGCGTGCTCGAGCACGTCGAGCCCGGCACGTCGGTCATCGTCCCGCTCGCCAACGGCGAACCCATCGGCATCCTCGACGTCATCGAAGCCGCCGCGGACTCACTCGAGCGCGTGACCGTTCACCAGATGCACGCCCTCGTCGACCGGCCGTACCTGGCCGGCGCGCACCGCGGCCGACTCGACCACGTGTCGTACTTCCTGTCCCCGGTCACCCGGCCCCACTACCAGTCCGGCACCATCGACCTCGTCCCGTGCAACTTCTCCGAGGTACCGCTCCTCCTCGACCGCCTCCCCGGCCCGAAGCTCGTCGTCGCCGCGGCGTCGCCACCCGATCGGCACGGCTACGTCTCGCTCGGCACGAACGCGGACTACACCGCCGCGTTCATCGGACGGATACCATTCTTCGTCGAGGTCAACAGCAGGATGCCCCGGACCTTCGGGCGCAATCAGGTGCACCTCTCGCAGCTCGCCGGATGGTGCGAGACCGAACGCCCGCTCATCACCGTCGAGCCCCGCGAGCCCGACGACGTCGATCGGCAGATCGGCGCGCTCATCGCGGAGCGGATCCCCGACGGCGCCACCATCCAGGCCGGGATCGGCACGATACCGAACGCGGTGCTGGCCGCGCTCAGCGGGCACCGAGACCTCGGCGTGCACACCGAACTGCTCGCCGACGGGTTGATGACCCTGATCGAATCGGGCGTGGTCACGGGCATTCACAAGACGCGCCGGCGCGGCAAGGTCGTCAGCACGTTCTGTCTCGGTACGCAGGCGGTCTACGACTTCCTCGACGAGAACCCGATCGTCGAGCTGCTTCCCGTGGACTTCGTGGCAAACCCGCGCTTCATCGGCGAGGACAACTGCTTCGTGTCGATCAACGCCACCACGGAGGTGGATCTCGTCGGCCAGTGCGCCTCGGAGACGGTCGCGGGCCGGATGTGGTCGGGATCGGGTGGTCAGGCCGACTTCGCCCGCGGCGCGATGTACTCGGAGCACGGCCTCGGGTTCGTGGCGCTGCCGTCGACCGCCCGCAACGGCACCGTGAGCCGGATCACCGCGCAGCTGACCCGCGGCTCCATCGTCACGACGCTGAAGAACACCATCGATCACGTGGTCACGGAGTTCGGTGTCGCCGAGCTGCGCGGCAAGTCGATTCGCGATCGCGCCGGAGCCCTCATCGCCATCGCCCATCCGAGCTTCCGCGACGACCTCGACCGCGAAGCCCGCGAGCTCGGACTCCTCTAACCTATGGTGCGTACCTGAAGCCGAATATAGCGGTCTGAGGTACGCACGGGGCAAGGCGGCTACGACGGCATCGGAGGGCGCTCGCGGACGATCGCAGCGATTGACCCCGACGCGCCGCCGAGGCGCAGCGCGACCTCCGACGGGGGTTCGATCTCGCGGCGCACGAACCCGAGCACGCGAACACCGGCGGTCGGCGACCGCACCGCGCTCGTGACCGTACCCACCACCTTCGCGCCGCTGACGATCTCCGTCCCTCGATCGGGAACGACGGCGCCGTCAACCTCGAGCGCACGGAGATACCGATTGACGTGTCCCCGCGTGTCGATGCGGCACACGAGCTCCTGACCGAGGAAGCACCCCTTGGTGAACGACACCGCGTCGACCTCGAGGCCGGCCTCCTGCGGGATCAGCGCGTCGTCGTAGTCCATGCTCTGACGCGCGACGCCCGATACCACTCGCACGATCTCGAGCGCCTCGGTCGCGCACTCGGACACACCCATGGCGATCAGCCTGTCACGCGCGCCCGCGATCGCATCGCGTGACCCGATGACGTCGATACCGCGACAACTCGGCCAGTCCGATCGCACCGCGCGGCAACCCTCCCATTCGACGTGCGCGTGTTGCTCCGTCGGAACATCGGTCAGCAGAGCATCGGACTTCGGACCGCCGACCCGCAGCATCCCGAGGTCCGCGCTGCGGTCGACGATCTCCACCTTGACCCGGATCCGGAACCGCAGCAGCGACGCGGCGAGTTGGGCACCGAGTCCGGTGTCGGTGTCGAGCCACGCGTCGTCGCCGACCCGCAGGATCCGGAACTCGACGTCGAGCTTGCCTTGGGGATGCAGGAGCAGCGAGCGTGCACCCTCGCCGTCGCCGAGCGACGAGACATCCTGCGAGACGAGGCTCTGGAGGAACGACCACGTGTCCGGGCCGGAAACCACGACGACTCCGCGACCGGGACAGTCGACGAACCCGACGTCGTCGCGGAGCAAGCGAACTTCGTCGTCGATCGCCATGACCGTGTTCTACTCCCGCCGGAGCGGCGCGAGGTGCCGGGCCGCCGCGGCCGCCGTCAACAACGCGCGAGCCTTGTTGTGGCACTCGAGATCCTCGAGCGCGGGATCGGAGTCGGCCACCACGCCGGCACCGGCCTGCACACTTGCCTGCCCGTCACGCCACAGCATCGTGCGGATGGCGATGGCGGTGTCGAGGTTGCCGGAGAAGTCGAGGTATCCGATGACGCCCGCGTACGGCCCGCGCTTGGTGGGCTCCAGCTCGTCGATGATCTCCATCGCCCGGACCTTCGGCGCGCCGCTGACCGTGCCGGCGGGGAAGGTCGCGCGCAACACGTCGACCGCGTTGCGGCCCTCGACGAGCTCGCCCGACACCTGGCTCGTGAGGTGCATCACGTGCGAGTACCGCTCGAGTGTCATCAACTCGTCGACCTGTTCGGTCCCGAACCGCACGACGCGGCCGACGTCGTTGCGGGCGAGGTCCACGAGCATCACGTGCTCGGCCCGCTCCTTGGGGTGCTCGACGAGCTCGGCCGCGAGCCGTCGGTCGTCGGCATCGGTGCGACCGCGCCGGCGCGTTCCCGCGATCGGACGCGAGATCACGCGGTTGTCGAGGAGCTGCACCATCGGCTCCGGCGATGAGCCGGCGATGGTGATCTGGGGATGGCGAACGAAGTACATGTACGGCGACGGGTTCACCTGCCGCAGCACGCGGTACACGTCGAACGGTTCGAACTCGCCGTGGAGGTCGAACCGCTGCGCCAGCACCACCTGGAAGATGTCGCCGGCGAGGATGTGTTCACGCGCCGTCTCCACCGCGGCGCGATAGACGTCCGGGGGCATCGTGGACTCGAACGGCGGCAGCTCGTCGAGCTGGTCCGGCGGAGGCGGCGACGGGACGTACGGCAACGGTCGGGCCAGCTCGCCCACGAGCGCGTCGAGCCGCGCACCCGCGCGGTCGTACGCGTCACTCGCCTCGCGCTCGTCGGCGCCCTCCGCGAGGAAGACGTTCTCGATGAGATACAGCCGCTGGCGGAAATGGTCGAAGGCGGTGATGTGGCCGGTCAGCGACAGCACCGCGTCGGGCATGCCCAGGTCGTCGTGCGGCACGTTCGGCAGGCGCTCGACCTCGCGCACGACGTCGTACCCCAGATAGCCCACCACCCCGCCGTGGAACGGCGGTAGCTCCTGGAGTTGCGGTGCCCGGTACGCAGCGAGCAGCGCTTCCAGCGCTGCCAGCGCACCGCGGTCGGTGGGAATGGACGGCGGCGGGGAGCCAAGGAACTCGACCTCGTTCCCGCGCACCACGAGCGTGAGCGCGGGATCCCGGCCGATGAACGAGAACCGTCCCCACCGTTCCGCGTGCTCGACCGACTCGAGCAGGAAACCTTCACCGTCGCCGACGAGCTTGACGAACGCGGAGACCGGCGTCTCGAGATCAGCCAATACCTCACGCCACACGGGCACGACGGTGTACTCGCGAGCGAGCGCCAAGAAGTCCGACCGAGTGGGATGGACGTTCATCGCACCACCCGGCGTCACACCGGACCCGGCGCGGCGCCCGACCCGAAGGCACGAAAGAAGCAACTCCGCTCACCCGTGTGGCACGCGCCGCGACCCTCTTGTTCCACGACGAACAGCAACGTGTCCATGTCGCAGTCGTAGTACGCCTCACGCACGTACTGGCGGTCCCCCGACGTCTCGCCCTTGCACCAGTACTCCCGGCGGCTCCGGCTCCAGAACCACGTGCGTCCCGTCTCGAGCGTGCGGGCGAGGGCGTCGGCGTTCATCCAGGCCATCATCAGCACCCGGCCGGTGCCCTGCTCCTGGACGATCGCCGCCACGAGGCCATCGGCATCGTATTTCACCGCCGCGAGCTCGTCGGCCGCGACCGCGATGGGCGTGGAGACGGGCGCGGCGTCGGTCATGGTGGCCCGAGCGTAGCGAACGGCCGTGCCATTCCCCGATGCGTTTCGCCACCGCGCGAGACTCCATCGATGCCCAACCGGCCCGTTCCTCCCGCCGCGCCCCGTCGGCCCGTCACCTTGACCGCGCACGGCGACAGTCGTGTCGACCCGTGGTTCTGGCTCCGGGAGCGGGACAACCCCGACGTGCGCGACCACCTCGAAGCCGAGAACGCGTACACGAAGGCGATGCTGGCCCACACCGAAGGGCTCCAGGGCCGGCTCTTCGACGAGATCGTGGCACGCATCCAGGAGACCGACGCATCGGCGCCGGCTCGCAAAGCTCCGTTCGAGTATCTGACCCGCACGGTCGAGGGCAAGCAGTACGCGATCCATTGCCGCTACCCGATCGGCCGGCCCGATGCCGAGGAGGTGCTGCTCGACGAGAACCTGGCGGCCGAAGGCCACGAGTTCTTCGAGCTCGGCGGGTTCGCGGTGAGCCCCGATCAGCAACTGCTGGCGTATGCCGTCGACGTCACCGGCGGCGAGCGCCTCGAGCTCCGGTTCCGCGATCTCGCCACCGGCCGCGACCACGCCGATGTTGTCACGGACACGTACTACGGGCTCGCGTTCGCCAACGACAACCGCACGGTCTTCTACACCCGCGTCGATGACGCGATGCGCCCGTGGCAGGTGTGGCGTCACACGGTCGACACACCGACGAACGACGACGTCCTCGTGTTCGAGGAACCCGACGACCGCTATTTCGTGAACGTCGGCCGCACCCGCAGCGGCGGGTTCGTGGTGATCCACCTCGAGTCCAAGCTCACGACGGAATCGCTGGTGATCGCTAGCGACGACCCGGCGGCACCCCCACGACTCGTGACCGCACGCGAGCACGGCGTGGAATATGCGATCGACCATCACGCCGGCCCCGACGGTGGCGAGTTCTACGTCGTCACCAACGCCGACGACGCCGAGAACTTCAAGCTGATGGTGACGCCGGCCGCGACGCCCGATCGTTCGCAGTGGCGCGAGGTCGTCGGTCACCGACCCGACGTACGTCTCGACGACGTCGACGTGTTCGCCGGCCACCTCGTGCTCTCCGAACGCACGAACGGGCTCGAGCGCCTGTCGGTCCTGCACCTCGCCGACGGATCGATCCGCACCGTCGACATGCCCGAGCCGGTGTACAGCGTAGGAACGGGAGCGAACCTCGAGTACGACACCAACACGTTGCGCTACGGCTACACGTCGCTCACGACGCCGAGCTCCGCGTACGACTACGACGTCACCACCCAGGAGCACATGCTCGTGAAGCGTCAGCCGGTGCTCGGCGGTTACGACCCCGACGATTTCGAGAGCGTTCGCGAGTGGGCGACCGCACCCGACGGCACCCGCGTCCCCATCTCACTCGTCCACCGCCGCGGCCTCCCGCTCGACGGCACCGCGCCCTGCCTCCTGTACGGCTACGGCTCCTACGAGATCTCCATCGATCCGACGTTCTCGTCGTTGCGACTGAGCCTGCTCCAGCGCGGCATGGTGTTCGCCATCGCGCACATCCGCGGCGGCGGCGAGATGGGCCGGCACTGGTACGAGGACGGCAAGTTCGAACACAAGCCCAACACGTTCACCGATTTCGTCGCCGGCGCGGAGCATCTCGTCGCGCGCGGCTACACGAGCCCCGATCGGTTGGTGGCCCGGGGCGGCAGCGCCGGCGGGCTGCTGATGGGCGCGGTCGCGAACCTCCGGCCCGACCTGTTCCGGGCCGTGATCGCGGAAGTCCCGTTCGTCGACTGCGTGACCACGATGCTCGACGACACCCTGCCGCTCACCGTCACCGAGTGGGAGGAGTGGGGGAACCCGGTCACCGACCCGGACATCTACCGCATCATGAAGTCGTACTCGCCCTACGATAACGTCGACGCCAAGGACTACCCCGCGCTGCTCGTGACCGGCGGGCTCAACGATCCGCGCGTGCAGTACTGGGAGCCGGCGAAGTGGGTGGCCAAGTTGCGCGCGACCAAAACCGACGACCGGCCGTTGCTCCTCAAGATGGAGATGGGTGCCGGCCACCACGGCCCGTCCGGTCGCTACGACTCCTGGCGCGACGAAGCCCTCGTCTACGCCTTCATCCTCGACCAGGTCGGCATCACGGAATAGCCGCGAGCCCGTCCCATCCGTCGTTCTTTCGATGTTTCACCGCCTATGAACCGGGCAACCATCGAAAGAACGGCAGAACCGGTGGTGCGTCGTAGCCTGAACCGATGTTCGAATCGCTGACGCTCGAGACCGGCGACGGTCTGTCCCTCGAGGCCGAGCTCCACCCGGCCCGGACGGCCTCGCCCCGGGCCGGGATGGTGATCTGCCATCCGCACCCCCAGTACGGCGGCAGCATGCGCTCGCTGGTCGTCGGTGCACTGGTCCAGGCGCTGCCGGCCTCGGGGGTGAGCTGCCTGCGCTTCAATTTCCGCGGGGTCGGGGGCAGCGCCGGTGCCTGGGACGAGGGCGACGGCGAGAGCCTCGACGTGCTCTCGGCCGTGCGGGCCCTGGACGCGATCCTGGCGCCGGCGACCCCGTTGCTCCTGGCCGGCTGGTCGTTCGGGGCGGACATGGCCCTGGCCACCCCCGACGCCCGGATCGCCGGCTGGCTCGCCATCGCTCCCCCGCTGCGCTACTCGGACGGCAATGCCGTCGCCCACCTGCCCCACCCGAAACTCGTCGTCCTCGCCGAGCACGACGAGGTCCGGCCCCCCGCCGAGGTGACCGGCATCACCGGCGCCTGGACCGCCACCGACACCGTGATCGTGCCCGGCGCCTCCCACTTCTTCATGGGCCGCACCGATCACCTCGTCGAGCTCGCTCGCTCCTTCGTGGAGCAGTTCACAGCGTGAACCCGGAGCGCCCTTCAAGATCCGGGCCGGCGCGCGCCGATGAACTCACCGGGGTGGAACGCGAGCGAACCTCACAGGCAGGGGAGCCGTGGCCTTCGCGACCGCCCGCCGTGCGAACTACGCCACGGCGACCGATGATCGAACCAAGCTTGCGCACCTCTACCGGCGCGCTCGCGCTGTTCTGATTCGGGCGCGCGGCACCGCCCGATGGCGGTACTCCGGGATCACGCGGCAGTGATCAGAGCCTTGCGGGGGCCGGGCTGAGCCCGTTGCGCTCGAGGAACGCCATCCGGCGTTCGACCACCGCCCGCCAGATCGCGAGGTCGGTGTCGTAGTGAGCCCGGTCGCCGTCTTCGTAGGCGTGCTCGAGCTCGTCGAAGGCGGCATCTTCCGCGTCGAGCAATTCGCGGTACCGCCGGAGGAATCCTTCGTCGACCACCCCATTGGATTCGGCCATGGAGCCTCCTTGTGCAACCGGCGCCCTACTCCGGCGCCGTCTGTCACTTACGACCGTAGCTCATTTCGCCGGTGTCGCGAACCGGTCCCGCGAAGCCGGCGACGGCCGCGGATGTTGTCACCGGCACACCTCGACGCCCTCGGCCACCGTGAACCGGCGTTCGTAGATCGCCCGGCCCGCGATCGCCCCTTCCAGCGCACGGTCTCCCGCCCGCAGGCCTTTGAGCGCCCTCAGGTCGTCCAGGATCCCGACTCCACCGCTCGCGATCAGCGGGACCGGCGACGCCGCGAGCACGGCGCCGAGCTGCCCGAGATCCGGCCCGTCCATGGTGCCGTCGCGTGCGATCTCGGTCACGATCAACGCCGCGACGCCGGCACCCTCGAACCGCGCGGCCAGCTCCAGGAGATCGAACCCGCTCCCGTCCACCCAGCCCCGCACCGCGACCTCGCGCCCCCGGGCGTCGAGTCCGACCGCGATCCGCCCCGGATGGGCCGCGCACAGCCCGGCCACGAGCTCGGGATGCTCGACGGCCGCGGTCCCCACCACCGCGCGCGCGACACCCACGTCGAACAGCGCACCGGCGGCCTCCTTCGAACGGACGCCACCGCCCGATTGCACGGAGCACGAGACGGCCGCGCAAATCTCGGCAATCACCTCGCGGTTTGCCGCGCTGCCGGTGCGCGCCGCGTCGAGATCCACCACGTGGATCCACCGTGCGCCGGCCGCCTCGAACGACCTCGCGACCCGCACCGGGTCGTCGTCGTACACGGTCTCGGCATCGAAGTCGCCTCGGAGGAGACGCACACACCGACCGTCGCGAAGATCGATCGCGGGATAGAGCTGCATCCGCCTACAGGGTCCCCTTGGTCGACGGCACGCTCGTACCCTCGATCTTCACGGCGTCACGCAACGACCGGGCCACGGCCTTGAACGATGCCTCGATGACGTGGTGGCCGTTCTTCCCCGAGACGCTGCGGATGTGCAACGTGATCCCCGCGGCGACCGCGAACGCGCGCCAGAACTCCTCGGTGAGTTGCGGATCGAAGGTGCCGATCCATTCGGAGACCGGATCCACTTCGTAGACGAGGAACGGCCGGCCGGACAGGTCGAGCGCCACCTGCACGAGCGCCTCGTCGAGCGGCACCAGGGCGTTCGCGAAGCGACGGACACCGGCTTTGTCACCGAGCGCCTCCTTCAACGCGGCGCCCAACACGATCCCGACGTCCTCGACGGTGTGGTGCGTGTCGACGGCAAGGTCGCCGGTCGCGTCGATCGACAGGTCGAAGCCGCCGTGCTTGCCGAGCTGCTCCAACATGTGGTCGAAGAACGGGATCCCCGTGCTCGCCGATGCGGTGCCGGTCCCGTCGACCTCGAGGCGCAGCGCGATCGTCGTCTCCTTCGTGGTGCGGGCCTGTTCCGACGTTCGACTCACGCTTCCTCCTCGATCGCGGCCCGCAACGCGCGGAGCGCCTCGGCGTTCTCGGCCGGCGTGCCGACGGTAATGCGCAGGCAGTTCTCGAGACGGGGCCAGCGCGAGAAGTCGCGGACCAGCACACCTCGGGCCACCATGCGCTCCCACAACGCGTGCCCGTCGCCGTCGTAGCGGAACAGCACGAAGTTCGCCCCCGACGGGAACGGCTCCACGCCCTCGATCACCTCGAGTGCCGCGAACAGCTCCTCGCGCCCCGCTTGCAGGGCGGTCACCCGGGCGTCCATCTCGGCCTCGAAGCGCAGCGCCAGCGAACCGGCCAGTTGCGTCGGCACCGACAGGTGATACGGGAGGACGACCTTCTCGAGCTCCTCGACGACCCACGCCGGCGCCACCGCGAATCCAAGCCGCACCGCGGCCATCGACCAGACCTTCGAGTACGTGCGGACCACCACGACGGGTCGGTCGTCGCGGATCAGCTCCATCGCGCTCTCGGCGGCGAACTCACCGTAGGCCTCGTCCACGACGAGCAGTCCCGGACCATGGTTCTCCACGGCCTGCACCAGGGCTTCGAGCACCTCCCGCGATTCCACCGTCCCGGTCGGGTTGTTGGGACTGCACACGAACACGATCGCCGGTCGGTGCTCGTGGATGAGCGCGGTCGCGGCACCGGGATCGATGGCGAAGCCGTCGCCCCGTTCCCCGACGACGACGCCGGTGCCCGTGATGCGGGCGATGTGCGAGTGCAGCGCGTAGGTGGGCTCGAACATCGCGGCGTTGCGGCCCGCGCCGCCGAACGTGAGGAGCAGCGTCTGGAGCACCTCGTTGGATCCGTTGGCGCAGAAGATCCGTTCGGCGGGTTGACCGAGACGTTCGCCGAGCTGCATCCGCAGCTCGCGCGCCGCGCGATCGGGATACCGGTGCAACGGCACGTCGCGCAGCGTGTCGAGCCACGCCTCCACGAAGCCGGGCGGCGGCGCGTACGGGCTCTCGTTGGTGTTGAGCCGCGCCTGCACGTCGAGCTGGGGCGAGTGGTAGCCCTCGAGCGCGCGCAGGTCGTCGCGAGGTTGCAGTCGTTCGCTCACGGTCGTGCCTCGTGCGACGCTCTCGCCCGGCGTGCCCGAACCGCGGCACCGTGTGCGTCGAGACCTTCGAGAGCTGCGAGGACGGCCACGTGCGGAGCGACGCGCGCCAGGGCCGGTTCGTCGAGTGTCACGGCGTGGAGGTGCTTCTGGAAATCCGCGACGCGCAAGGCGCTCGCGTAGCGGGCCGTGCGGGCCGTCGGCAGCACGTGATTGACCCCGACGACGTAGTCACCGACCACGGCGGGCGCCCACGGGCCGCAGAACACCGCACCCGCGTTGCGTACGCCGTCGAGCAACCGTTCCGGCTCCGCGGTCATCAGCTCGAGGTGCTCGGGCGCGACGACGTTCGCCACCGCGAGCGCCTGCTCGGCATCGCCGACGAGCACCGCGCGGCCACCCGTCGCCAGGGTCGCCTCGATTTCGGTTCGACGACCGGCGCCCGCGACCTGCGTGCGGAGCTCGGCGTCCACCGCATCGAGCACGCCCGCGCTCCACGACACGAGGACGGCGGCACCGCCGGGGCCGTGCTCGGCCTGGGCCATGAGGTCGACCGCCACGTGCGCCGGATTCGCGGTCTCATCGGCGATCACCACGAGCTCCGACGGGCCCGCGAGGGATTCGATCCCCACGATGCCCGCCACCTCGCGTTTGGCCAGCGCGACGTACACGTTGCCGGGGCCCACGATCACGTCGACGGGCACGATGGATTCCGTGCCGAAGGCCATGGCCGCGATCGCCTGCGCACCGCCGACGCGGTACACGTCGTCGACCCCCGCGATCGCCGCCGCGGCGAGGATCGGCGCCGATATCCGTCCGTCGCGACCGGGCGGGGAGCACAGGATCACCTCGGGTACTCCGGCCACGCGCGCTGGGATGGCCGTCATGAGCACGGTCGACGCGAGCGGTGCCTTCCCGCCCGGTGCGTAACAACCGGCTCGATCGACCGGCCGCACGAGCTCGCGCACGACGACGCCGTCGCGCGTCCAGGTGCGGTCCGCTTCGAGTTGCGTCTCGTGATACGCGCGGATCTCGCCGGCCGCGTAGTCGAGCGCGGCCCGGACGTCGGACGGAATCGCATCCAGTGCCGCCGCGAGCTCGGCGTCGGGAACCCGGAGCTCGTCGATCGAGCAGCCGTCGAAACGGGTCGTCAGCTCGCGGATCGCGCCGTCGCCCCGCGATCGCACCGCGTCGATGATCTCACGCACGGCCGCGACGGGACCCTCGCCCTCGTCAACGGGAGGTACGAGCACGGCGCGCAGGTCGCCGGTGAAGCCGCGAAGGTCGAGTCGGGAGAGCATGGGGAGTCCGCCATGGTAATCGGGCGGTCTTCCGCGGCCTCCGAATTGCCCAGTGCGGTCGTCACGGTCCAGGCTCGTGGCGTGACCGCCGCCGAATCAGACCTCGCCGAGCTCTCGACCGTCCGCACCCTGCTCGAGGAGCTCACGGCCCGCGTCGAACGGGTCGCCGACCGGTACAAGGACACGCCCGACTCCTCGTTCGCGGCCGAGCTCTACACCGCGGAGCGGGGTCTGATCAGCGCCCGGCGGTCGATCGACCGCACGATCAGCGGGCTCGGCGGGTCGCGGTAACGCCGCACGGATCGACCACTCACAACCGGACGCAGATGTCGGCGCGAGGGGTCACATAGGGCGTACCGGTTTCGTAGAGCAACACGTAACTCGGGTCCTGGGGCCACGGGTGGATGTCCGCCCACGTTCCGGCCGGATAGTTGTATCCGAAGAACTTCTTCACGCCCAGGAAGTTGCCGAGTGTTCCCGTCGGATTGCAGACGAACCCGGGGCCCGAGTAGCTCGAAGAGACGATCGGGAGCGTCGCGCCCGCGCACAGATCGGTGCGCGTGACGTACCAAGGGACGCCGGCCACCCACATGATCTCGATGTTGGCATCACTGGATGGCGACGCATGGCTCGTGTAGCCCGAAGGAAAGTACTGGGTGACGTTGAGGAGCGATCCCGTGGTGCCGGCCCCGTTGCACACGGAAACCGCGCCGATGTAACCGGTGGGGATCGATGGAGGAGGTGGCGGCGGAGGCGGGTAGTAGTTCCCGAGGACGCAGCCGTTCTGGTTCTCCGCGGCTGCGGGGTCATCCATGCCGTTCTGGCCGATGATCGTGATGCACGTCAGGTACTGGTCCGGGTCGGCCCGACCGTTGACCACACCGTTGAGCGCCCTGGGACTCGAGATCCACTGCTGGATGTTCGCGTTCGTCCGAGCATCCTCACAGGTGTTGTAGATGCCTTGCGCCGGCAGGCATCCCTGCGCGTAGTAGTTGATGTCGGGCGAAGGGACGGTGGACGAGGGGCATCCGTACTTCTTCGCGATGTACGTCGCCGCCGTGACGACGAGCGGGGTGTCCCACACCGCGTTCACGACCGCGACAAACGTCCCGACGACACACGCAACCCCCTTCAAATCGTTGGTCCGGGGGTTGGCGGTTCCCTGGCCGCCGCTCTGCACACAGGCGCCGAGCGCGAACACGAGGGTGGCCAGCCCGATCGCTGCCGTCGTCGTGACACGCCGGTGAACGCGCCGCTGTTCGGAACCCTCGACGTTCGGCCGGAGCTCATCACCACCGTGCTGAAACATCGCGCCCTCCCGAAGTCCACGAACACTCCTATCTCCAAATGTTCGGACGACGCTCCCGACATGACAGGATTGGTACGAAATCTGCTGAGGCGGCTGTCAACGCGCGGAAGGATCAGCCGACGGGCAGACGTCGGCCAACGCACACACGCCGCACTTCGGCTTGCGCGACGCGCACACGGCCCGGCCGTGCAGGATCAGCCGGAGCGAGAACCGTCCGCGCTCCGCCGGTTCGATCAGGCCGTTGAGCTCGTGCTCGACCTTGACGGGATCCTCTTCGCTCGTGAGCTTCAACCGTCTCGCGAGGCGACCGACGTGCGTGTCGACGGGAAGGCCCGGGAGATCGAACGCGACCGAGCGCACGACGTTGCCGGTCTTGCGGCCGACACCGGGCAGCGTCGTGAGATCGTCGAGCTCGGTCGGGACCTCGCCGTTGAACCGTTCCTCCACCGCCTGCGCCATGCCCATGAGACTGCGCGCCTTGGCGCGGAAGAAGCCGGTCGACCGGATGATCTCCTCGAGCTCCTCGGGATCGGCCTCGGCGAGATCCTCGGGCGACGGGTACCTCGCGAAGAGCGCGGGCGTCACCATGTTGACGCGTTCGTCGGTGCATTGCGCCGAAAGGATCGTGGCCGCGAGCAACTCGTACGGATTGCGATGATCGAGCGCGCACAGGGCGTCGGGATACCCCTCGGCCAGGCGTTCCTGCACGATCGCGGCCCGCGCGCGGGCACCTCGGGGTCGGGCCATGGGTGCAGACTACCGACGGTGACGCATCCGGCTTCCCGTCCGCGCGGCCTCTAGCCTGGGGTGGATGCCCGAGATCCTCACGGCCGACGACCTCGACGACGACGATCGCGACGCGATCCGAGCCCTGTGCGCGGCATCGTTCGCCGCCGACCGGCACGTCGCGCTCTCCGACGACCATTGGCTCGCGCTGCATCACGACCACACACCGGGATTCGCGGCGTTCTTCGCCCGGGACCGCCGCCGCCTCGTGGGATACGCACAGCTCGTCGACGAGCCCGGCGGCCGTAGCCTCGAGATCGTCGTCCATCCCATGCAGCGGGACTCGGACGTGGGTGACGATCTCGCTCGCGCCGCGCTCGCCCGGGCCGCAGCCGATGGCGGCGCCACCGTGCAACTCCTCGTTCGGAGCGTGAACGACCCCCGTCGGGCCGTCGACGTCGAGGCGCTCGGCTTCTCCCCGGCTCGCGACCTGCTCCAACTCCGGTGCCCGCTCCCACTCGACGTCACGGCCGAGTGGCCCGCGAACACCCTGCTGCGTTCGTTCGAACCCGGCCGCGACGAACTGGCGTGGCTCGCCGTGAACAACCGTGCCTTCGCCGGCCATCCGGAACAGAGCGGATGGGACCAAGCTCGCCTGGCCGCGCGGATGATCGAGCCGTGGTTCGATCCATCGGGCTTCCTGCTCGCGGTCCGCGACGGCCAGCTCGCCGGCTTCTGCTGGACCAAGCTGCACCACACCGAACGCCTCGGCGAGATCTACGTCATCGGCGTCGACCCGGCGCATCAGGGTCACGGCCTCGGCCGCGCGCTCGCGATCGCGGGACTGGCGTCGATCGCGCAGCGGAGCATCCCGACGGGCATGCTCTACGTCGACGCCGGGAACACCGGCGCCGTCGCGCTCTACGAGTCCCTCGGATTCACCGAGCACCATCGCGACCGGTGGTATGTCACGACGGTCGCGGCCGCCGCGCCGTCGGAAGCGCCCGAAGACTCCGAGACCTCGACGTGACGATGCCGAGGCGCTACGGCGCAACGCGCGACGAGCTCGCAGCACTGCTGTCGGCGCTGGGGCAGCCGAAGTACCGCGTCGACCAACTGTGGAACGGCCTCTACGAGGAACGGCGACCGCTCGAGGACATCACCAACCTTCCCAAGCCGTTGCGTGCCCGGCTCGCCGATGCACTTCCGCTCGCACTCGAAGTGCGTTCGGCCCGAACGGCGTCTGATCACCTCACCGCGAAGTGGCTGTGGGCGTGCACGCGCGACGGCGCCGAGATCGAGACCGTGCTCATGCGCTACCCCACCCGCGCGACCGTCTGCGTCTCGTCGCAGGCCGGCTGCGCGATGGGCTGCACGTTCTGCGCGACCGGTCAGGCCGGCTTCGACCGCCATCTCGACGAGGCCGAGATCCTCGAGCAGATCATCCGCGCGCAGCACTCGTCGCCCCAGCGCGTCGGCAATGTCGTGTACATGGGGATGGGCGAGCCGCTCGCCAATTACGAACCCGTGTGGTCGTCGGTCGAGCGGCTCCACGCGGATCTCGGGATCTCCGCCCGGCACATCACGATCTCCACGGTTGGCATCGCCCCCGCGATGCGCCGCCTCGCCGAAGAGAGCCTCCCGGTCACGCTGGCCGTTTCGTTGCACGCTCCGAGCGACACGCTGCGCGAGAAGCTGGTCCCGATCAACCGCCGCTACCCCCTCGCGGAGATCATGGACGCGGCCCGCGCGTTCGCGGCGTCCAAGGGACGGCGCGTCAGTTTCGAGTACGCGTGCATCGGCGGCGTCAACGACGAGCCGCACCACGCCGACGAGCTGGCCCGTCTGCTCCGCGGATTCGGTGGCGCGGGCGGCGTACACGTCAATGTGATCCCGCTGAATCCCACTGCCGGTTTCGACGGTCACGCGCCGTCGCACCTCCGGGTGCAGGCCTTTGCCGCTCGACTGCGCACAGCCGGGGTCAACGCCACCGTGCGCCGCAATCGCGGTGTGGACATCGACGCCGCCTGCGGTCAGCTCCGGGCCCGGCACGCCGTCGACGCGGCCGCCGACCCGGCCGTTGATCGGACAGTTGATCGGGCCGTTGACCCGGCGGGTGGCCCGCCGTCGGTCACAATGGCGGGGTGAACGACCAGAAGTTCTTCAACCCCCACATGGCCCAGACCCTCGTCTCGGTCCAGATGCTCTTCTACATCAACGCCGCGCTGACACTGCTGCTGTCCTTCGGGGCACTTGGTCCCTTGGGCCTGCTCGAGGTGGCGATCATGGCCGGATCCGCCTACGGAATCGCCAACGAACGCCGATGGGGCTACATCCTCGCCATGGTCACGGTCGTCTTGTCGCTCGTCGTGATCCTCCTGTACATCGCGCAGGGGGGCACCTTGTTCAATCTGAACGTGCTGCTCGCCGTCTTGTTCCGGGTCGCGCTCACGGTGCTCGTGTTCCACCCGGAGAGCCGCGAGTACCAACGCATCTGGTTCAAGTAGCGGCCGCGCTCACTCCCGCTCGACGCCTTCCTCCGATCTTTCGATGGTTGACCGGGTTCGAGGCGGTCAGACCTCGAAAGAATGAGAGCGCGAGAACGAGAGCGCGGTGACGGGGCGGTGGTGAGATGGCTCAGCGGAACTCGGGCATCACCTGTTCGGCGAAGAGCCGCAGGCTGGTGTCGGCGGGATAGTCGGCACACCACGGCACCACGTAGGTGCAGCCGAGCTCGTGATAGGTGCGGAGACGGTCGCAGAGCTGGTCGGGTGTCCCCGCGAGATTGCCACGCTGATACGAGTCCCACTCCTCGATCCACGGTTGCTGCTCTCGACGCGCGTCGTGCAGCGCTCGCGCTTCGGCTTCGTCCTCGCGCACGAGCAACTCGGGGCTCCACGACTTCACGATCTCGTCCTCGTCCCGGCCGACGTCGAGGCAGTGCTGCTGCAACACGGCCCGCTTGTGCGTCCACTCCTCGGGCTTGCCGCCGAAGTTCGACACGTCGGCGAGACGGGCGACCACGCGCAACGTGAGCTGTTCTCCCCCGCCGCCGATCCACACCGGCGGGTGCGGTTGCTGGAGCGGCTTCGGATCACATTGCGCGCCGGCGATCGTGTAGTACTTCCCGTCGTAGCGCGCGTCGGCTTCGGACCACATGAGCTTCACGACCTCGACGGCTTCGCGCAGCATGCCGATCCGCACCTTGTTCGACGGGTACTCGTAGCCGTACGCCTTGTACTCGTGGTCGTACCAGCCCGCGCCCACTCCCCAGTCCAATCGCCCGCCGGAGATGACGTCGATCGACGACGTGATCTTCGCGGTGAGCGACGGCGGCCGGTACGACGTGCAGCTCACCATCTGACCGAGCCGGATCCGGCTCGTCGCCTCGGCCAGCGCGGCCATGGTCGTCCAGCACTCGAACACCGCTTCGTGCGACGGCGTCGGGATGTTGTGGAAGTGGTCGTAGACCCAGATCGAGTCGTAGCCGAGCTCCTCGGCCAGCAACGCGGTCTCCCGGCACTTCGCCCACTTCGCGGCAGCACCGTCGACCCCGATCAGCTCCGTCTTCCAGCCCTGCGGCGCGAACGCACCAAATCGCATCTGCGGCATCGATCCTCCTCGAATCCAGACGCACCGTAGTGCGCAGGGGCATTCCGGCGCACCGCTACGCTCGTTACATGGCGCATTCCACCGCCGCCCGTCACCTCGTCGCCGAGCTCACGTCCCGGCTCCAACCGCTCGAGCGGGCCGCGTACGCGGCGTGGTGGGACGCGAGCACGCACGCGTCCCAATCGAACGACCGCCGGCGCGTCGAAGCCGAGCTCGCCCTCACCACCGCGCTCGCCGATCCCGATGCGTTCGCCGCGATCAACGCCACACTGGCGGAGAATCGGCTCGAAGCCGATCCGATGCTGCATCGGCAGCTCACGCTGCTCCGCGACCACTTCGCGCCGCATCAGATCGACGCGACGTTGCGCGAACAGCTCGTCGAGCTCGGCACCGAGGTCGACTCGACGTTCAGCGCGTTTCGTGGCGACATCGACGGCCGCCGCGTGGACGACAACGACATCGCCGAGATCCTCCGGACGGCGGACGACTCCGCCGAACGCCGTGCCGCGTGGGAAGCGTCCAAACAGGTCGGCGCCGAGGTTGCCGACCGCGTGCGCGAGCTCGCGAGACTCCGCAACCGCGTCGCACGACAACTCGGATACCGCGACCACTTCGAGATGGCGCTCGCCACGTCGGAGCTCGACGAAGAGCGCCTGTTCGCGACGCTCGACGAGGTCGACCGGGCCACCGCCGCCCCGTTCGAGCAGTGGAAACTGGGCGTGGACACACAGCTCGCGACACGGTTCGCCTGCTCGGTCGACGAGCTCCGACCGTGGCACTACGACAACCCGTTCTTCCAGTTTCCGCCCGCCGGCGCGAGCGTGGACCTCGATCCGTACTTCGCCGACCGGGATCTCGACGACCTCACGATCCGCACGTTCGAGGGAGTGGCCCTCGACATCCGGCCGGTGGTCGCCCGCAGCGATCTCCGTCCCCGTGACGGCAAGAACCAGCACGCGTTCTGCGTCAGCATCGATCGCACCGACGACGTGCGCGTGCTCTGCAACAACGTTTCGAACCACCAATGGGCCGAGACGATGCTCCACGAGTTCGGGCACGCGGTCTACGACTGCGAAACCGACCGGACTCTGCCCTGGCTCCTCCGCACGATGCATCCGCTCTCCACCGAGGGCGTCGCCATGATGTTCGGGCACCTCTCCAACCATCCCGAGTGGCTCGGTGCAGCGGTCGGCGTCTCCAACGACGAGCTCACGGCGCTCGGTCCCCGGCTCGACGCCGTCTTCAAGGCCGGGCTCCTCACGTTCGGACGCTGGGTGCTCGTCATGACGAACTTCGAACGAGCGCTCTACGCGAACCCCGAAGCCGACTTGAACACCACCTGGTGGGACCTCGTCGAGCGGTTCCAGCTGCTCCACCGGCCCGACGGACGCGACGCCCCCGATTGGGCGGCCAAGATCCACGTGGCGTCCGCGCCCGTGTACTACCAGAACTATCTGCTCGGCGAGCTCGTCGCGCTGCAACTCCGCGACACGATCACCACGCGGTTCGGCGGTCTCGTCGGCCGGCCCGAGGCCGGCCGATTCCTCGTCGACGAGTTCTTCCGGCCCGGCGCGTCGATCCGTTGGGACGACCTGATCCATCAGGCGACCGGTCATCCGCTCACGGCCCGACACCTCGCGGACGCACTCGCGGAGTAACGACGGCGCCCGTCCTTGGGACTACATTCCGGCGCGAGGAGGCTTCGATGGATCTGGGATTGCGCGGACGAGCGGTGGTCGTGGCGGGCGGAACGCGAGGCATGGGCCGAGCCGTCGCCGAGGGGCTCGCCGTGGAGGAATGCCGGGTGGCCGTGCTGGCGCGCGGCGAACGGGCGCTGCGGGAGACCGAGAACGAGCTCCTCGCCATCGGCGCCCAAGATGCCATCGGCCTCCAGGTCGATCTCCTCGACACCGGTGAGGTCGAGGCCGCGTTCACCTTCCTCGACGAACGCTGGGGCGAGCTCAACTGCCTCGTCAACGCCATCGGCAGCGGCCACATCGGCGCGTTGAGCGAGCTCACGGACAACGACTGGCTCGACGCGTTCGACTCGGGTGTCATCTCGATGATCCGCGCCGTTCGCGCCGCGCTCCCCCTCCTGCGCAAGGCGTCCTTCGCCCGGATCGTCAACATCGCCGCGAGCGGCATCCGCCACCAGAGCCCGGGCCTGATCGGCTGGACCGCGGCCAAGGCTGCGCAGGCGAGCGCGTCGAAGAACCTGGCCCGCGCCCTGGCCGTCGACGGCATCCTCGTCAACACCGTGTGCCCCGGGATGATCATGACGCCCACCATCGAGGAGTACGTCGAGGACGCCGACCCGACCGGCCTGCCCGAGGGTCCGCTCGAGGCCGCGTACGCCGCGATCGAACGCGACTTCGGCACCCCCAACGACATCGGCCGGATCGGCCTGCCCGAGGAGGTCGCCGCACTGGTGGTCTTCCTCGCCTCGGAACCCGCCAGCTTCCTCTGCGGCGCCACCATCCCCGTCGACGGCGGCTCCGACTTCTTCTGATTTCCCGGGGGGTGGGGCGAGCGTAGGCTGCGCGCATGTGCGACACGCTGTGCGCGATCGGCGACGGCGGCACGCTGTTCGCCAAGAACTCGGACCGCCCACCGAACGAGATCCAGGTGCTCGAAGCGTTCGCGCCCCGTCCGTCCGGCGCGTCACTCCGCACGCAGTACCTCGAGATCCCCGACGAGGGCGCGGGCGCGGTGGCCGGTTCCCGCCCGACGTGGCTGTGGGGCTTCGAGCACGGCATCAACGAGCACCGCGTCGCGATCGGGAACGAGAAGATCTGGACGATCGACGACCCGCATCAGGCACCACCCGCGCTCATCGGCATGGACCTCGTGCGCCTCGGGCTCGAGCGGGGGCGCAGCGCCGACGACGCGCTCGAGCAGATGATCGGCCTGCTCGAACGACACGGCCAGGGTGGCAGCGGCGAGCTCGATCACGACGAGCCCTACTTCTCGTCGTTCCTCGTCGCCGATCCGCGCGACGCGTGGATCCTCGAGACGAGCGCGCGCACATGGGCCGCGCGGCGCGTCGAGGGACACGCCGCGATCTCGAACCGGGTGTCGCTCGGCGCCGACTGGACCCGCGCGTCGAGCGACGTCACGCCCGGGCGGAGCTTCGACGACTGGCGTGACCCGGAGGCACCGACGGGCATCGCCGATCACCGTCTCGCGACCACGACTGCCTGCGTCGCCCAGGAGGCGGCATCGCTCACGCCTCGACTGCTCGCATCCGCATTGCGTGATCACGGTGGTCCCGAATGGGGCGTCGTGGGAACCGATCCGAGCGCACCGGTCGTGCCTCCGCCCACCGAGGTGGACACCGACTGGCACGGGATCACGGTCTGCATGCACCTGCGCGACTACCAGGCGACCACCGCCTCGATGATCACGTGGCTGCCCCGTGATCCGGACGAACCGCCACGCGCCTGGTTCGCGCTCGGGAGTCCCTGCGCGAGCGTCTACGTTCCCGCGTTCCCACCGGGTCACGTGCCGTCCGTCATCGCCGACCCGGCAACCTGGCAACGGTTCGCGGCCCTCCGCGACCGCGTCGAGCGCGACGGCCGCGAGCTGGATCCGATTCGCGCCGCGCTCGGGCCGCTCGAATCGCAACTCTGGGACGAAGCGGACGCGATCTCGACCGACCCCCGCCGGTGGCCCGGGTTCGCGGCCTCGGTCGGGGCACGGATCGATACCGCGCTGCAAGCGCTGGGCGTCTGAGCAGTCGCGCCCGTTCGTCACGGGCCGGCGCGCGCCGATACCGTTCGCGGCCCATGGAGTACAACCTGGCCGACCTCTGGGAGACCGTCGTCGACACCGTGGCCGACCGCGAGGCCGTCGTGTGCGGCGAGCGGCGACTCACCTACGCGCAGGTCGACGAACGCGCGAACCGGCTCGCCCACCATCTCACGCAGCAGGGCGTCGGTCCCGGCGACCACGTCGCGCTGTACCTCTACAACAGCACCGAGTATCTCGAAGCAATGCTCGCGGCGTTCAAGATCCGGGCCGTCCCCGTCAACGTGAACTACCGCTACGTCACCGACGAGCTCAGGTACCTCCTGCACGACGCGGACGCCACGGTGATCGTCTTCCACCGCGCGTTTGCCCCGAAGCTCCACGCGATCATCGGGGACCTGCCGTTGTTGACCCATCACATCGCCGTCGACGACGGGACCGACGCGGACGTCGACCAACTCGGGGCCGTCGACTACGACGTCGCGCTCGCGGCCGCGCCGGCCACACGCGACTTCCCTCCCCGCTCCGCCGACGATCTCTACATCCTCTACACCGGCGGGACCACCGGCATGCCCAAGGGTGTGATGTGGCGGCACGAGGACGCGTTCTTCGGCGCGTTCGGCGGCGGCGGGTTCCGCAACGAGATCACGCGTCCCGAGGAGATCGCGGAGCGCGCACTCGAAGGACGCACGCGCTGCCTGCCCGCGTGCCCGTTCATGCACGGGACCGCCCACTGGATGGCCTTTTCGGCGTTGTTCGCCGGCGGTTCGGTCGTCATCGATCCTGATCACCACTTCGATCCGACTGCCCTGTGGGATCTCGTCGGACGTGAGCGCGTGAACTTCCTCGTGATCGTCGGTGACGCGTTCGCCCGCCCCCTCGCCGAGGCGATCGATGACCGTCACGACCTCGCCGCGTGCACCGTCGTCCTGTCGGGCGGCGCGATCCTGTCCCCCACCGTCAAGGAGCTCCTCGCCGAGCGGCTGCCCGGCTGTCTCGTCATCGACGGGTACGGCTCGTCGGAATCGGGGAGCCAGGGCCAAACGATCACCACGCACGGATCGGCCGTCTCGCGCGCCCCGCGCTTCACGGTCGGCGACGACACCCTGGTGCTCGACGACGATCTCCGCCCGGCGCCCATCGGTGTCGAGGGACGGCTCGCGCGACGCGGGCGCGTCCCCATCGGCTACTACAAGGACCCCGTGAAGTCGGCCGCGACCTTCCCCGTCATCGACGGCGTGCGCTGGTCCGTTCCCGGCGACCACGCGCGGCTCGAGCCCGACGGCTCGATCACGCTCCTCGGCCGCGGTTCGGTCTCCATCAACACGGGTGGCGAGAAGGTGTACCCCGAGGAGGTCGAAGCCGCGATGAAGAGTCATCCGGCGATCTTCGACGCCGTCGTGGTCGGCGTCCCCGACGACCGCTGGGGCGAGCGCGTGGTCGCGGTCGCGTCGCTCCGCCCGGTCCCGGGCCCGGGACCGACCCTCGACGAGGTCGCGTCGCATGTCCGTGAGCACCTCGCGGGCTACAAGGTTCCCAGGGAGCTCGTGGTCGTGGACGCGATCCAACGGTCGCCGTCGGGCAAGCCCGACTACCGGTGGGCGCGGGCCCACGCCATCGACGTGCTGGGGCTGTCGGTACCCTGACCGCATGAACCGACTGGGCGAAGAGACCAGCCCGTACCTTCGCCAGCACGCCGACAACCCTGTCGACTGGTTCCCGTGGGGCGACGAGGCGTTCGCCGTCGCGCGGACCTCAGATCGCCCGATCCTGTTGTCGGTCGGGTATTCGAGCTGCCACTGGTGCCACGTGATGGCCCACGAGTCGTTCGAGGATCCCGAAGTCGCGGCCGTGATGAACCGGCTGTTCGTCAACGTCAAGGTCGACCGCGAGGAGCGACCCGACGTCGACGCGATCTACATGCAGGCCGTCCAGGCGATGACGGGACAAGGCGGATGGCCGATGACCGTCTTCCTCGCACCCGACGGTCGCCCCTTCTACGGCGGCACCTACTTCCCCAAGCACGACGCGCACGGCCGTCCCGGTTTCGTGCACCTGCTCGAGGCCGTCGCCCGCGCGTGGGACACCCAGCGCGACGAGCTGCTCGAGCAGGCCGGCAAGCTCCGCGACGCGATCGAGGACTCGCTCGACCTCATCGGCCGCGCCGGAACCTCCGACGCGAGCGTGGCGCTCCTCGACCACGCCGCCGAGACCACCGTCACGCAGTTCGATCCCCGGCACGGAGGATTCGGACGCGCACCGAAGTTCCCGCAGGCAATGACGCTCGACTTCCTCCTGCGGTGCTCCGCGCGCGCGGTTTCGGCCGCCGGCGGCGCCGGGCCCGACGACACGCTGCTACCGATCGTGCGGACGTCCCTCGACGCGATGGCGGCCGGCGGTCTCCACGATCAACTCGGCGGCGGGTTCCACCGGTACTCGGTCGACGCGCACTGGCTCGTCCCGCACTTCGAGAAGATGCTCTACGACCAGGCCCTCCTCGCGAACGCGTACCTCCACGCGGCATTGGTCACCGGCGACGCGGGGTACCGGGCCGTCGTCGAGGACACGATCGAATATGTGCTCCGGGACCTCACCCATCCCGACGGCGGGTTCTTCTCCGCCGAGGACGCCGATTCCGAAGGCATCGAAGGCAAGTTCTACGTGTGGCGCGTCGACGAGATCACCGAGGCGTGCGGTGCCGACGCGGCCGCGGTGATCGCGTACTTCGGCGTGACCGACCACGGGAACTTCGAGGATCCGCACACCGGCTATCGGGGCAACATCCTCCACGTCGCCGAACGCCGGCGTGAAACGCCCGATCCCGTACGCCGCGCCGTCCCCGTCTTGTTGGCCCGCCGGTCCGCCCGCGTCCGGCCCGGGCTCGACGACAAGGTGCTCCTGGCGTGGAACGCGCTCTTCGTGCGCGTCCTCGCCGAATCCGCCGTGGCGTTCGAGCGCGACGACTGGCTCGACGCGGCCCGGCGCAACATGCGATTCCTTCTCACGTCGATGCGCCGCGACGACGGCCGCCTGTTGCGATCGTGGCAGAACGGAACCGCGCAACATCTCGCTTACGCCGAAGACTACGCGGCGCTGCTCGAAGCCGTGATCACGCTGGGCGAGGTGGACTCCCCTCGATGGCTCGACGACGCGCGCACCATCGCCGACAACCTCCTCGCGCTCTTCGAGGACACCGAGCACGGCGGGTTCTTCACCAGCGCGGCCGATGCCGACCCACTCATCGTCCGAGCCAAGGATCTGCAGGACAACGCGACCCCGTCGGCGAACTCGTTGGCCGCGCACGCGCTCCTGCGATTGGCGTCGCTCACGGGCGACGACCACTACGAACAGTCGGCGCGACGCGTCGTGGACGCGCTCGCCGGGGTCGCCTCCCAGCATCCGACGGCGTTCGCGTATCTCCTCGCCGCGGTCGAACGAGCGACGATTCCGACCATCGAGGTCGCCGTCGTCGGCGACCCGAGCGACCCGCGCACCCGACAGCTTCGCCACGAGCTCCGGAGCCGCTTCCTCCCGAACTCGGTGACACTCACCGCGGACCCCGGCGACACGACGGAAACGCCGTTGCTCCACGAACGGACGGCCCACTCGGATCGTCCGACGGCGTACGTCTGCGAGCACTTCGTGTGCCGCGTCCCGGCAACGGAACCGGTGACGCTGCGCGAACAGCTCGATGCCGCGCTCGACGCGCGACGTACAACTCGGGCCTGACCCTCGAACGAATGACGAGCACCGAACGGCCGGGCGGCCCGGAGCGCGGGCCGAACGGGATCAGCTCGCGAGCGCCTCGACGAGCCCGCCGTCGGCGAGGGCCTCGGCGACCGCCCAACCGAAGGCGATCACGGCCTCGCCACGCGTGGGATCGGGTGCTCCCAGCAACTCGACGACGGCCTTGCCGCCGCCCTTGAGCGTGCTGCCGTCGATGATCGCCTCGGGCGACCCGTTCTTGCTCACTCGGAACGCTCGATCGTCGTAACGCGCGTCGCACCCGAAGCGGCGCGCCAGCCGACGACCCCAAGCCCGTTCCTCACCCGTGGGCGTGTATCGCGGCCGCGGGACGACGTCGGTGAGGTTCGCGAGCAGCGAGTACACCGACGGGTGAGCGATACGCCCCGCGACGAGTACGTCCTCGTCGGGGAACGAGATCGCGGCTCGTCGGTACAGCTCACCGACGAGCGCCCTCATGGCCGGCGCCGCGGCGCGACCCCGCGTGCTCGCGCCGAGTCCCCAGAGGATGCACGGCGTGCCGCCGATGCGCTCGAGCGAACCGAACAGGAAGGAATGCAGCTCACCCTCGACCGAACCCGTGGCGATGAGGGGGAACTGCTCCACATGGTGGTCGAGCAGTTCGTCACTCAACGACAGACCGACCGAACCGACGATCTGGCCGAGCTCATCGAGCTCTGCGGGCTTCAGCGAGACGGAATCACGGGATTCGACGTTCATCGACAGGTAATTCTGGTCGAAGAGGCCCTGCGTCGGCCAGTCGAATCCCCGGGCACCCGATCGCGACCCGGTCGCGGGACCCACGCAGACGGGTCGCGGACCCGGTCGACGCGAGCACAATCGGCGTCTGACCTCGGCTCTTGTGCTCCGGCGCGCCCGGCCGGGCGTCTCGACTCCGAACCTCGGAGCAGTCGCGGCTATTGCACCGTGATGCCGTCGAGTCCCGGATCTCCCGGTGGGATCTTCGGATCCATCTCTCGGAGCGCATGCACGAGGAGTCGGGCGACGGCGACGTTGCGGACCCACTTGCGGTCCGACGGCACCACGTACCACGGCGAGTGCTTCGTGGACGTCGCCGAGATCGCGGCGTCGTACCGCTGCTGGTATCCGTCCCAGGCGGCCCGTACGTCGAGATCGGCTTTGTTGAACTTCCACCGCTTCTCGGGATCATCGAGGCGTTCCTGCAGGCGTTGGCGTTGTTCGGCGCTCGACACGTGGAGGAACACCTTCACGATCGCGGTGCCCTCTTCGACGACGCCCTGCTCGAACTCGCGGATCTGACGGCAGCGTCGCTCGGCTTCACGGTCGTCGATGACGCCGATCATGCGCGCCGTCACGACGTCTTCGTAGTGCGACCGATTGAAGATCCCGATCGCGCCGCGGCGGGGCAAGACGTGATGTACGCGCCAGAGATAGTCGTGAGCGCGATCCTCGTCGTTCGGTGCCTTGAACGACACGACCGAGCAGCCCTGCGGATTCACTCCCGTGAACACGTGCTTGATCGTGCCGTCCTTGCCCGCGGCGTCCATGCCCTGGAGCACGAGCAGCAACGCTCGCTTCTGTTCGGCCCAGAGCCGGTTGTGCAGCATCGAGAGCTCATCGATCAACGAAGCGGTCTGCTCATCCGCCTGGTCCCTGTTCTCGAGGCCGAGGTGATCCGCCGGGTCGCGCGAACCGAGCCGCGCCGGTTTCCCCGGCTCCACGATCAACGTGCTCAACATGGCAGCTTGCTCAGCACGGCAACCCACCCGGCACGGCAGCTTGCTCGAAATGGTTGGTCGCCATCGACGTCACGGTAGTGCGGTGCGGTCGGCGCTCGTCAATGCTTCACGCGGCGCGTCTTCGAGCGCACGCCGGCCATGACGAGCGCACAGTGCACACAGGCGAGGGCGTCGTCGCTGCGGGCAACGGGGACGAGACACTCGTCGCAGAACGGAAGCCCGCACTGCACGCAGGCCCCGATGGCGCCGTGGAACGGATGGGTACGGCACCGGGCCTTGATCTGCGGCTGGGGTGCAGGAGCCGCAACCGGAGCCGTCGACCGTTGTTCACGCGTCGCTTGCACGACGTCGCGCGCCCGCTGCTCTTCCTGCACCCGATGGGCCCGCTCCGCCCGGCGCCGCTTCTCGATCCGCGCCTGTTCCCGGGCCGCAACGAGTTCCCGCTCGACAGCGGCGTCGACGGCGTGACGGGCCTTGCGAGCAGGGTCGTGGCCCGGTGCGGCGCTCGCACCAGGGAGATCCGTCGGCGCGGCCGGCGCAGCTTGCGGATGGCTCGCGGGACGCGACGATGTGTGATCGACGACGACCGGCATCTTCGCCGGCTGGGCCATCTCGTCCGGCGAGGTCGCCGCGACGTGGTGCGTCGTCTTCGCCTCGACCTGAACTTGCTGCGCAGCCGCGGCTGCCTGCTCGGCCGCGCGTTCAGTGCGTTCAGTGCGTTCAGTGCGTTCAGTGCGTTCAGTGGGTTCAGTGCGACCAGTGCGACCAGCCGAGTCCTTGGCTTCGCCCTCGAGCTTGGCGGCGCGTTTCGACTGCCGCTGGGCGTCGGCGCGCTCCTTTGCCCGGGTGCGCTCCTCGGCGGCCCGCCCCCGCTCCTGCTCCTTGGCGTGCTTCGCCGCGGCACGAGCTTCGGCGCGAAGACGGCGGTCCTCCTCTGCCGCGGCTCTTCGCTGCTCGTCTTCGTCCCGTCGCGCGGCGGCCTCGCGCGCCAGTTCGACCTCATGGGCCCGGCGCTCCGCCGCGAACGCGGCCGCCTTCGCGGCCTTGGCGGCCTCGCGCGCCTCGCGCTTGGCGCGTTTCTCCGCCTCGCGCGCTTCGAGCTTGGCGCGCTCGTCCGCCTCCTGCTGCGCGCGGCCGGCTTCACTGGCGACCAGGGCCGCGGTCTTGCGCGCCCCGCGTTCGGCGCCACGCTGCTGCTGCTCGACCTGACGCGCCTCGGACTGCGCACGCTTCTCGGCGTCACGTTGGGCCCGCGCGACTTCCTTCGCCTGGACCACGGCACCCGTCGCCGCTTCGCGGTCCGCGCGCACGCGCTCGGCCCGCTCCGCCGCTTCGCGCTTCGCGGCCTTGGTCGCTCGAGAACGCTTCGGACCCCTGCCGCGTCGACGTTCCGAGCGAGGCAAGACATCGTCAGTTCCCATTGCCGACATTGGTCCGGGGAACTCCGCCTTCATGGTCGGATCGACCTCGGGGAGACGGGCCGGGTCGGGCACGACCGTCGGCGATTCCTTGTCAGCCGCCCGGCGCTGCGCCTCCGCCTCCTTCGCCTGTTCCTTCGCGCGCTGCTGCTCCACGCGACGCTGCGCC
>Ga0209048_10000252_pt1 | contig 58567 bp, 41 predicted proteins | sample FrelakmetCRP12CR_FD_187146 | JGI IMG/M metagenome (GOLD analysis project Ga0209048, IMG submission 187146) | Freshwater lake sediment microbial communities from the University of Notre Dame, USA, for methane emissions studies - CRP12 CR (SPAdes)... | ecosystem: Environmental > Aquatic >...
CACGCTCGCGGCCACGGGCATCGTGTCGCTCGTCTACTGGACGACCACGGGCTCCCGGGACAAGAAGAGCGTGCTGGTCCCGACCGTCGGTTTCACGCTCATCGTGACGGCCGCGGCGGTCGGCATCGCCCTGTTGTACGGCTCCCGCGAGGCCGAGCGAACGGCCCTGGATCCCGGGCGCCTGTCGTACATTTTCGCGGTGGCCACCGCCGCCGCGGTCGTCGCGTTCTTCGTCGTCCTGTTCTCCTACCGCGAGCCGGCTGCGCCGACGGGCGCGCCCGCGAAGCCGAAGAAGTCGGTGGGGAGAATCCTGCTCGACATGGTCCTGGTGCTCAGGAGCGGCCGCTTCACGTTCTACCTGATCGTGATGACCGGGTTCTACTTCCTCTACAACCAGGTCTACAACGTATTCCCGCTCTATGTGAAGCGCGTGGTCGAAGCGAACCCGGCGATGGACCTCTACACGGCGGCGAACCCGTTCGTGATTGTCTGCTTCCAACTGGCGATCAGCAGCACCTTCGGGAAGATGAAGCCGATCCGCTCGATGGTGCTGGGCACGGTGATCATCAGCGTGGCGATGCTCATCAACCTGGCGCCGATCTACCTGGCCGGCGGGCCGCAGGCGATCTTCGCCAACTGGCTGCCGATCGCCTCGGTGTTCTTCATCATGACGGTCGCCCTGATCGCCCTCGGCGAACTGTTCACCTCGCCCCGCATGTACGAGTACATCGGTGCGCTCTCGCCAAAGGGGCAGGAAGGGCTGTTCCTCGGTTACGCGAACCTGCCGCTGGCGCTCGGCGCCATGCTCGGCGGCCCGGTGGGCGCGTATATCTTCAACGACGTGATGGCCAAGGGCGCCACCACCAAGGCGGACGGGTTGCTGGAACTGGTGCCGGCCAACAACGCGATGGGGTGGCTGATCCTGATGGGGATCGGCTTCGCGTCGGCCGCGTCGCTGTGGCTGTTCAACCTGTGGCTGGAGAAGCAGGCGACCAAATAGCCGGGCACTGCGAAGTCGGCTTGCGGCTCGAGGCTCGCGACGCTATCACACGCGACGCGGCCACGCCGCGAGTCGCCGGCCGCCAGCCGTTAGCCGAGGTCGTCCAGCCAGAGCGTGACTTCGGCGTCCGACGGCATGCGCCAGTCGCCGCGGGGCGAGAGCGCCACGGACCCGACCTTCGGGCCGTCGGGCATGACGGACCGCTTCCACTGATTGCCGAAGAACCGCACGACGAACAGGCGCAGCCACTTGCGGATGGTGGCTGCGTCGTATCGCCCGGCGAACGCCTGCTCGGCCAGGCACTGGATCTTCGCGGGCCGGCTTTCCCAGCGGGCGAAGTGGTAGAGGAAGAAATCGTGGAGTTCGTACGGCCCGATGATCTCCTCCGTCTTCTGGAACACCGCACCCGGCTGGTCACCCGCGACCAGTTCCGGTGAGATGGGCGTGTTCAGCACGTCGTCCAGGATAGCCTTCGCGTTCGCGAACTGCGGTTGCGCCGCGACCCAGCCGACCACGTGCCTCACGAGCGTCTTCGGAACTCCGGCGTTCACGTTGTAGTGCGACATGTGGTCGCCGTTGAACGTGTTCCAGCCAAGCGCAATCTCCGACAGGTCGCCCGTGCCGAGCACCAGCGCCCGCAACTGGTTCGCCCTGTTCATCAGGACCATCGTCCGGTAGCGCGCCTGGACGTTCTCGAACGTGACGTCCTGCACCTTCGGGTCGTGGCCGATGTCGTGGAATTGCCGGCGGCATCCTTCGGTGATGTCGATCGTCTCGAGCGACACGCCGCACGACCGTGCAAGCTGCTCGGCGTTCGCCCTGGTGCGCGAACTCGTGCCGAAGCCGGGCATCGTGCAGGCGAGGATGTGCGCCCGCGGCAGGCCGAGGACGTCGAAGGCCCGCACGGCGACGAGCAGCGCCAGCGTCGAGTCGAGCCCGCCCGACAGGCCGAGGACCAGCCGGTCGATCCCGGTGTGCGACAGGCGTTTCACGAGGCCGGCCGTCTGGATCGAGATGATCTCCTCGGTCCTCCGGTTCCGCTCCGCATCGTCGCGCGGGATGAACGGCGCCGGGTCGATGGACCGTCGGAGCGGCACGCCCGCGTGCGGCGGCACGTCCACGTCCACGACTCGCCAGTCCATCGCCGGGAACGCCTGGAGCGAGTCGCCGAAGCTGGTCGTTCGTTCGCGGTCGAGGCGCAGGTGTTCGATGTCCACATCGGCGACCAGCATGTCGCCTTCGCGCGCGAACCGCCGGGATTCGCCGAGGAGCGCGCCGTCCTCCGCGACCATGGCATGCCCGCCAAAGACGACGTCCTGCGAGGACTCGCCCACGCCGCAGGACGCGTAGACGTAGGCGCAGATGCCGCGCGCCGACTGCTGCGCCACGAGCGAGCGCCGGTAGTCCGCCTTTCCGACCAGTTCGTTGGACGCGGACAGGTTGACGATGAGGTGAGCGCCGTGCAGCACCTGGAAGGAGCTCGGCGGAAGCGGTCCCCAGAGGTCCTCGCAGATCTCGACGCCGATGACGAGATCGGCGCTCCCGCGCGCGCGGAACAGAATGTCGCTGCCGATCGGCACGCGGCGATCGCCGAGCCGGACTTCGGATGCCACCAGGTCGCGAGCCGAGGCGAACCACCGCTCCTCGTAGTATTCCTTGTAGCCGGGGATATAGGTCTTCGGGACGAGGCCGTGGATGCCGCCGCGTGAGATGACGGCCGCGGTGTTGAACAGGTTGCCGTCGGCGGCAAGCGGGAAGCCGACGAAGAGGAGCGGCCGGATGCCCGTGGAGGCCTCGGCGACGGCCAGCAGCGAGTCCACGGCCCGGTCCAGCAGCAGGTGCTGGTGGAACAGGTCGCCGGCCGTGTAGCCGGTCAGGCTGAGTTCGGGAAAGACGACGACCTGCGCGCCTTCGTCGTCGGCCTGGCGTGCGAAGGAGAGAATCTGCCGCAGGTTGAAGTCGAGCCCGGCAACCTGGAGCGGCGGAACCGCGGCCGCCACCCGCACGAAGCCGAAATCCGGCCGAGTGTCTTCTGCGCTCATAGGGACGGCTCAGGGCTCGAGGCTCACGGCGCGGCACGGTGCGGGGCGGTCGCCCCGCGATCCCAGTGCTATCATACGCCAACCATGTCGAGGTCTTCCCCTTCGACCCCGGCGGTACTCTGGCTTCGCGCCCGGGAGATCCCGTTCTCCGAGCACGCCTACCGATACGAGGAGCGGGGCGGGACCGCCGTCGCGGCGCGCGAACTCGGCGTTCCCGAGCACACGGTGGTCAAGACGCTGGTGTTGGAGGACGACGGGCACCGGCCGCTGATCGTCCTGATGCACGGCGACCGGGAAGTGTCCACCAAGCAGCTGGCGCGCCAGGTCGGCGTCCGCTCGGTGAACCCGTGCAAGCCAGACGTCGCAACGCGCCACACCGGCTACCTGGTTGGCGGGACCTCGCCGTTCGCAACCCGGAAGCCCCTGCCCGTCTACGTGGAACGAACCATCCTCGATCTGCCGACGGTCTACATCAACGGAGGGAGCCGGGGCTTCCTGCTCGGCATCGCCCCGGGCGAACTGGTCGGGGTCCTGAACGCGACGCTGGTCGATGTGGCGCTGGCATAAGAAGAACGGAGAGCGGAGAACGCAGAACGGAGAACGCTGCTTTATCGGGCGACTTCGAGTATTCTGATAAGCCCGGCCGTAGGTGGATGCCGGGCGAAAAGGAGTGCGGGTATGCGTCGAGCGATGATGGTGGCCGCGGTTCTGCTGGTGTGCGGAGGGGTCGTCCTGTCGGCGGCTGTAAAGAAGTACGGGAAGCCGCTGACCCTGAAGGAAACGACGAAAATCTCTGCCATCTTCGCGCAGCCCGACAGCTTCAACGGCAAGCGCGTCAAGGTCCAGGGCCCGATCGTGGACGTGTGCGAGATGAAGGGCTGCTGGATCGCGATCGCCAGCGACAAGGAGTTCCAGTCGATCCGCTTCAAGGTCGATGACGGCGTCATCGTCTTTCCGATGACGGCCAAGGGCCTGACGGCGAAGGTCGAGGGCGTCGTCACGGTCAGCACCCTCAGCGAAGAGGAGCAGATCGCGCAGGGGAAGGAGATGGAGAAGGAGATGAAGAAGCCCTTCGATCCGAAAACGGTGAAAGGACCGAAGACCGTGATCATGATCAAGGGCGAGGCCGCCGAGATCGAGTAGCGCTCGAGGCGTGTTCCCAGGGAGACGTGACGCGTGAACTGGAGACGGCTGAACAACGTCCTCCACCGGGACATCGGCTACCTGGCGGTGGGCCTGAGCATCGTGTACGGCGTGTCCGGGCTGGCGGTGAACCACAAGGCCGACTGGAACCCATCCTACCGGGTGGGCAAGACGATCCGGCAGATCGAGCCGATGCGAGCCACCGACCGCGAGGGAATGGTCCGGGAGGCGCTGGGCAAGCTGGGCATCGACCAGGCGCCCCGCAACGCATTCCGGCCGAATCCGGACACTCTCCAGCTGTTCTACCGCGAGGCGACCTACTCGATTGATCTCCCGTCGGGCGCCGTGGTCATCGAGCAGGCCCGGCCCCGCCCCGTGCTCTTCGAGGTCAATCAACTCCATCTCAATACGCCGAAGCGGATCTGGACCCTCGTGGCCGACGTGTACGCCATCGGACTGGTCGTGCTGGCCATCACCGGAATGTTCGTGCTGAAAGGCCGGACAGGCATCACCGGCCGCGGCGCCTGGCTCACGGCGGCCGGCGTGCTGATGCCGGCGGTCTACTGGGTCTTCTACCTGTACGGGCCGTAGTCTCGACCCGCCGCGGGGCCACACCGGCCCGACGCTTCAAGGAACGCCCCGGGAAGGCCGACTACAGCGGGGGGCGAAGCCTGACTCGGACGTACCAGAGAGCGAACGTGGAGCCCTCGCTGATGCCGGTTGCCGGGGGCCAGCCGTCGCCAGGCTCCGCGCCCGAAAGATCCGGCACGAGCGTGAGGCGGTTGAGTCCTGTCCGGATAACGGACTTGGGGACCCGGACGTCATACGCGCCGACCCGTTCAGGGTTCCATCGAAGCTGGACGCGCGACAGGAACGTCCCGTTGACGAACACCTGGACGCCGCCCAACCGCGGGTTCTCGCCGGTTGGCCGCGGGAACGGGTCCGCCCGGAGGGTCAGCCCGCAGTCGCCTCCGACGGGCAGGGGAAGCCGCACCACCGAGGACGGTCCGATCGAGACCCTGGACGTCACGCTTGCGCTTGTGACCGGTTCGGACCATCCCTCTGCGAAGTAGGCAGCGTCGCGGCCGCCCGCCATCACCGTCACATCCTCTCCAGCGGCGAGCGACTCGCGGAATGCGAGTACCGGGAGCGTTCGCGCCTCCCCCCACCAGGCGGCGCCGGCGCCCGCCGCGATGACTGCCAGGACTACCAGGCGCTTCCGGTCCCGGGGCCCACGGACGAGCCGTCGGCAGGTCCGAGGCGCCGCCAGCCACTCGCACACCTGGATGATGGCCGCAAACGACGCGACCAGGAAGAACGGGTAGGCGTACTCGGTGAAGCGCCAGTCGGCGGCCACACGCCAGGTGAGCGCGTAAGGAAGCAGCGAGGTTGCCAGCAGCACGAGCAGCAGGCGCCCCTGCCGGCACCCGGCGAAGAGCACCAGACCGAGCAGCGCCGCGCGCGCCAGCCACGGTCCGAGCGGCGGCCACCACGGATCGAACCCCGACCACTTGTTGGAGAACGGATACGCCGTCAGGCCCGAGACGACGGTGTCCACGGTTTGAATCGGTCGGCTGAGGGCCTTGCCTCCGACGTACGCCGCCGCGGTCTCCCGGGGATCGAGCGCATGTCCCTCTGCCGCACGGTAGTTCTTGGCGTGGACGTTGATGGCGTAGAACGGATCGCCGAACGTGATCCAGCAGTTGACGACGTAGGGCGCCGCCACGGCGGTCGCGGCCAGCGTCGCCAGGCCGACCTGTCCCAGGCGGATCTTCCAGGGCCGCCTCACCATGAGCAGAACGCAGACGAGCCCAGGCGCCAGGAATGAGAGCGCCGTGATCCGGACCAGGCACGCGACGCCGCCGGCCGCGCCCGCCAGAATGGCGTTCCGCGCCGAGGGTGCACGCCACCACCGGACCAGGGACCACGCGACGAGGATGACGACGAACATGAACGCCTCGTCGCGGTCGCCGCACACGCTCTGCGAGATGACGTCGTGCTCGATCGCCAGCGCGAGCGCCGCCCCGAGGCCCACGCGGCGCGAGAACGCCGCCGAGCCCAGCAGGTACGTCGCCAGCACGGCGAGGACGGAGAACGTCGCGGACGCGAAGCTCACGGCGACATCCTGGTCGTCGAGAACGCGCAGGAAGATCTTCGTGACGAATGGAAACACCGGCTCCCGCATGTGAGCCGCGTAGAAGGACGTCATCTGCCGGGCGAATTCGACGTATGTGTACGGATCACTGGTGTAGCGGCTGGGTGGACCGTCCTTGTGTGGGTACAGCGGCGCAGGCGCCCACGTCAGGGCGGCGGGCCGCAGGGGCCCGAGCGCACCGACCTGGCGCTGCGCCGCGTGCAGCCACCCCGGGCTTGCCACGGGGCCGTAGGTCGCCGTGATGGCCTCCATGCGCAGGAGGGCAGCGTAGGCGACGACCAGAGCGGGCAGCGTGACCGCCGCGACGCGGCGCGCCGTCGCAACCCGCCGCGTACCGAATCTCCGAAGCAGCTGGCGGGCCGCCCACCGGAAGAGTTCGAGGAACAGGAACCAGGCGGCGACGGCCCCGCCTGTCCACGCGAAATAACCGGCCGCGTCCCGCGTGTTCACGAGCGCCGCGTCGAGGCGCGGGCTCGCGGGCGCGGTCGGCAGGAGCCGCGCGGTGTCGATCGGGCGCAGCGGTGTCCCCGCCGGTCCCCACAGCACCTGGAGAGCGGGCGAGGCGCCCTGCTGCTCGTACTCCAGTTCTATGGCGTGAACACCGGCCGCGAGCCACACGGTCCTCGGATTCGCGGCCGGACTTTCGGTCGAGTGCTGGTGCGCCACCCGGCGGTCAATCTGCAGCACGAGCCGGCCGTCGCCCGTCAGTGAAAGGTCGTAAACCGCGGTTCGAGGAACCCCGAACGCTCCTTCCCACCGGAGGACGAAGCCGCCCCGCGCGAGACCCGGGTCGCCAGCCAGTATCGACAGGTCGATGGTCCTGGTCGTCCGCTGGCCGCGGAGGCGCCGCTCCGTCCCGCTGCCAAGAAACGAGGTCTGCACGAGCCCTTCACCGCGCCGCAGGTACGAGGTCAGGGCGCCGCCGACGGCGGCGCTGGCGACGGCGGCCAGCAGCGGCCAGAACACGCAGGGATGCGACCGAAACCAGCGCGCGGCAGACGCCATGGCGGCATTGTCTCGAGTGGAACGGGAAACGGCGAGCGCCGGCCGGTCCGAGGCGTACTCGGGGATGCGAACCCGGCGGCGACACACGAGGATAGTCGAAATCGGGGTGAACCGGCGAACTGCGGGCGCCGCGCTGTCAACGCCGCGGCAGCTAGCCCTGCGCCCGCGACACCGCCACCACGGTCTGGTCGTCGGCCCGCTCGCTCGAGAAAGCGTGGAGGGACGCGAGCAGCCGGTCGCAGATCTCTGCCGCACCGCACTGTCGGTCAACGGCGAGCTGGGCGCCCAGGCGGACTTCTCCGAATTCCTCTCCGCCCTCGTTACACGCTTCCGTGATCCCGTCTGTGTAGAGCACGAGGACGCTCCCAGGCGAAAGGCTGGCGCCGCGCTCTTCATAGCGCGTCCCCGCATCGAAGCCCAGCACGGTCCCTCCCCCGGAGAGCAGCGTGCAGCGCCCGTCGGCGCCGAGCAGCAACGGGGGGTTGTGGCCCGCGTTGCAGTAGCGGACCGATCCGTCAATCGTGTCGACGAGACAGAAGAAGAAGGTCACGAACCGATCGTCGGGCACCGTCGCGCAGAGAGAGCGGTTGACCTGCGAGCACAGGTCCGCCGGGCCGCGGCCCTCTCGAATGGCGGACCGCACCGCCGCCTGGAGGTTGGCCGCCAGCAGTGCCGCCGGAATGCCTCTTCCGGCCACGTCGCCCAGACAGACCGCTACCCGCGTCCGGTCGATCTGAACGATATCGTAGGTGTCGCCGCCCACGGCCGCCGCCGCCTTGCACGTCGCGGCAATCTCCCACCCTGGAATCGTCGGAATCGACCTCGGGAACAACCCGCGCTGGATCCTGCTGGCCTCCTCGAGTTCGCGGGCGTTCCGCGTCGCGATCCGACGCTCGGCGCGGCGCCGCTCGGCCAGGGTCCGCACGAGAGTGAGGACGTGGTCGTTGTTCCACGGCTTCTGGACGAAGTCGCGCACCCCGTGGCGCAGCGCCTCAATCGCCACCTCCATCGTTCCCCATCCCGTCATCACCACGATCGGGAGGTCGGCGTCGAGGGCACGCACCTGAGAGAGAAGGTCGAGACCTTCACGCCCCGAGGTGGTGTCGCGCGCGTAGTTCAGGTCCATCAGCAGCAGGTCGAACTCGCGCTCTCTCAGCGCGCCGATAACGTCGGATGGCGACGATGCGGGGTGGGTGCTGATCCCCTCCGGGTGGAACAACATTCGCAACGCATCGAGCACGTCGGCCTGGTCGTCGGCAATCAGGACGTCAATGTCGGGGGACGCGGCGGGGCTGTCGGTCATGTCGGGCATGAGAACCAAGGTCCGTGCCAGCGGATGTGGCCGTCGATGTCGTGTGTTATGAAACACTTAGCCGCAGTGTCCGGATCGGGCCCGGCAGGTGGGTGTCCGGTTCCGGGATAGGCGTTCCCACTTCTGCGCTGCGGCCGCCGCGCCGGTGGCCGACTGCCAGCGCCGGCGCCCGAGGTTGGGGCACGGCGGCGCGGCTGATATGATTCGCGCCTGTGAGCAACGGGCCCTTCACTCATCCGCACGGAACCTCACGAAGGTCGCTGATCCGTGGAGCGTTCTGGCTCCTGGCTGCGCCGGGAATCGCCGCGTTCGCGTCGATGCTGTCGCGGCAGGCACGGGCGTGGCGCCCGCCGCGCCAGGTGGCTATTCCCGCCGACGCGATGGATCCGGTCACCTTCGTGGACGACGTGATCGTGTGCCGCGGAGAGAGGGACGTCAGGGTCTTCTCGGCGCGATGCACGCACCTTGGCTGCCGGATCACGCAGGCCTCCGAGGGGCTCCTCGTCTGTCCCTGCCACGGGTCGAAGTTCAGGATGGACGGCAGCGTGGCGAACGGCCCAGCCTCGCGCCCGCTCGAACTCCTGCCGCACCACACCGACCCGAAGACCGGGGCGCTGGTCGTTCATGTCTCCTGACCGCCCGTCGCCGCACCTGCGCCGGCGTTGGGATCTGCGCTCGTCCTGGGGAGAACTGGCGTTCGCCGGCCTCCTCGCGGCGGTCGTTTCCGGCATCGCGCTGGCTGTGCCGTACGACGCGCAGCGCCCGTTCGATTCGCTGGCCTGGCTGCTGCTGACCAACCCGGCGGGGGCGTTCTTCCGCAACGTTCACTACTGGGCCGGACAGGTCTTCCTCGCGCTCACCGTCGCGCACGCGTGGGATCACCTGTCGAGATGGACCGAGTCGCGCGTGCCGCGCAGGATGTGGTGGCGGACGACGGCATCGCTTCCGCTTGCCGGGTTCGTCATGCTCTCCGGGTTCATGCTCAAGGGCGATGCCGACGCCGAGCAGGCCCTTCGCATCGTCACCTCGCTCGTCGAGCAGGTGCCGTGGATCGGCCGATTGATATCGGTCGCGGTGTTCGGAACCGAGGGCCATCGCCAGGTCCTCTACGTTCACCACGTCGCCACGGCGTCGATGTTCACGTGGATCTTCACGGCCGAACACGCCCGCGCCATGTGGCCGCGGCTGGTGTCGATTGTCGAAGTCGTCGCACCCGTTGCGTTCATCAGCCTGTTCGTCTCGCCGGCGCTTCACGACGGCCTCGACCCGATCGCGAAGGGGCCCTGGTACCTCCTCGGCCTCCAGGAGGCGCTGCACTGGACAGCGCGGCCGGCGTGGGTTGTGGCCGCCGGTGCGCTGCTCGTGCTGCTGGTCGCCGTGCTGCCTCGCCTGTCGGACAGGCGGGCCCGCCTGGCGAAGACCGGCCTCGCCGCCGCGGTGGTGACCTACGCACTGCTCACCGCCGTGGGCGTGTTCTTCCGCGGCGCGAATTGGGCCCTGACGCCGGTGACGGCGTCGTCGTGGAGCGCGGGCGGGTGGCGTGCATCCGGTCTGGTGATCCACGGGCTGGGCGCCTGGCGGGCGCCGTCGATCGACTCCGTGCTCGCCGGCGAGGTGCCGGTGGTTCTCGGGCGCCGCGAAGGATGCCTGTTCTGCCACCGGGGTATGAAAGGGCTGTCGCGATCGCACAGCGCGGAGGCGGTAGGCTGCGCATCGTGTCACGAGGGCAACCCGTTCAGCCTGGACGCGACCACTGCGCACGCGGGGCTGGTGTTGATCCCGGGCAACCTGGCGACTGCGGGCCGCGCATGCGGGACGCAGGCTTGTCACCCGTCGCAGGTCGAACGGGTGTCGCGCTCGTTGATGACCACGATGGCCGGGATCGTGAGCGTCGATCGTGCAGTGTGGGGAACGCGGGGGCAGCCCGGGCAGACCGCCCACGTCGAGGCCCTTGGAATGGGCGGCGCCGACAGCCACTTGAGGCAGCTGTGCGCGTCGTGCCATCTCGGCGCCGAGAAGAGGTCGCTCGGACCGCTCGGGGAAGACTCCCGAGGCGGTGGCTGCAACGCCTGTCACCTGCAATACACGCCCGAGGCAAGGGCGGAGTTGACCCGGTATCAGCACGAACTGGTACCGACGGCGGCGACGCCGGCCGGGCCGAGCGTCGCCGCGCCGCGCGTGCACCCTGGCGTGTCGATCGCGATCGAACCCGGCAGCTGTTTCGGGTGTCATAGCCGGTCGGGCCGGATCTCGACGAGCTACGAGGGGTGGCACGAGATGGACGATCTCGCCCGCGAAGCCGCGCGCCCCAGCGGACCGGCCGGGCTCCGCGTGCTCGCGGATGGTCGCGCCTTCACCTTCGTGGCTCCCGATGTTCACGCCCGGAACATGGGCTGCATCGACTGTCACACCTCTCGCGAGGTGATGGGAGACGGCGTGAGCCGCGCGCGCGAGCACGAAGCCGTTCGCGTGTCCTGCGTGGATTGCCACCGGCCCGCCACCGGCCAGTCGATCCCTGTGAGCCTCGACGCTCTCGATCCGGAGTCGCGACGCATCGCCGAGCTGCGCGGACGCAACCGACCCGGGGAGCGATTCCTGGCGACGGCCAGCGGTGCCGAGCCGCTCGTCAATACCGGCGTGGATGCCCAGGGTACCGCATGGCTGGCGGCGAAATCCTCCGGCCAGCGCCTTCCCCTGAAGCCGCCGGCGGCTGTCTGTCTCCGGAGCGAGGGCCACGCCAGGCTCTCCTGCATCAGTTGCCATGCGGCGTGGGCGCCGAGATGTCCCCGGTGCCACACGACGTTCGACGCCAACCGGGAAGGCGTGGACCTCCTCGACGGCCGAACCACGAAGGGCGCCTGGGTCGAGACGCCTGGCGAGTTCGCGGCCGCTCCACCGACACTCGGGATGCGCGCGGTGGCCGCGGGACAGGGAGCGCGCGAAACGGTGGACACGTTCATTCCCGGGATGGTGATGACGCTCGACCGCAACCAATCCCCGGGCGCCAGGCCGGACACGGTGTTCCGACGCCTGTACGCGCGCTCGTTCTCGCACACGGTAGGGAAGTCGTCCCGTTCCTGCCTGTCCTGCCACGCCAATCCGGTCGCGCTCGGCTACGGCGAGGGAACCCTGCGGTATGAGGAGGACGGCCCCCGCGGCCGCTGGCGGTTCACGCCGCGCTATCCTCCGGGCCCCGACGGTCTGCCGGCCGACGCCTGGATCGGGTTCCTGCGCGAGCGGACCACGGCCACCTCCACGCGAACCGATGTACGCCCGTTCTCTCTCGAGGAACAACAGCGGATTCTCACCGTAGGCGCCTGCCTGACATGCCACGAGGCCGACAGCACAGGAATGAAGTCCTGTGCCACCCGGGCAAAGCCCTGTTCCCCGATGCCCGACTTCCGTACGGCTCTGACCCGCGCCACCCGAAAATGCCTGCTCCCGTCGTGGTAATTCGCGGGACGATGGACCCGCCCCGGTGCCGGCAGCCGCGATCCGCCAGCCGAAAGCCGTGTGCTATCCTCCCTTTCGTGCGCGTCGTCCATCCGACCGAGTTCTCCCTCACCGTCGAACGCTCCCGTTTCTACGCGCTGCTGACGCCGCTCGCGTCGGCGGAGACGATGGAGGCGCTGCTGAAAGCGCGGCGGCGCGACTACCGGAAAGCCGTTCATCACTGTTGGGCGTACCGCCGGCGCGACACCGCAGGCGCCGTCGTCGAGGTGTCGAAAGACGACGGCGAGGTGGGGCACCCGGGCAGGGTGCTGCTGGAAATGTTGAGGAAGTACGACCTCGAGGGGGCCCTCGTCGTGTCGCGGATCTTCGGCGGCGTCAAGCTCGGCGTCGGCGGAGTCTCACGCGCGTTCCGCGATGCCGCGCAGGGTGCGATCAACAGGTTGCCGTAGGCGGGCCGCTACGGCTGCGCGGCGTCCTCGGCCAGGATCTCGCGCAGCAACGACAACAGCCGGTCGGCGTTCTCGGCCGAGAACGGCATGGGCGGTTTGATCTTCAGCACGTTGTGAAGGGGACCGTCCGTGCTCACGAGCACGCCTCGATCCCGCAGCCGGTTGATGACGTAACCGGCCTGGGCGGCCGCTGGTTCCAGCGATTCACGGTGCCTGACCAGTTCGACGCCCAGGAACAGGCCCAGGCCTCGCACGTCGCCGACGATGGGGAAGTCATCCATCAGCGATGACAGGCCCCGCTTCATCCGCGCGCCGACCTCCAGGGCGTGGGCCTGGAGCCGCTCGTCGCGCATGACATCCAGCACGGCCATGCCGACGGCACACGCCGCCTGGGTGCCGCCGAACGTGTTGAAGTACTCCATCCCGTTGTCGAAGGCGTCGGCGATCTCCGGCCGCGTGATGACCGCGCCGAGCGGGTACCCGTTGCCAATCGGTTTGCCGAGCGTGACGATATCGGGCGTCACGCCCTGTGTCTCGAACCCCCAGACGTGCGTGCCGACCCGACCGAATCCGACCTGCACCTCGTCGGCGATGGCGACGCCGCCGGCCGCCCGGACCGCCGCGTAGGCGGTTTCCAGGTAACCGTCGGGCAGGACGATCTGGCCGCCGCATCCGAGCAGCGATTCGCAGATGAACGCCGCCACGTTTCGGCCGGCAGCCTCGACGCGGCCGATGGTCCGGACGACCTCCTGGCCATAGCGTGCGCCTGCCCAGGCGTCCGACGCGCGATGGGGTCCGCGAAACACGTCAGGCATCGTCACCTTGTGGACATGCGGCGCAGCCCCCGCCCCGCCAGGGCCGTCGAACTTGTAGGGGCTGATTTCGACGAGAGAAGTCGTGTTCCCGTGATACGCGCCTTCGAGGACGACGATGTCGCGGTGTCCCGAATAGGCACGCGCCAGGCGCAACGCCAGCTCGTTGGCCTCGCTCCCGCTGCACACCAGGTAACAGACGCTGAGTGGCCGCGGCATCAGCGCGCACAACCGGTCGGCGTAGGCGACGACCGACTCGTGCAGGTAGCGCGTGTTGGTGTTGAGCACCGCCATCTGCCGCGCAGCCGCATCCACCACGCGCGGATGGCTGTGGCCGACGTGCGGGACGTTGTTGACCGCGTCCAGGTAGCGGCGGCCGTCAACGTCGAACAGGTACTGGCGATACCCGCGCGCCATCGCGATAGGACGCGTGTAGGAGACGCTGAGGTTGGGCCCCAGGCGCAGTCGTCTCCTTGCCATGATGGCGGCCGGGTCGGGGGGGCGCGGCTGGATCCGGTCGCCGGGCACGCCGACGATGAGGTTGGCGTCGGGGCACAGGCTGAGCCAGATGTCGCGCTCGGACGGTGCCGCGACACCCGGGAATTCGCCGACGCGACCGAGCATGTCGCCGACGATCTGAAAGTGGAGATGTGGCGGCCAGCCGCCGTTCTCCGCCGGACGGCCGAGCCGCGCGATGCGCTCGCCGCGTGCGACACGCCGGCCGGGCGCCATCGCATCGAGCGATTCGACGCTCAGGTGACCGTACAGCGTGAAGAACCGGACGGCCCCGTTTTCGACCGCGTGCTCGAGGACGATCGTGGGACCGTAGTCGCCGGCCGCCGCGTTGTTCGCCACGCTGTGCACCGTGCCCTCGAGCGGCGCGTAGACCGGCGCGCCGGCCTCGCAGAACAGGTCGATGCCAAGGTGCACGGTCCGATTCTCGTCGTGCCAGTTGTCGGCGTGGCGAAAGAGCTCGGTGACGTAGACGAGGCGCGGTTCGTCGTAGCGGCCGATGCCGATTCGCGCGCCGTCGCGGGCCATCAGCCGATCGACGTGGGCGCAGAAGGCGGGAAGCTCCTGCACGATCTCCGGGCAGGGAATGTCGAGGCTGCCCACGCTCAGGTCGAGGACGACAATCGGGGTATTCCGCAGGTCGCAGCCCATCACCGGCGCGATGCCTGCGAGGTTCTTCGAGAGCCAGCCCGTGACGCCGGCGGACGTCGGGCACGGGGGCAGGCCGCACGCGTGGCGGAACACGCACCTGGCCCACGACGGGTCTACGGCGTCGAGCCGTTCGAGCAGCAACCAGGCCTGCTCCTGGGTGATCAGCAGGTAGTCGTTTCCCGGCGCGGCGGCAGACTGGCACGCCGCCATCGTGACGCTGACGGCCAGCCGCGCGCGAATCAGATCGAGCAGGACTTCGCGTTCGTCGTCGTCGAGCGGCAGGGTCTCGTGGAACCCCTGCACGATGGCGGCCGCGGCCCCGAGCGGGTCCGGCTTGCCGAGCATCCCATACGTGCACGCCACCGCCAGGTCGGCGACGATCGGTGACCAGACCATGTCGCCGAAGTCCACGATGCCGCTGACCTCGCGGTCGGCGGTTCGTCCCGGGGAGACGAGGACGTTGTAGTCGTTCCAGTCGTTGTGGACCACCTGTTGCCGAAGGCCGTCGATGCGGGGAGCGACGTCGTGCTCGAACCGGGAGAGAACGCGCTCGACGAACGCGCGCCGCCGCGCGTCGGCGAATCGTCCCAGTTCATTGGCAATCCACGGCGTCCTGAGGAGATCCCACCGCAGGGCCCGCCGCATGACGGGATGGGTGAACCCTTCGAACGCGCGATTGGTCTCGCCGACGCGCCGCCCAAGGCTCGCGAGCAGCTCCCGCGTGTGCGGCTTCACCGCCGCCAGAACGACCCCCGGGACCCACGTGAGCATCCGGACCAGGTGTTCGCGGCCGTCCGGCCCGAGCGCACGAATGACGGTCCTGCCGGAGGCCGACCGGCAGACGCGGGGGACCGCGAGCGCGGGACGACGTTCGGCCAGGTGAGCGAGCGCCGCGTTCTGGAAATCCAGCGTCTCCGGCTGCTCGGTCGCGTTGGCGATCTTGAGGACGAACGCGCTGCCGTCTGCGATGGTGAGGCGGAAGTTCTGGTCGCGTTCGCTCGGGAGGACGTCCGCTCGCCCGACGACCTGGAACTCGCGTTGCGCCAGACCTTCGGCTTCGGCGCGGTTGAACCGTGGAGCGTGTTGTACGACTACGTCCATAGTGGGGCAGCCATGTTACCATCGCCTCTCGGATCGACGCGAAGAGGCCAATGAGCGAGCCGAAACGGATACTCCTGACCGGCGGCGGCACCGCCGGGCACGTCAACCCGGCCCTGGCCATCGGCAAGGCCCTGGCCGGCAAGGACACCCGCTTCTTCTTCGTCGGCGTGCGCGGACGGGCCGAGGCCGAGATCGTCCCGCGCGAAGGCATTCCAATCCGATTCGTCCGTGCATCGGCATACCCCGGCAGCCGTCCGTCGCTCGAACTGCTTCGCTTCGTCGCGAACCTGTCGGTCGGCATGCTCCAGGCGTGCCTGATCCTGCTGACGATTCGCCCCGACGTGATCGTCGGCACCGGAGGATTCGCGTCGGCGCCCGTCATGTTCGCGGCCGCCCTTCTGCGGCGCCTGCACCTCACGCGCGCGAGAATGTTCGTGCACGAGCAGAACGCCGCGCCGGGCAAGCTGAACCAACTGGTCGGCCGCCTGGCGGACCGCGTCTTCCTCACGTTTCCCGAGACACTGCGGAGCTTCCCGGGCAACGGCGTCGTCACCGGCTATCCGCTGAGGCGGCGAATCGCGGGCGTGGACCGCGATCACGCGCGCACGCAGCTGGACTTCACGATTCCACAGGGACGCCAGGTCGTGTTCGTCTTCGGCGGTTCGCAGGGGGCGCGCACGATCAACCGCGCGATCGTGGACGCGCTTCGCCACCTGCTCCCGTTGCGGGACCGTGTGTTCATCGTGCATGGCACAGGCCTGTTCCGGAGCGCGGACTACCACGCCGCCGGCGACACCGAGGCGAGGCTCGAGGCATGCTACACCGGGGAGGAGCGGAGCGAGATTGCCGCCTTCTACCTCAGCCGCCCGTTCTTCTACCAGATCGAAAACGTCTACGCGCTGACCGACCTCGTTGTTGCGCGCGGCGGAGCGGGGAGCCTGTACGAGATCGCGTCGCTTGGCCTGCCGGCGGTCGTCATCCCGAAGGCAAATCTCCCGGGAGATCACCAGGTGATGAACGCGCGCGCGATGGCGCGCTGCGGCGGTGCGGTCGTCATCTACGAGGAAGCCACGCTGGTGGACGGACAGATCGTCGAGCAGGTGGACGGCCGGAGGCTGGCCGACACGATCGTCCGCCTGCTGACGGACCGGGACCATCTCGCCGAGATGGGGCGATGCAGCCACGCCTTCAGCCAGGGAGACGCGGTCGCCATCATCGAGCGGTGTGTCAACACCACCGAATCCGAGGCGGGTGCCGGGACGTCTCCCACGCCCGCCCCTGGCTTCCCCGCCGTCGGCGCCTCGGTGAGCGCCGCGCTCCCTTCGAACCAGGCGCTGCTCCATCACCTGGAACGGGAGGCCGCACACCGCGGTCCAGGGTATCGGCCCGCGGACATCGTGCCGTCCCAGGACGATCGCGCCTACTACGTCAGCCGGGCCGCATCGCTGCTGGTGAGCGCGGACTGGGAACGCCGCAACGTCGGGGTGAAGCTGATCGGCCTGCTCGAGGCGCGCGACAAGACGCCGCTGTTGCTGGCGCTGCTCGCCGACAAGCGGCCGGCGCCGTTCGTCAAGCGGATGTTCGGCGGCGACTACGTGCAGGTCGGCTTCATCCGCCGGAACATCATCACCGCGTTCGGCCGCCTCGGGGTCGGCTCGCCAGAAATCGCGAAGGCCCTGCTGTCGGCCTTCGACGATCCGTACTTCGAAGTGAGGGCCGAGGCTGCGCGAACGGCCGCATTGCTGGCCGACCGCCTCCCCGACCGCAGCGACATGGTGGCAGGGTTGCGGCGCTTGTTGTCCGATCGCTGGCTGGAGGTGGCCGGGGCCGCCGCCCAGGCCCTGGGCAAGGTGGGATATGCCCACGACGCGCTGCCGGCGCTCCTGTCGCTCCAGGATGCCCGGCTCTGGCGGCTGCGCGCGGCCGCGCTCGAGGGATTGCTGTCGCTCGTCGATCGGGGGGAAGCCGGCGACCCGACCTCTCTCCTCGCCACGCTGAACCACTTCGTGCTGACCTCCACCGACTTCAAGCCCGAGTTCCAGATCAAGCGGCTCTACGGCAGGCTGCTGACGGCGATTGCCGCGCGGGAAGGAGACGATCGGTGATCCACCTTTTGGGCGCGCTGATTCACTCGCGGGCCGGGGCGCTCGCGCTGCTTCGGCTGTCCGAATACCTGACCGTCCGCGCGATCGGGGCGGCGCTCACTGCCATCGTGCTCACGCTGTTCATCACGCCGCGGTTCATCTGGTACCTGCACCGGCGTGGCCTGGTCGATCAGCTCCGCGAGACGGGAGTGCCCTCGGCATTCGACAAGGCGGGAACGCCGGTCATGGGCGGCGGCGTGATGATCGGCTGCATCGTCATCGCCACGCTCCTCTGGTGCAACCTCGCGAACCGCTACGTCCTGACGGTGCTGGTGGCGCTGTTGTGGTTCGGAGCGATCGGCCTCGTGGACGACGTGGCGAAGTGGAGAGCGCGGTCCGGCAACCGCGGCATGACCGAGGCGATGAAACTGCTGCTCCAGGGCACGTTCGCGGCGGGGCTCGTGCTGCTGCTGATCAGTCCGTGGACGCCGCTGCTTTCCGGCCCGGGGACGCCGCTGCTTGGCAGCCCGGGGACGCCGATGCCCGCGGCCCACCGCATGGCGCTCTACGTGCCGTTCGTGAAGTTCGCGATTGCGCAGTCGGCGGTCGTCTACCTGCCGATCGTCTTCATCTTCGTCATGCTCGTCGGCAACGCGGTCAACATCACGGACGGCCTCGACGGCCTGGCCATCGTCCCGGCCGTGTTCGTCATCGGGGTGCTGGGGTTTTTCGCCTACATCATGGGCAACGCCATCTATGCGAAATACCTCTTCTACCCGCTGCTGCCTGGCGCCGGGGAGCTCATCGTCTTCTGCGCCGCGTTCGCGGGTGCCGGGATTGGCTTCCTCTGGTTCAATGCGTATCCGGCACAGATCTTCATGGGAGATGCCGGCTCGCTGGCGATCGGCGGGTGCATCGCGACGATCTCGGTGCTGTTGAAGCAGGAAGCCCTCTTCCTGATCCTCGGCGGGCTGTTCGTCGTGGAGGCGGCCAGCTCGCAGATCCAGGACAAGATCGGGATCAAGTGGCTCGGGAGGCGGCTCTTCTATCGGGCCCCGTTCCATCACCAGATGCAGCACACCGGCCTGGCCGAGACGAAAGTCGTCATCCGGCTCTGGATCATCTCCGGCATCCTCGCCCTCGCGGCGCTCGCGACGGTGAAGCTGCGTTAACCCCGCAGCGTGATCGCCGTAATCTCCCCCCGCCTGAAGAGCCGCATCGGCGGCCCCCAGAAGCCGGTTCCCCGTGACACGATCAGCGTCATTCCGTTGACGCTGAATCGACCGGCCACGTAGGGGTACATCGTCTTGACCAGATACATGAACGGCCAGATCTGCCCCGCATGGGTATGACCCGAGAGCATCAGATCGACGCCCAGCTCGGCGGCGCGCTCGACCAGCCACGGACTGTGGCAGAGGTAGATCGTGGTGCCGGGTGGCCGATGCACCAGGGTGCGATCGACCGGATGGCCGTCCATGCCGAACTGCCGGCGCGCTGACAGGTCGTCAACGCCAGCCATGACCAGTCCGGGGGCGATCTCGGCAGAGGAGTCCCGAAGCAGCGAGATGCCCGACGCCTCGAAGACTCGGAGCGCCTGGTCGAGTCCCGCGTAGAACTCGTGGTTCCCCAGCACGCCCCACACGCCGAGCGGTGCGCGCAGGCGGCGGAGCGTGGGAGCCAGTGATTCCGACAGCGCGGCGTCCTGATCGACGAGATCGCCGGTCACGACTATCACGTCGGGGCGCAGGGAGTTGACTTGCTCGAGCCGGCCCTCGAGCCAGCGGGAGCGCAGAAACGGCCCGAGGTGCATGTCCGAAAGCTGGACGATGCGCAATCCGTCGTACTGCGGAAGCAGGCCCTTGACGCGGACCATGTGCTCGCGGATTTCGGGTGCGCGCAGGCCCTGAACGAGCGCGAGCAGGGTGAGCCCGCCGGCCCCGGCGGCGGCCGTCGTGCGCGCCTCGCGCCACCAGGCCGGCGCCAGCCACCCGAACCCGGTCACGACGTCGGCGGCCAGCAGGCAGACGACGAGCAGGAAGAGGACGCCCACCCAGATGCTGCCGACGAGCTCGAACGGGGCGGCTGCCCAGCTGCGCCGCCGGGACAGCCACTGCGCCAGGGGATAGCCGACCCACATTCCCACCGCCGCCAGGGCCAGCGAGGCGTGCCACGCGGCAGATGGGGCGGCAGGGAGGTTCCACAGGCGGGACACGACATACAGGTGCATGAGTGTCCAGACCGAAAGCACGATCAGCAGAAACGCGATGATCCGGCCGTTGTTGTTCACGTCTTCGCAGGCTCCTTCCATCCACTATCGCACGGCCTCGCGTCGCCCGAATGGCTGACGCTTCCTGTTGACCGGTCACCGCCGCTTGTGGTGGTGTACCGCATCATGAGCACCCCTCTCTATCGGGTTCGTCGGGCCGTGGCGCCGCCCGAACATCGCGGGGCGTGGAAAGGGCCGGCGTGGCGGGTGGCGGAAACGATGCGCATCGCCCATTTCCATCCCCGGAGCAGCTCTCACCATCCGGCGGTGGAGGCGGCGCTGCTCTACGACGATCGGCAGCTGCACGCCTTGTTCCGTGTCACCGACCGGTACGTGCGGTCGGTCCACACCGGGTACGACAGCGACACCTACAAGGACAGTTGCGTCGAGCTCTTCGTCCAGCCCGCCGGCTGCATCGGGTACTTCGCGCTGGAGATCAACGCCGGCGGGGCCTTCTCCCTGCGCTACATCGAAGACCCTGCGAGGACGCCCGACCGGTTCGCGAAGTGGGCGATGGTGGCGCCGGAGCTTGCCGCGACGATCCGGGTTGCACACTCCCTGCCCGACCTCGTGGAGCCCGAGCGGGCCGGGCCGATAGATTGGTGGGTGGAAGTGTCGTGGCCATTCACGGCGATGGAGCCGTATTGTGGCGCCGTCACGCCCGTCGCCGGCCAGCAATGGCGCGCGAACGCGTTCAAATGCGGGGATCAGACCTCGCACCCGCACTGGGCCAGCTGGGCGCCCATCGGCGAGGAGCTCAACTTCCACCAACCGAGGTACTTCGGGGACCTGGAATTCGTCGCACCCCCCTGAGACTGAAGCATTTACAGGGGCGGCCGATAAGAGGAGATGGGTACGGAGCGGTCGTCCCTTATGTCTTCACTCGCCGTTTCACGACCGTCGTTCGTGCCCGGTGGAGGCCTGGCGTCGCCGGCCGCCAGTCGATTCCAGGCGCTGGTCGCTTCGCCGTTGCGCGCCGAGCTGCTGCGGTTCCTCCACGGGCATCGCGACGAGACGTTCGAAATCGAGACGCTGATGGGTGCGCTGGGGTGCATGCGCGGCGACGCCGAACGCTGCCTCGAGGCCCTCGTCACTGCGGGCGTGGCGCGCCGCTGGGTCAATGGCGCAAACCGCTACGGGGCCGCGCGGCCCGGCGATCCGGTCGTGGACCGCCTCCTGTCCGAGTTCCTCACCACATTCGCGCCAGGGACGGCCCGTACCGAGCCGGCGTCCGTCCGCAGGCTGCTCGAGCTGGTCGGCCGCGACGAGAAGATGCTGCTGGTGCTCGAGTCGATCCGCACCGCCGCCAAGACCGACATCTCCGTGCTGGTCCTCGGGCCGACGGGCGCGGGGAAGGAAGTGGCCGCTCGAGCGATTCACGACCTGAGCCGTCGGCAGGCGCGGGCCTTCCAGGCGGTCAGCTGTGCGGCGGTTCCCGACACGCTGTTCGAGGCGGAGGTGTTCGGTCACGAGAAGGGCGCGTTCACCGGGGCCCACGAGCGCCGGCTCGGCCGGGTGGAGCTGGCCAACCGCGGCACGCTGTTCCTCGACGAGATCGGCGACCTCGCCCTGGTCTCGCAGGCGAAGCTCCTGCGCGTCCTGGAAGAGCACAAGGTGGAACGGCTTGGCGGGCGGACGGGCATCGACGTGGACTTCCGGCTCGTGTCCGCGACAAACCGCCCGCTCGAAGTGCTGGTCAGCGAGCGGCGTTTCCGGGAGGACCTCTACTACCGGGTCAACGCATTTACGATCCGCCTGCCCGCGCTGAAGGAGCGCCCCGAGGACATTCCCCTGCTCGCACGGATGTTCCTGGAGAAGCACTGCGCGGCCGAGGGCCTTCTGCCCGACGCGCGGCGGTTCACCAGCGCGGCGCTGGGCCGCCTCGCCGAGCACTCGTGGCCGGGGAACATCCGCGAGCTGATCGCGACGGTCTTGCGCGCGGCCATGTCGAGCGACGGGCCCGTCATCGACGAGCATCAGATCGGATTCCTCGCGCTGAACGCGACGCCCGGCGCCGAAAGCGCCCCGGAGCACCGCGTCCGTCCGCTGGCCGACGTCGAACGCGACCACATTCAAGCCGCGCTGTCGGCGACCGGCTGGAACAAGAAGGAGGCCGCGCGGCTCCTGCAGATCAGCCGTGAAACCCTCTACCGGAAGATTCGGACGTTTCAACTGGTGGCTGGGAGCGAGTGTCACACGTGACCAGGTTCGGGCGTTGGTACATCGCTGCGGTCGGCATCACGGGCGTGGCCGCCCTCGCGTACTCCGTGTATTCGCTTGCCCAGGTGCCGTTCGACTTCCGGATGCTCCCCCTGGTCGTGCTCACGTGGGTCAGTGGCTCCTTCGCGATCAGGGTCCCGGCCGTTCCGGCGACGATCTACGTGTCGGAGGCGTTCTTCTTCACGTTGGTGCTGCTGTTCGGCCCGGCGCCCGCCGCGGTCTGCATGGCGATCGACGGCCTGCTGATCTCGATCCGCCGGAGGCACCGCGAGCCCTACCGCATCATCTTCAACGTCGCCGAGCCGACCATATCCGTGCTCGTCGCGTCGAGCGTCTTCTTCCTGATCCATCCCGACCCCCTGCTCGCGCCGGGGCAGGTGCCAGCCCTGACTGCCATCCTGCTGCCGGTCGCGGCGATGGCGGCGGTGTACTTCCTTCTCAACAGCGGTCTCATGGCGATCGCGGTCGCCTCCGAGACCGGCGCGTCGCCGTACCGCGTCTGGCGCGAGCACTTCATGTGGCTCTCGCTGAACTACTTCGGCGGCGCGTCGGTCGCGCTGCTGCTCGCGGTCAACTGGCTGCACTTCGGGTACCCCCTCCTGGGCGTCGTCGTGCCGCTCGTGGTGATCTCCTGGTACACCTTCAAGACCTCGATGGACCGCGTGAGCGACGCGAATCAGCACCTGACGGAGCTGAACCGGCTCTACTTGTCCACGGTCGAGACGCTGGCCATGGCCATCGACGCCAAGGACCAGATCACGCACGGGCACATCCGCCGCGTGCAGTGCTATGCCATCGGTCTCGCGAAGGTGATGGGCTTCAGCGACGAAAAGGAAATCCGCGCCATCGAGGCGGCGGCCCTCCTGCACGACATGGGCAAGCTGGCCGTACCCGAGCACATCCTGAACAAGCCCGGGAAGCTCACCGCCTCCGAGTACGAGCGGATCAAGCTGCACTCGTCTGTGGGCGCGCAAATCCTCTCGGCGATCGACTTTCCGTACCCGGTGGTGCCGATTGTTCGTCATCACCACGAGAACTGGGACGGCACGGGCTACCCGGACGGCCTGAGCGGCGTCAACATCCCGCTCGGCGCGCGGATCATGGCCGTCGTGGACTGCTACGACGCGCTCACCTCCGACCGGCCGTACCGGCCGGCGTTGTCGGACGAAGAGGCGCTCGCGATCATCGAGGAGCGGAAGGGGACGATGTACGACCCGACCGTGACCGATGCGTTCGTGAAGGTGCACTCGGAAATCGGCGCGGAGGTCATCGCACCGGGCCGCGAATCGAGCGCGTTCCACGAATTGCTGCACGCGCCTTCGCCGCCGCCGCCGCCGGCCCAGGGCACGGGCGCCGCGTCCGGCGAGCTGAGCTCGGCGCTGCTCGCCCTGTCGGATCTGGCCACGGAGATTGGCGGTCACACCTCGGTCGAGGACCTGGCGGTCGCGCTCGGCTGGCGCGTGCGCCAGAGCGTGCCGTGCGAGTTGGTCGTGTTCTACCTCCGCGACCGTGTCTCCGATGACCTCGTGGCGGTTCATGCGGCGGGCATCGGCGCAGACGCGCTGAAGGGGCTCCGCCTGCGGTCCGGCGAGGGGCTGAGCGGCTGGGTGGCCCTCAACCGCACGACCATCATGAATTCCAGCGGCGCCCTCGACCTCGCTGACCGGCGCCGACTGCTTCCGGTCTCGCTCGACAGCGCCCTCGCCACGCCGCTGTGCGCCCGCGACCAGGTTGTCGGCGTGCTGACGCTCTACGGCGTTGGTCGAGATGCGTTCACCAGCGAAGACCAGCAGGTCGTCGAGTTCGCCTCGCGCCAGATTGGGCCGGCGCTCGAGCGCGCGCTCAGGTTCGAGCAGGACCGGACGGCCAGCCTGTTCGACGCCGAAACGGGCCTGCCCAACGAGAGGTACCTCGAGCGGGTGCTCGCCTCCGCCGACTACTGCGGAAGGGCGGATGGTCCGAAGCCGGGGCTTCTGATGCTGGGGGACGTGAATAGCAGGGGAGTCGGCCGGCCCTTCCGCCAGCAGCCCGGGTCACACGATGACATGCTCCATGATTCAGGATCCGGCGATGGTGCGGATGTGCTCCTGCATCTCGCCGCCACTGCCCGCATGGCCGTCCGGGTCACCGATCTCGTGTTCAGGACGGGTGAACACGAGGTCACGATCCTGATTGCCGACGGCAACGCCGAGGGGATGGCCACGGTCGCCAGGCGCGTCACTGACGCCATGCGCGACGGGGCTTCTGACCGGGACGTCCCCATCATCAATACGGCCTTCGCCCTGTTCCCCGACCACGCCGAGGCAGTCGGCGACCTTCTTCGAGCTGTTCGGGCACGACGGGACCTGGCGCTGCAGGGCGGCGCCGGGAGAGTCCTGAAGTCCGGGCTCAGAAGTCACACGTCAGTAGATCGAAGACTGTCAGGCTGACGGCCCTCCCCCTTTCCGCCCTCCGCCGTCTCGCTCCATTGGCGCTAGAATGATGTCGCAGGAGGGGACCATGACCAAGCCAGGCAGGGTGCTCGTGGCGGTGTCGAGGCAGATGGGCGCCGGTGGGGCGTATGTCGGCCAGGCCGTGTCCCGTCAGTTGGGTGTCCGCTATGTGGACCGGGAGATCCTCCAGGAGGCCGCGAAGATCCTCGGACGCGCCGACACCGAACTCGAGAGCCTCGAAGAGCGTGTGAGCAGCCTCTGGAGCCGGATGGCGGGGGTCCTGGCGTGGGGCGCCCCGGAGGCCGCCTACGTGCCGCCGCCGATGCCCTCGTTGTGCGAGGAGGATCTGTTCTCGGTCGAGGCGGGGATCATCCGCGAGATCGCGTCCCGCGAGGATGCCGTTTTCGTCGGACGAGGCGCCCCGTGGGTTCTTCGGAACGAGCCCGGTCTGCTGCGGGTATTCCTGCACGCTTCCGAAGCCTTTCGCGTGGAGCGTGTCATGCGCGACTACCAGCTGACGGACCTCGAAGCCGCTCGCGAACTGGTCCGCCGTTCCGACCACGACCGCAGCCGGTTCCTGCATTCCCTGAGCGGAGCTTCCTGGCTGGACCTCTCGCAGTACGACGTCTGCGTGAACACCGGTACGGTCGGGCTGGATCGGACGGTGGACCTCGTGACCCGGCTCATCCGGTCACGGCCCGCCTGAGCCGGAACGCCGCGGGTTTGCGCTTTACCGCGGTTCCTGTCAGACTGATACGACCATATTTGGCTTGAAACCACCTACCAGTTGTTGGATCTATTGAACCCAGACACAAGTTCGACCCATCCCGTCCGCCGTCTCCGACGCCATACTCGCCGATCTTCAGGGCTCTCGTCGGGAAGTTCCCGTTCGCCCCGGACCGCCGGCCTCCACGAGGAGTCCGGGCCGCGTGGCCCATCGTTCGAGTCGTTCGGTTTTCCCCAAGCGCTGCTTCGCGGCGTCGGCGAGCGCGGATTCACGGCGGCGACGCCAATCCAGAGCGACGTCATCCCGGTGGTCCGGGAAGGCGTTGACCTGATCGCATGCGCCGAGACCGGCACCGGCAAGACGGCGGCGTTCGTGCTGCCGATCCTCGAGCGGCTGCTGTCGAGGCGGACGCCAGCTCAGCTTGGCGAAGCGGCGCGGACTGCCGTGCTCATCCTGACACCAACGCGCGAGCTCGCCGTGCAGATCGAGGACGACATCCAGGGCTTCGCGTATCACACGGGGCTGTCCAGCGTCGCCGTCTACGGGGGCGCGCCGCCGGACCCGCAGGAGCACGCGCTCAAGGCGGGCGTCGACATCGTGGTGGCGACACCGGGCCGCCTGATGGACCACATGCGGATGGGGGTCACCGACTTCTCCCGTCTCGACGTGCTGGTTCTGGACGAGGCGGACCGGATGATGGACATGGGTTTCTGGCCCGACATCACGCGCATCGTGTCCGAGCTGCCGTCGGCCCGCCAGACGCTGCTGTTTTCGGCGACCATGCCCGACGAGGTCATGAACCGTGCCCGGGCCATCACCCGCGACCCGCGGATGATAGAAAACGGGGCGCGGAATGGGCCGGCGAGGACGATTCATCACACGGCTGTCATGGTGCCGGGCGGTGAGAAGACCGCCTGGCTGGCGCGTTTCCTGCGGCACGAGGCAGGCCCCGTGCTCGTCTTCGTTCGGACCAAGGTGGGCGCCGATCGGCTCGCCTCCCGCCTGATCGCCCAGGGCATCCGCACGACGGCGCTACACGCCGACCGGACGCAGCAGCAGCGCTCTGCGGCGGTCGAGGGACTGCGGTCCGGACGGTTCACCGCGCTCATCGCGACCGATCTCGCGGCCCGCGGCCTCGATATCGAAGGCATTTCGCACGTCGTCAACTACGAGGTGCCATCGACCCGCGAAGCCTACGTGCATCGCGTCGGCCGCACGGGGCGCGCCCACCTCAACGGCACCGCCGTGACGCTGGTGGCACCCGAAGAGCGACGGGCGATGACCGCGCTCGCCCGCGAACTGGCGATCGTGGTCCAGGAGCCGGCTCCCGCCACTTAGTCCTTCGATGCACAAATACGGCAACGTATTTGTGCCCTCAGGACTAAGCCGCGACGCGACCGCCAGACGAGCAGCTTGCGGCATGCGACCGGCGGCCTTGCCGAGAATGGCGTCAGGCATGCTGGCAGGTCTTCCCGCCACCAGCCGCAAGCCGAACGGCGCGGGCCGGATCGCACACCTTAGGTCAGCGGGCTCACTCCGAGGCGTCATTTCCCGCTATCCTAGAGGGTATGGGAACCCGGGCCCTCTGCTGCGCGCTCGTCGTGTCGGCGGCAGCAGTCGGTCTTGCCGGCGTAGAAGTCTCCTGGGTGCGCGGGCGGGTCACCGACCCGGAAGGTCTGCCGCTTCCCGGGGTCCTCATCACTGTCACATCCGCTGTTCCACGGCCCGGGGCAGGCGCCGCGACATCGGTGACCGACGCGCAGGGCCGATTCACGGTCCAGGTGGCACCGGGCGACTACCGTCTCACTGCGGAGCTGTCGGGATTCGAACGGATCGATCAGTCGGTTACGGTCGGCGCCGGAGCCGCCGTCGAACTCGATCTCCATCTCCACCTTGCGGGTTTTCAGGAGCGGGTGACGGTTCGGGGAGAAGCCCCGCAAACCGTGATCGGCGACCCGCGCCCGGCCGCGCCAGTCACCGCCACGCGCGAGGTCGTGGAGAGCGGCATGCTGCCCAACAGCCAGTACGACGATGTGCTGCCGCTCCTGCCGAACGTCGTGCGCGGGCCCGACGGGTCGATCTCCGTGGCCGGCGCCAGCGCGCCGCAGGGCGGCCTGCTCGTCAACGGCGCCAACCTCACGGACCCGATCAGCGGCGAGGCCGTCCTGCTGCTGCCCCTCGAGTCGGTCGATTCCGTGGAAGTGTTCTCGGGCGGCTACCCGGCAGATGCGGGCAGAGCGACAGGCGGCGTCACGTCCGTGCACACCGTTGCCGGCGGCGACAGGTGGCGCATGTCAGCCAACAGCTTTTTCCCGCGCATCCGCTTCGTCGGCGGGAAACCAGAAGGGGTGGACTCGTGGGAGCCGAACGTCGGCTTCAGCGGGCCGTTGTTCGACGGGCGGCTGTCGGTGGAGCAGGGCATCAGCTACCGCTACGATCGCAACCGGTTCGAGACGCTGTGGGGCGAACAGAACAGCGCGTACGCCGCGTTGATGTCGTGGTCGCAGGCCGACTGGCGCGTGTCGGATGGGCAGCACGTCTCCGCGACGCTATCGTTCGATCCGCAGCGGATCGACCACGCCGGCATCACCGCGTTCACTTCGTCCACGAGCGCTCCGCAGGTGGAGCGGGGCGGCTGGAGCGTCGGGGCCGCGGATCGACTCACGGTCGGCAGGAACTCGGAGTTCGAGCTGCGGTTGTCTGCGGTCCGGGGGCGATTGTCGGTGACACCCGATGGCACGGCGCCGTACGAAGTGGGGCACGACGTCATCAGCGGGAGCTACTTCGACCGCCGCGACCTGCAAGGGACGAGGCTCGAGGCGGGCGGCGTGTGGTCGTGGACCGCGCCGTCCGGCCACCAGGTGAAGCTGGGCGTCAGCATGAACCACGAAACGGCGGATGGGAGCGAGGGCGCCGGGACCGTCAGCCTCCTCGATAGCGCCGGCCGCCTGGCTCGGTCGATCACCTTCCTGCCGACCGTGGCACCCGTCTCGGAGTACTCGAACGAGGCCGGTTTCTTCGCGCAGGACCGTTGGACGGTGTCTCCGCGGATCACCGTGGACGCAGGCGCCCGCTACGACTGGTCGTCGTCGGCGCGGCCCGCGTTCTCGCCCCGCGTGGCGTGGACCGTCAAGCTGCCTCTTGGCGAGACGACATTCGGCGGCAGCGCGGGGATCTTCGCGGACAAGATTCCCCTCGAGGCGCAGGCCTTCCAGGCGGGACAGCCGCGGCTCGTCCAGTCATGGGACGAGGCCGGGACGATGACGTCGGCGGTCCTGTTCACGAACGTCGCTGCGGCGACGTGGGACACGCCGACCGCCACCCGGTGGAACCTCGAACTCGGCCATCGTTTCGGCGGCGGGTGGCAGGCGCGCGTCAAGTACCAGGAGCGCCATGGACGGAACGAGCTCGTGGTGGATCCACGAATGGACTCTGCGCAGACCGGCTCGCTTGTGCTCAGCTCGACGGGGTTGTCGAACGCACGGAGCCTGGAACTCACGACGGCATACCGGGCGCCCAGAGGCGGCCACGAACTCTACTTGTCCTTCGTGCGGTCCGCGACCGACGGGTCCACGAACACGCTCCAGGCCATCCAGGGCATCTTCCGAGAACCCTATATTCAGCCGGACGTTGTGGCGAGGCTGCCGGCCGACGTCCCGAACCGGTTCCTGGCGTGGGGGATCTTCCATCTACCGGCGCGCATCAGCGTGTCGCCATTCCTGGAGATCCGGAGCGGGTTCCCATACACGCCCATCGACGAGAGCTGGAACTACGTGGGGGACCCGAACAGCGCGCGCCTGCCTTGGTTCGGCTCGCTCGACCTCTACGTGAACAAGGTGTTCTCCCTGTCACACGGGCTGCCGGACGCTCGAATCGGGCTCAAGCTCTACAACGTCGTCTGGGTGCACACCGAGCGGGACGTGCAGCGGGGCGTCGCGCGACCCGACTTCGGGCAAACCTACAATCCCATCCCGCGCGACTTCACGCTGGTCTTCGAGTTGCTCTGGGGAAGAAAATAGCCCGGCTAGCCGCGCTGCCCGTCGGCGTCCGGGTACAGGCGGCTCGAGCAGTCCGGGCAGAGGCCGTGCGTGAGCTTCAGGTCGGGGCGCGAATCGAGATACGCCTCGATCTGGAGCCACAGGTCTTCGTTCAGCACGGTCTTGCAGCGCATGCAGATGGGCAGGGCATCCGTCATCGCGATCAGCAGCGTCAGGTCTTCGATGAACAGGAGGACGCGGTCGCTCTCCTCGTAGGCGATGGGGGAGGCGGTGATGAGCGCGTGCATCTCCTGCACGTTGCCCTCGTCGACGAATTCCAGCCTGGCCCGCCGGCGCACCGGCTGCCCGCCGGTTGCGGCGAACCTCACCGCGCCCCTGATGACGCACTCCGCGCACGCCAGCGACTTTCCGCACCCGTCGCCGCTGTTGATGCAGTGCAGGATCTCGCCGCCCCGCTGCCGAAGAACGGTCCCGCTACCCGCACGCAGGAATCTCGTCGCGGCCGGGTTGACCGCGAGCACCCGCATGTCGTCGTCCACGACGAATGCCGGGAACGGGAGAGCATCGAAGACAGACGCCGAAGCTCCGTCAGCGCGTTGGGCCTGCGGGTTCACGGCAACCTCCTGGGGGGACCACCCACATTCTAGCCCAGAAGGGGCGAGGCCAGCCCCGTGCGATCGCGGCAGAGGCGCTCGGTGAGCCGGCCGCCGAGACGCCAGTCGTGACGCGGGCTGCCGCGCTGGGCGCAGGGTGTAGAATGCCGCATCTATGAAGAAGACGCTCTTCATGTGCCTGTTCGTCGCCGCGGCGACGTGGCTGTCCGTCGCGGCAGCCTCAATGCCCGAGATGTCCACGCAAGCCTACGGCTTTGCGACGTCCGGAAGCGCGGTGGACCGCCGGGCGGCGGCGATCCTCGCGCAGATGACGCTCGACGAGAAGATTGGCCAGATGGTGCAGGTCGATCTCCTCGCCCTGAAGGACAAGAAGGATCTGGCGAGGCTGGCGATCGGCTCGATGCTGAGCGGCGGCACGTCGGACCCCGCCGACATCACGGCCAAGGGCTGGGCAGACACCTATGACGGTCTGCAGCGGGCGGCGCTCGAGAGCCGGCTGAAGATCCCGATTCTGTACGGGATCGACGCGGTGCACGGCCACAACAACGTGAACGGCGCCGTCATCTTCCCGCACAACATCGGCCTCGGCGCCACGCGCGATCCGGGGCTCGTCGAGCGGGCCGCCCGGGTGACCGCGGAAGAGGTCGCCGGGACAGGCATCGACTGGAACTTCGGCCCCGGCGTGATCGTCGCGCGCGACGAGCGGTGGGGCCGGACCTACGAGAGTTTCAGCGAGGATCCGGCCGTCGTCTCCGAACTGGGCGCCGCGTATGTCCGCGGAATGCAGACGGGGCGGCTGTCGAATCCGACCGCCATCCTCGCCTGCGCGAAGCACTATCTCGGCGACGGCGGGACCACAGGGGGAAAGGACCAGGGTGACACGGTCTGCGACGAGCCGACGCTCCGCCGCCTGTTCCTCGCACCGTACGAGGCCGCGGTCCGGGCGGGCGTCGGGTCGGTCATGGCCTCGTTCAGCAGCTGGAATGGGCGCAAGATGCACGGCCACAAGTACCTGCTGACCGACGTGCTGAAGGGCGAACTCGGCTTCCGCGGGATCCTCGTTTCCGACTGGGCTGCGGTCGACCAGTTGCCGGGCGACTACCGCAGCGACATCGAAACGTCGGTCAATGCCGGCCTCGACATGGTCATGATCCCCAACGGCCCTGGCCAGTCGAACAACTACGTGGAGTTCATCGACCTGCTCCGCGACCTGGTCAAGCAGGGACGAGTGCCCGAGTCGCGCGTGGACGACGCGGTGCTGCGGATCCTGCGCGTGAAGATCGAGATGGGCCTGTTCGAGCACCCATTCACCGACCGGAAACTGACAGCGGAGGTCGGGAGCCCGAAGCACCGCGAGGTGGCGCGCGAGTGCGTGCGCCGTTCGCTGGTGCTCCTCAAGAACGAACGCCGGGCGCTTCCGCTGTCGAAGACCGCGCGGCGGATCCATGTCGCCGGCGCGGACGCGGACGACCTCGGCGTTCAGTGCGGCGGCTGGACCATCTCCTGGCAGGGGGGGAAGGGCGCGGTCACCGCGGGTGGCACGACGATTCTCGCCGCGCTGCGCGGTGCGACGACGGCGCCGGACCATGTCACGTTCGCCGCCGATGGCACCGGTGGGAAGGGCGCCGACGCGGTCGTGGTCGTCATCGGAGAGGCGCCGTACGCGGAAGGGCAGGGCGACCGCGCCGACCTGTCGCTGACACCGGAGAGCCTGGGAGTGCTTCGCAACGCCAGGGCGAGCGGAGCGCCGGTGGTGCTGGTGCTGCTGAGCGGCCGCCCGCTCATCCTCGGCGAGGCGTTGGAGCTTGCCGACGCGGTGGTGGCCGCGTGGCTGCCTGGGACCGAAGGCCAGGGAGTGGCCGACGTGCTCTTCGGCGACGAGAGCCCGTCGGGCAAGTTGCCCATGACCTGGCCGCGCAGCATGAAGCAGCTGCCGATCAACGTGGGTGATGAGCCGTACGATCCGCTGTTCCGGTTTGGCTTCGGCCTGAACTACCGGATGGGCGAGGCGCGAAACCGATAGGGACCCATCGGCGGCGGATCGTACAATCACCCGATGGCACGTGCGCCCTTTGTCGATGGAGAGAGTGGGACACGCCTCCGCTGGGTCGCGGTGGGCGTGCTCGTCCTCTCCACCGCGCTCAGCTTCGTGGATCGGCAGGTGCTCGCCGCCCTGGCTCCGCTGCTCAAAGAGCAGTTCCACCTCACCAACGAAGGCTACGGCTACATCGTTTCGGCGTTCTCGCTGGCCTACGCGGTGTGCGCGCCCGCTGCCGGCCTGTTCATCGATCGCGTCGGCCTGAACGTAGGGGTCTCGGCAATTGTGGCGCTGTGGTCGGTGGCGGGCGTCGCGACGGGGTTCGTGGGCGGGCTGGGCAGCCTGCTGGCATGCCGCGCCGCGCTGGGGACCGCCGAATCCGGCGGCATCCCCGCCACCGCCAAGGGCTTCGCGTGCTACCTCGAACCGCGCGAACGGGCGCTGGGGACCGCGCTGAACCAGGTGGGGATCACGGTCGGCATGATGGCCGCGCCGCTCCTGGTGGGCTGGCTGGCAACGGCACACGGGTGGCGGGCGGCATTCGTCGCCACCGGGGTTGCCGGTTTCATCTGGATCCCGTTATGGTTACTGACGGCGCGCCGCATTCCGGTGCCGGCGAGGGCGGACGACCGCGGCGGAATGGCGCCCTGGCGCGACTGGCGGCTCTGGGCGCTGGCGGGCGCGAACATCCTGATGATGACGGTCTACAGCCTGTGGATGAACTGGACGACCGTCTTCCTCGTCTCGGCTCACGGCCTCACGCTGGCGGAGGCCAATCGGCAGTTCGCCTGGGTGCCGCCGGTGTTCGCGTCGCTCGGCGGCCTGTTCGGCGGGTGGATGTCCATGCGATGGGCGAGCGCAGGCTGCGGCTTGTATGCGGCCCGACTGCGGGCGTGCGTGGTCGCTGCGGTACTGCTGACCTCGACCGCCCTGGTGCCCGTCGCTCCCGGGGCCGGGCTGGCGACCGCGCTCATCTCGTTGAGCTTCTTCATGGCGGTCGCGATGAGCGCGAACATCTACGCGATGCCGCTCGACCTGTTCGGCGCCCGCCGCGCCGCGTTTGCGGTATCGGTCCTCACCTCGTCGTACGGGCTCATGCAGACGGTCGTGTCGCCGATCTTCGGACGGCTGATCGATCGCTACGGCTTCGGGCCCGTGTGCACCGTGTCCGGGGTGCTTCCGCTGGCGTCGCTGGTGCTGCTGTCGCTCGTCGGCCGGTCTGGGAGATGAACGCATGAACGCGATCGGGTTCGCACTGCTGATGGCGTCGCTGGCGATGACAGGCGCCACGCCGGACGACAGCCCGTTGAAGGGGTCGCAGCAGGTCCTGCTGGTGCTCACCGATGGCTGGGACGCGGTGAACGGCACGATGCAGCGGTTCGAGCGCGGCCCCGGCGACGTTGCGTGGCGTGCCATCGGGCCGGCTGTCTCTGTCGTCGTCGGGAAGAGCGGGTTGGCGTGGGGACGCGGCATCACATCGCCGCCCGGCAGCGGTCCGGTCAAGCGTGAGGGCGACGGCAAGGCGCCAGCCGGCGTGTTCCGACTTTCCTCCGCTTTCGGCCAGAGCCGCGAGAAGCCGCCGGGCTGGCAATTGCCCTACCGCTATCTCGACGACAACGTGGAATGTGTGGACGATGCGGCGTCCGCGTCGTACAACCAGCTGACCACGCGGGGCGCCGGAGCGCCGGCGGGCTGGTCGAGCTCCGAGAAGATGTGGCAGGAGCCGCTCTACAAGTGGGGTGTCGTCGTCGATCACAACGTGACCCCAGCGGTACAGGCAGGGGGCGGCTCGTGCATCTTCCTGCACACGTGGAAGGGTCCCGACCGCGGCACCGCCGGCTGCACGGCCATGGAGGAACCCGCGCTGAAGACGACGATCGGGTGGCTCGCGCCGGCGCGCCATCCGCTCCTCGTCCAGTTGCCGCGGGCCGAGTACGACCGGCTGAAGAAAGCCTGGGGGCTCCCGTAACGGTGTCTCGGGCAACCCTGGAGGATCATCCTACGGTAAGACGCCTGGCGGAGGACGGTAACGATGAGAGTTCACACGAGGCTGGTTCCGACGGTCGTCGTGCTCGCGTTCAGCCTGGGAGTGTGGGCCGCCGAGCCCCCGGGCGTCGATCAGGCCATGGTGGCGAAGATCCGCGAGGAAGGCCTGCAGCGATCTCGTGTCATGGACCTCGCGTCCTACATGAGCGACGTCCTTGGCGCGCGGCTGACGCTCTCCGAGCACATGAAGCGCGCGCAATCCTGGGTCAAGGGCGAGATGGAGCGGATCGGCCTCGCCAACGTCACGATCGAGCCGTTCATGGACTACGGCGTGTCGTGGGACAACGAGTACGTCTCGCTGCACCTGCTCGAGCCCGACTACCAGCCGATGGTCGGCTACCCGCTCGCCAATACCCCGGGGACGGCAGGCAAGGTGATTGCGACCGCGATGATCGTGGACCTGCAGACACGGCCCGATCTCGAGAAGTACCGCGGGAAGCTGAAGGGAATCGCCGCTCTGGCGACGCCTCCGGCCGCGATCGATCTCGCCGCGCTCGCGCAAGGTTCGCCGCGGCGGACCGATGAGGAGCTTCGGAAAATCGAACAGACGGTGATCGCGCCGCCGCGCGCCGCGGCGCGCGCCGTTCCGAACCCGGACGCGCTCAAGCCCGAGGAGCGAATGGCGTTCCTGAAAGCCGAAGGCGTCGCGGTGGTCCTCCAGTGCGACAGCGGGTGGCTGGGCGCGGTGCGGGGCTACGCCCGTCCCGGCACGAAGGCCGACATGTGGTCGCGCGAGGGCGACCTGGCGGCTCCGCCGATCGTCGCGGTCACGCCCGAACACTACAACCGGATGTACCGCATCGCCAAGCGGGGGATCCCGGTGTCGATCGAGATCGAGGTGCGCAACCGAATCGGCCAGGCCGTCGAGAAGGCCAACAACGTGCTCGGCGAGATTCCGGGAACCGATCTGAAGGACGAGATCGTCATGATCGGCGCGCACTTCGACACGTGGCACGCCAGCCCGAACTCGAGCGACGACACGGCCGGCTGCGCCGTCGCGCTCGAGGCCGTGCGGATCCTCAACGCCGTCGGCGCGAAACCGCGGCGCACGATCCGGGTGGCCTTGTGGGGCGGTGAGGAGCAGGGCCTCTACGGGTCGCGCGAATACGTGCTGAAGCACTTTGGCGATCCGAAGAGCGGCAAGAAGCCTGACTTCGAGAAGTTCTCGGCCTATTTCAACCAGGACTACGGCGCCGGGCAGTTCCGCGGCATCTACCTCCAGGGGAACGAGTCCGCACGCCAGATGATGGCCGCGTGGATGGAGCCGTTCCGTGACATGGGGATGACGGTCGTCTCGAACCAGAGCGTCGGCAGCACCGACCACGTGTCGTTCGACAACGCGGGCCTGCCCGGTTTCCAGTTCCTGCAGGACCGCATCCCCGGCACCGGCGGCCACACCAATCTCGATTTCTTCGATTCGCTGCAGGCGGAGGACCTGATGAAGAATGCCGTCATCATGGCGTCCTACGCCTATCACGCCGCGATGAGCGACGAGCGCGTGCCGAGGAAGACGATCGCCCGGTAGCGTGCCGGCATCCGGAGAGGAGCAGGTGTCATGACAACACGATGGCCGCTGATGGCGTTCTGCGCTCTCGCGGTGACGACGAACGCCGCGCGCGGCCAGGCGCCGTCGCCAATCCTCGAGCGCCACGACAGTGACGACTACACACGGTACGAACTGCTGGCGCCGGAATCGGCCAAGTTCCGGATCGTCTACGAAGTCACGGCGACATCGCCGGGCGCCCGTTTCTACTTCAACGTCATCCGCAAGGGCAGCGAGGCGAGCGACGAGGCGGTGTTCGACCGGATGACGGGGCAGCCGCTGCCGTTCACGGTCGTGAATGGCGACGCCGCGCGTCAGGCGGGCCTGACGCAGGCGGACGCCGAGGCGAACTACATCCAGGTGACGCTCCCGCGCCCGGTGCCGAAGGGCGGGGAGATTCGCCTGCGCATCGACAAGACATACAAGGACCCCAAGTCGTACTATCTGGAGGGTGACGCGATCGTCTTCGCCCGGGGGCTGGGCATACGCAGGAACTCGGTGGTGATGCCGGCCGGCTACGAGATCGTCTCGTGCAATGTGCCGTCCCAGGTGCTCAGGGAATCGGACGGCCGTCTCATGGTCAGCTTCTTCAACATCGGTCCGGGCGAAGCGCCTCTCGTGGTCAAGGCGAGACCGCTGCCGAAGGACGAGAGAGCTCCCGCATCGCCCGTCAGGCCTCCGGCCGCGGTCTCCGCCCTGAGGCCCTCACCGGCCGCGCCCGCGCCGCCGCCATCGATCGCCGAGCGTCTGTCGGAGCGTGCGCACCAGGACCCCGAGATCGTCTACTTCCTCCAGCAGCCGGACACTCACGCCTTTTCCCTCTACCACGACTACACGGAGACGCGGCCCGGGACCGACAAGTACCTGAACGTCGTGCGCGCGGGAAGCCGGGCCTCCAATCCGTCCGCCCGCCTGCTGGACACGGGCGAGGCCTTGAAGGTGGAGACCCTCAAGGGGGGACAGATCGCGGCGGCCAAACTCGATATCGGCGAGCCGGCGACGCCCGAGACCGAGGTGGTGGTGATCCGTTTTCCGGCTGTCGCGAAAGGGCAGTCCGTCCGGCTTCGCATCATCGAGACGTACACGGACGAGAAACGCTACTACATGCAGGGCGACGAACTCGTCTGGGACCGGAGCCTGGGACGGGCGCGAAATGCCGTGGTCCTGCCGGCGGGCTGGTATCTCACCGCCAGCTCGATTCCGACAGTGCTGACGACGACTGAGGACGGCCGCATTCGGTTGGAGTACAACAACCCCCGGCCGGACGAAGTCGATGTCCTCTTGATGGCGGCGCGGCGCTCGCGCTGACGCCGAGTGCCGGCGAGGACGAATCACGATATGTCTCGACGCGCACGGGCCGGATCCGGAAAGAGGGGCGTCCGTCGCCCCGACCCGGCGCACCAACAGATCACCCGCAGCCCGACGGCAATCGGCCGACGCGCGTTGCCCTTCCTCCTCCCCATGGCCATCGTCGCGGCGGTGCTGCTCGCGACGATCGACGACCGACACGTCGGCAAGGCCGCCGATGAACGACAGTTGACCTGGACGGCGGTCGCATTGGCGGAAACGGGCCAGTGGGAGCAGGCGCGCGACCGGGACTTCAACTACGTCCGGGGCGATGGTTCGGCCGTGTCGCGATTCGGCATGGGCATGACGCTGCTACAGGTTCCTGCCGCGCTGCTCGCGCCAGCGGTAGAGCGGGCCTGGGGTCCTGGCGCGTCGCAGCCGCTGTTCCTGGTGGCGCCGCTCATCCTCGTGCTGGTGAGCGCCGCGGCCGCGGGGATTGCGTGCCGACAACTCGGAGGCGAGTCGGCGCCGGCGATCGTGCTGGCGGCCCTGGGGTCGCCGCTGGGAGCCTACGCGGCCACGGGATTCAGCGAGCCGCTGCAGGCCGCCGCCCTCGTCACGGCGTTCGCGGCGGCGCTGACGTCGGCTGCGTCGCCGGCCCGGGGCCGCGCCGTCCGCCTGGCGCTCCTGGCTGGCGCGATGGCCGGCGTCGGCCTGCTGGCAAAATCGGCGCTCGTCGTCGTAGCCCCGCTGGCCTTGTTGCCAGTCCTGTCCCGGACGCCTGACGATCTCCGCGCGCAGAGGATCCGGGGCGCGCTCGCCGGATTCCTGCCGCTCGCGGTGGCGTGGGGCTCGGTGGAGTGGGCGCGTTTCGGGAAGCTGTTCGGGTCGTACCCAGGGGAGTCGTTCAATCACCCGATATGGGATGGCTGCTGGCGTCTCCTCGTCGGACCAAACCTCGGGCTCGTCCTCTTCTTCCCCGCGCTGCTGCTGGTCGTCTGGCTGGTCGCGATGGCGCTCGTGCGACGCGAATGGGCGTTGCTGGCTCGCGTCAGCGGTGCGGTGCTGCCGTTCGTCGTTCTCCTGGGCCTCGCCGCGTCCTGGTGGGCCTGGCATGGCGTATGGGGCTGGGGGCCCAGGTTGATGGTGCCCGCCGTGCCCGCGCTCGCGGCGGTCGCGGCGGCCGCGATGGCCACGTGGCCCGCCTGGCTGCGCCGATCGCTCATTGCGGCGTCCATCGCGATCAACATTCCGGGCTTGGTTCAGCACCAGACACCGATCGCGGCATACATATCGAACCTCGTCTGGCCGACTGCGCCGGCCGCCGTCGCGCAGTCTCTGGCCGGCTATGCCACGAGACTCGAGCCTGACGGCACCTACCGGGTCAGCCCCGACCACGTGCTCGCGACCATTCCCCAGGCGTCCCAGTTCGTGATCTACCCCTGGTTCTTCCTCGCAAACTGGTCGAACGACGCCGGCGAGGCGGGACGAGCGCTTGCGTCGCCTCCGTGGAAGGGCGTGCGTCCGGACCTGGTGCCGACCGAGATTCCGATGAGCGAGGCGTACCTTCGCCAGATCACGGGCCATCCGCGGTGGCGATTCTGGGGCCGCGGGTTCTCGCCCTCGACCGACGACGCCCTCTATGCGTCGGTCTTCGACGAGGGCCTGGCCGACCAGGTGATTCGCCTGCAGCAGCGTGGCAGGGGAGCGGAGTCGCTCGCGCTGGCCGAACGACTGGTCGCGCTCGCGCCCTTCGGCCAGTACGACGCGCTGGTGCTCGAAAGCTACCGGCTGATGGGCAACCGGCCTGCCGCAGGCGAATACCTGGCGCGGATGCCGGTGGATCGCCGCATGTATCCGGCCATCAACGTGGTACTGGCGCTTTTCGAGCGGGGTGCCGGGAACGAGACGCTGGCGAGGCAGTTCCTGGGATCTGTGGCGGATCGGTTTCCGCCGGCCGCGCCGCTTCAGGCGGCGCTCGTGGCGCCTCTCAATGCGTGGCCATCGGGCCTTCAGGCCATGATCGGCGTGCCGGTCCGGACCGCCGGTCAGTGAACAGACAGGCTACGGGAGGTCGCTCCGGTTTTCCCGTTCGAACGACATCGTTCGGTTCTGCCGGCTGCTCTCTCGAGCGAGTTCGAGCAGGCGGATGACATCCAACGCCTGGCGCGGAGTGACCGCCAGCGGCGCCCGCGCGAGGATGGCGTCGCGGATGTTCGCGTAGTATCGGCGGTAGTCGCCCGCCTCGGTGGCCACCTTCTCTCGCACGGTCCCGTCGCCGTCCGGTCGCGTCAACGCCCCCCAGCGTTCCGGCGGTTCGACTCCCCAGTCCGGTCCATCCGGCGTATCACCGCGCGCGAGCCGTTCCTCCTGGGGATCGAGACCGTGCTTCACGTAGGTCCCTTCGGTGCCTCGCAGGACGAATCGCGGGCCGGGCTCGCACGCATACATGGTGGACCGCAGCAGCGCGTGCCTGCCCTGGTAGTGGAAAACGACGTCGAACGCGTCGTCCACCGCGGCGCCGTCGCGCTCCAATCGAACATCGGCGGTCACGGCCTCGGGCGGGCCGAACAGCACCACTGCCTGGTCAACCAGGTGCGAGCCGAGGTCGAAGAGGATCCCGCTGCCGGGACCCGCACGCTCGCGCCATGTTCCCTTCAGACGCGGGCGATAGCGGTCGAAGTGCGATTCGAACGAGACGATTCGACCGCACACTCCCTCGGCAGTCAGCCGCTGCACCGTGAGGAAGTCGCCGTCCCACCGCCGGTTGTGAAAGGCGCTGAGGAGCCGGCCGGCGCGGTCGGCCACCCGGAGAAGAGAAGCCGCTTCGGCGGCGGTCGCTGCAAAGGGCTTGTCGATGACCACGTCGCGTCCGGCCTCGAGGCACCGCCGCGCCAGTTCGGCGTGCGACGCGGTCGGAGTCGCGATGACCACGAGCCTGATCGCACTCATGGCGAGCAGCTCGTCCACGCTCCGGACCACGCGGACATCGGGGTACGCCAGCGCCGCGGTTTCGCCAGTGCGTTGAACGATGGCTGCAAGATGGAGTCCGGGTACCGCATTCAGGACCGGCGCGTGGAACACGCGGCCCGCCATGCCGAAACCGACGAGCCCAACCTGGATGCTGTCGCGCGTCGCGGAGATGAACCGCGCCGGACCGGCCTCGACCGCCGACTTGACGGCGGCAGCCGCCTCCGCATGCCGCTCACGCCAGTCCCCGCGGACCTCGACGACGCGCGCGCCGGCGGCCGCCAGCGCGTCACGAAAGAGGGCGTGCACCTCGGCGCGCGATGCTTCGTCCGGCCTGTCGCGCTGAAGGCCATCGGGAACCCACGGGACATCCGGGCACAGCAGCAGGTACAGGTCGGCGATCCGCTCGCGGGCAGCACGCGCAATCCACCCCGGGCACGTGCCGTAGTAGTGGCGGCTGTAGACGGTGGTGCTCACCAGGTCGGTGTCCCGAATCACGATCCGGCCAGAGTGCTCGGCAGCGGCTTGCTCGACCGCCCGTTCCGCCGCCAGTTGCCCCCTGGCGATCGGTTCGACATCGGACTCGTCCAGCGGCGCCTGCTTGATGTCCACGTACTCCCTGGCGAACTCATGAGACCATGGCGCATCGAATTCGGCGGCGAGCGCGGCGGCAAGCGTCGTCTTGCCCGTGCACTCCGACCCGGTGACGACGACGGTGAGCGGGCGGGGAGTCGGGGCCATCACGCGCCTTTCAGCGACCGCCGCCATTCGCGGAGGCCGACGACCGCAAGCGCCACGTAGATCGCGTACAACCCGGCGGTCCACAGCAGCCCTTGCGACAGGTACATACCGACGTAGACGATATCGACGACCAGCCAGATCCACCAGTTCTCGATCATCTTCCGCGTCTGCATCCACTGAGCCACCAGGGAGAACGACGTGGTGGCCGCGTCGGTGAACGGCAGCGATTCGTCGGTGCCGTGCGCCAGCCACCACCCGAGGCCGGACGCGGCCAGAAGACCCACGACACCGGCAATCGCGCGCGTACGGGAGGAGGCACGCGACACCCGGAGCGGACCGTCGCCCTGCCCGCCTTTCACCCAGGCGTACCAGCCGTACACCGCCACACCCGCATACACGACCTGGAGCCCCATTGCCGCGTAGAGGCGGGCGCGGAAGAACACCGCGACGAAGAGCAGGACCGAGACGATGCCGATCGGCCAGCACCAGATCTTCTGGCGGGTCGTCAGCCAGACGGCGACGATGCCGGTCAGCACGCCCGCGATCTCCAGGCCGCTCATCTTCTCGTTAGAACCTCAGCTCGAGGCCGACGAACGCGTTGCGCGTGGCCAGCGGGTAATAGTAACGCGTACCCTCGAGCGTCGGGCTGATCGGGCCGGACCCGGCGACGAAATACAGGTAGCTGTAGCCGTTCGGGAACATGCGCCGGTTGTCGAGGACGTTGTTCACCTGCACGCGCAGCACGGGGTGAGCGGCGGCCGCGAAGCGCAGCACGCGCGCGAGGTCGATCGAGCCGTGCAAGTCGAGGCACGTGAACGACGGCGCCGTGAAATCCGGGTTGCCCGTGTTGTCGAGGTGCGACTCCCCGACGAATCTCCACGTCGCTCCGACCGTCGCTGCGCGGGTCGGGGTGTAGTCGCCCGCGATGGTGGCGAGGATGCCCGGCGTGACATACGGGGGAACGTCGTGGTGGTCCAGGCTCGTCGAACCGGTCCAGTTGCCGTTCGCGTCGTACACGTCGTAGAACTGAGTCCAGGTGCTGATGCGATTGAGACTGTACGTCGCGGTGTGTCGGATCTGAACCGATCCGATCGGCCGCCAGGACATGTCAATCTCGATCCCGCGCCGGTAGCTGCGATCGACGTTCTTTCTGAGCGGGAGGCCGATCTCCGAGAGTTCGCCAGTCTGCGCGATCTCATGCTGGAAATCCATCAGGTATCCGTTCACCTGGGCGGTGAAACCCGGGAAGGAGACGTTCGCGCCGAGTTCGGCATTCACCACCTGCTCGGGCAGCACGGCGGCCAGGTCGTACTGCACGCTGGCGTTGTCCTCGCCCTGCAGCATGTCCGACCTGGCGGGCTCGCGGCTCGCGCGCCCCACCGAGGCGTAGAGGCTGACGCCGTGGCCCGCATCGAACCGCACGCCGCCCTTGGGGTTGAAGAACGTCCAGTCGATCGACCCGAGGTCGATCGAGCCCGCGTAGCGGAATCGCGCCCAGCGCAGCTGGGCGTCGCCGAAGTAACGCCAACGCCCGCTCGACCACGCGAATTTCGCGAATGTGTTGAACTCGTCCTTGTAGCCGTTGTTTACGTAGTCGGCCGGACCGGAGACGATATCCCGCGTGTGACGGCTCTCGAAAGCGCTGAAGAAGGCGCCCCAGGTGAAGTCGGCGTGCTTGCTGGCGGCGTGGTAGTTCACCGACCCGCCGGCGTTGTGCCAGGCGAGCCCGTACTGGAACAGGCCCGACGGCTCCGCCGACGCGTCGCGGATGCGGTACCAGCCGTCGGCGCTGTTGTAGAACCCCTGGACGGCGACTTCGGCGCCCGGGCTCACGGTACGGTGGAACTGGGCCGTGACGAATCGCTGGTCGAACTGGTCGCGCTCCTCCGGCGTCAGCAGGTTCACGCGAAGGTCCTCCGCCAGCGCGGCCTCGTCGGCCGCAAGGTAGGCGAGTTGTGTCTGCTCCCGGCCGAGGAAACCAAATACCTTGAAATACGACGACGCCGACTCGTGTGTCGCGCCGAGGTAGAGGCTCTGCTCATTGACTCCGGAGTTGTACTTGAAACCGTCCGATTCCTGGGTGGCGGCTTGTCCGTACAGCTTGAAGCCATGGCCCAGGCTTCCGGAGTTCAGCGTCACGCTCAGGCGGTCGCTTCCGAAGCTGCCCGCGCCCATGCGGACGACGACCTCCGGGCGGTCGGTGAGCGAGGCGCTCGCGAAGTTGATCGAGCCCACGAACGACGCCGCGCCGACCGACGAGGTGCCGACGCCGCGCTGCACCTGGATGCTGTCCACCGCGTTGGCGAAGTCGCCGAAGTTCGAGAAATAGAACGCTGAATCCTCTGGCTCGTTGATCGGCATGCCGTCGATCGTGACGTTCATCCGCGTCTGCGGAATGCCGCGCAGGTAGAGGTACGAGTAGCCGGCCTGGGCGCCCGAGTCGGAGTACTGCGTCACCGACGGAACCTGCTCGAGCAGGAACGGGATCTCCTGGCCGTAGTTGAGCGCCTCGATCTCTGTCCGGGGGATGTCGCTCTTCGAGATCGGGGTCTCGACCGGCGCCCGCACCGCCGAAACGGTGACAGCTTCGCTGAACCGTGCCAGTGCGGAAAGGACGACGTCGAGTTCGGCCGGCGCGGTGCCGACGTCGAGCTGCCGCGTGGCGTCCACGTAGCCGGCGTGCGCGAAGCGCAGCGTGTGTGGGCCGGGCGCCAGGTCGAGCTGGTACCGGCCGGTTGCGTCGGTCTCGGCCGACGCCTTCGTGTCGCTGGCTGTTACGGTGGCCCCGGCGACCGGGGTGCCTGAAGCCGTCCGGACCGTGCCCCGAACCGGGACGGGCGGTTGGGCCTGGGCGGGCGTCCAGCCGCACAGGACCGACAGCATCGCGCCGGCCGCCGCCAGCCGGCACGCGGATTCTCTACTCAACAGGGTCATCATCGTCGCGCCTCCTCTCCGCTGCGCCGGTGTCGTGGCGCGGTGGGCGACGCGGATGCTTTGGGGAGTTCTCGAATCGACAGGGAGCGCCTCGCTCCCGATCGCCTTCCCTACGCCGGTACTACCCGGTTCAGGTTCGAGGGTGTGATCTCAGGCCGTGTGTTTGGGCCACCCCTAGGCGTCCTGCCAGTCCGTAAGTGTCTCTCACTGCGATGGGCGAGTCAACCGCGTGCAGCCGAGGTGGTACGATGTGGCCATACCACGCGTGCGCAACGGCGGCGCAGCACGCAGAGTACCACGTCGTCAACGGCTCCCGCGATGTCCTTGCGCGCCGGGAGCGCTTTGGAGGATGGTGATGCGCATCGCGCGGGTGAACCCGGCGGGGATGTCGAAGCCCGGCGGGCATTACAGTCATGTTGTCGTGCACGGCGGGGTGGCGTACGTGTCGGGGCAATTGCCGATCGGACCGGGCGGACCACTGCCGGCCAGCGCGAGCTTCGAGCAACAGGCGCGCCAGGTGCTGGCCAACGTCCGGGCCGCGGTGGAAGGCGCGGGCTCTGACCTGTCACGGGTGTTGAAGTGCACGGTCTACGTGACCGACATCGGCGACTGGCCGGAGTTCGACCGCGTGTACGGAGAGGTGTTCGGAGAGCACAAACCGGCGCGCGCCGTCGTGCCCGTCTCCCCGCTGCACCACGGCTATCGCCTTGAGATGGACGCCATCGCTGCGGTTGACTGACCCAGGATCTCGACCACAGAGATACCGTCGATGCTCCCTTGTCGCCGCCTCTAGCGCACCCGAGGGAACTCGGTGATGCGGATGTTGGTGCAACCGTAAGGGATGAGCGTGACGTTTTCGACCGGCTGGTCCGTCGGGGCCTTGCCGGGATCCGACCAGGCCACGTCAGCCGGGGAAACCTCACCGGCCCACCCGTGCGCGAGCTTCCAGCCGGGGATCTGGCGCCCGCGCGCTCGGGCCACGACGCCGGCGCCCTCGGGCGAGAAGGGCCGGTCGCCGATCGGACGGTCCTCGAACGTCAGGCTATCCTCGGGCCGCGCCGGGTCCAGCACGAGGCCGTAGTTCCACGGCGTTGTCGGACGCACCTCGAAGTCGCCGTGCGGCAGTTCGCGGTTCGGCTTGTCCGCGTTGACGCGCGTCCACTCCTCTCCGATCCGAAGCGCGTACACCAGCGGCCCGCGTTCCACGGCCACGGACTCGTTATAGCGCACGCTCGCCTTCGGCCGCATCGGGAAGCGGAGCGCAAGCGTGACGCGGCCGGCGTCCCACTGGCGGTCGATGACGTGGAGGGTTCCCGGCGTCATCGGCATCTCCCCGCCGCTCCCGATGCGAACCGTCGCGCCGGTTGCCCACGCCGGCACCCGCAGCCGGAGCGGGAAGCGGACGGGCGCGTCGGGCTCGATGACGACCTTGACGGTGTCCCGGAACGGATAGTCCGTTTCGACATCCACGCGGATCGGGACGTCGTGGCTGCTCGTTTCGATTTGGCATGGCGCCCACGCCGCGGCCACGAGCCCCTCGTCGGGCGATTCCATCCATAGGTGCGCGACGAATTTCGGCCAGCCCTGGTGCATGTTGGACGTGCAGCAGCCGAAGTTCGGCTCGAGGCCGTAGAGGTTCGATTCCGGGCCGTTCGTCGTCCAGCTGTGATCGGGGTTGATCGTGCACTGCGCCTGGTTGACCTGCTGGTCGTACTGGTGCGACCACATGTCGGGTGCGAACGTGGCCGGGAGCGCATTGAAGGCCACGCGCTCGAGCCTGTCACCGAAGAACGGGTCGCCGAATACCGAGAACAGCTGCTCGAGCGAGTACATGAACTCGACCACCGAGCAGAGTTCCGTTCCCTGGAGCGGGTTCTTCCCGGCGAGGCATTCGTCACCGGCGAACATCCCGGTGACCTGGCCGTGGTGCTGGTCGAGGAACGCGATCATGCCTTTCGCGAACGTGCGATCGGCCGGGCGCTGGTCCAGGCGCCAGCTGAGGGCCGAGGCCTTCGCGGCCATCGCGGTGTTCACCACATGCTTGGTCCACTTCCACAGGCCGCGGCGCGGCGTGGGGGCGGCGAGATCGTCGGTGGCGAACAGCGCCTGGAAATCGACACCCTGCGCGCGCAGCTTCCGCGCCAGCTCGAGAAGCCACGGCTCTGGAGCGCGCTCGTAGACGTGATACACGGGCACGAGCCCTTCGTACCAGCGGAACCTCCCCCACCCGTACAGCGGCGTCCTGTCGAGGCCCGAGAGGAGGGCGTGAAGGCTCCTCGTGATGGCGGCCAGGACGCGGGGATCGCCCGTCACGTCGTGGTACTGGGCAAGGACCTTGTTGGCGAGAAGGATCGCCCACATGTCGTAGCGCTTCGTGACCGCGTCCTCCGGGTACGGGCCGTACCAGCCATCGGGACGCTGCTGCGCCAGGATGACGTCCACGTAACGCGAGATGCGCGCCTTCATCGGCTGGTCGTCGAGCAGCCAGGCGAGCGGGATCGCCCCGTCGAGCCAGTAAGGCGCGCGCTCCCAGCCCTCGGCCTTCCCCCCGAACCACTGGCTCTGTCCGACATCGGGCCAGAACTCGTCCAGGTGGCCGCTCAGGCCGTCGGCCTGGGTGCGCAGCTGCCGCTGGAGCCATCCCCGCGGGCGAATCGCTCCAAGAGCGAGAGGATGGAACGCTGGGGGCGCGAGTCCTGCGGAGAGTTGAGGCACGGGGCTCGGCCCCGAAGCTCTCGGCTCGGCGACGGCCTCGAGCGGCACGGCGCCGGCCGCCACACCTGCCGCGACGGTCGTGAGGAACTGGCGTCGGTCCACCATGTGTGCCTCCGCGATTTCGAGTCCAGGCCGCGCACGCCGCGTCTCGGGTCTGCCGCTCCGCGAAGCCCCCCGCGTGGTTCGGCAAGCTCACCACGCCCTGAGCGAAGTCGAAGGGCGGTGATCCTTGCCGCGGGGAAAGGCCAAGGCTTCGCTTCGGGCAGATCCCTGCGACGCCCTTCGACTATGCTCAGGGCGTGGTGAGCGTGCCGAACCACGCGGCATGGACCCGGGCGGACGCCTCGGACCGTGGACTCCTGTTTACACCGTCGCGGTGTGCCGGCGGATGTCGTGGTTGAGCGCATGGATCTGCCGCCGGACGGCCTTCAGCTTCGCGTGATCTTTCGCCTCGACGGCGGCGTCCCGCTCCTTGTGGAGCGCGCGCAGCTTGACCTTGGTGGCCGCCTTGTCGAAGCCGCCAACCGCGTGGTGCTCGTGGGTCGAAATGTTGAGCGCCTTGCACAGGGCCACCAGCAGGTGTTCCTTGTTCAACTGCGTGTAACCCTGGACCGCCTCGTGCTGGATGCCCTTGGCGATCTCGCGCAGCTCGGTGACCTTCTTCTCCTTCAGCTCGTGGTAGGTGAATGACATCGATGCTCCTTTGCTCGCGATATTCTAACCCCGGCCGAGGGCGAATCGTGACTGGATCCGGTGTAACCTTCGCACCAGCGCGCCTCAGATCCGGACGGCATGGACCGATTTGCTCTCACCAAGTGGTACCTCGACTGCGTGGACGGCGACGGCCGTTCTGCGATTGTCTACTCGTCGGCCCTGACCTGGGGGCCGGCGAAGATGGCCTGGCACGGGGTTTCGATCCACGATCCGGCCAGGCCCGCCGTCCACCGGGCCAGCCTCGCGTCGATGCCACTGCCCGCGCGGGCAGGTGCCGACCTGGTGTGGAACGCACACCCGCTGGGCTGTTCTGTCGAGTGTCATGCGACTCTGGCGCCGTTTTCGCGCCGCCTGCTCGAACGGCCGGAGGGCCTCGTTGACTGGGAGTGCGAGGCTCCAGCGGCCAACATGCAGATCGCGCTGGAGGACATGCCCGCCCTGCGCGGCGCGGGTTACGCCGAGCGCCTCGTGATGAGCATGCCACCCTGGCGTCTGCCGATCGAGGAACTGCGCTGGGGGCGATGGATCTCGGACGGCGCTGGCCGCTCGCTGGTGTGGATCGACTGGCGGGGGACCCGGCCGAGGACCGACGTGTATCTTGACGGGCAGCCTCATGCCCCCGCGGCTGTCGCCGACGACCACGTGCAGGCCGGCGACGCCCTGCTGGTGCTGTCCGACCGTCGGACGCTGCACTCCCGCTCGCTCGACACGGCCCTTGCCGGCCTCGGGCCGGTCCTCGCGCTGCTCCCGTCCTCGTGGCGGGCCGTCGAGGACACGAAGTGGATCAGCCGCGCGCGTCTCGAGCGGCCGGGAACCCAGGCGGAACAAGGCTGGTGCATCGATGAACTCGTGAGGTTCCCGCGATGATCCCGATGCCCCTCGACGCACCGAGGAAACCGCGGATTCCGCTGGCGGGGATGTTCGGCTACGGCTGCGTGTTCGCCGTCGTGCTGCCGATCGCCCTCGCCGCGTGGGCGGCGCGCCTCGACACCCTCCTGCGGCTTCCGGCGGTCGGACCCTGGTGGCTGGGAGCCCTGCTGGCCGCAGGCGGGGGTGTGCTCATGGCGGCCGCCATGATCGGACTCTGCATCGAGGGGGGCGGCTTGCCGATGAGCCCCTATCCTCCCGCGCGTCTCGTGGTTCGTGGGGCCTATCGCGTCGTGGCGGATCCAATCTACGTAGGCGCGGTGATGCTGTGCGGCGGCGTTTCGATCATGGGCTCGTCGTCGGCAGGAGCGTTTGTCGTCACGCCGGCGCTCGCGCTTGCGGCGTCCGCTTTCGTCCTGGGCTACGAACGCGACGCGACGCGCGAGCGGTTTGGCACGCTCCCCGCCCCCTGGCTCAGGCTTCCGAGGGCGGTCCCGGCGATCTGGCCATGGTGCTGCCGCGGGGCCGAGCGCGTGGCGAACTCGTGGCGCGAGTGGCGCGTCGGTCCGGTCCGCATGATGAGCCACGGCGTCTATGCCGCCGTCGGCGGCGCTGCGGGCGTGGCCGTGGCCGCCTGGGTCGCGGGCCCGGGAACGCTCTGGTGGATCGTGGGCCTCGCGCTTGCCTCGGAAGCCGGGGCGGCGCTGTGGGCACAACTCGTCGAAGGGTCGTCCCAGTTGCTCCGCCCCTACGGCTACTTCGGATCGGTCGTGGCCGCGACGCTCCTGTGCGCCGTTCTCGGCGCGGCCGGGCAGGACGGATGGTTGCTGCTCGCCGCCATGGCCGTCGGCGGGTGTGTCACTCAGGCGCTCGGCCGGCTGCGATGCCTCGTGCAGGGCTGTTGCCACGGGAGGCCGATCGCCCGCCCGTGGGGCCTCCACTATCGGCACGAACGGTCGAGGGTGGTGAGGCTGAGCCACCTCGGAGGCGTCCCGCTTCACCCGACGCAGGTGTACTCGATGGTGTGGACGACATTGACCGGCCTCGTGCTGCTCGCGCTGTGGACGTCGGCCGTTCCGCTCCCGTTCATCGCCGGGAGCTACCTGGTGCTCGTCGGCCTGGGCCGCTTCGTGGAGGAGCACTACAGGGGCGAGCCGCAAACGGCCTGGGTGGCCGGGCTTCGGCTCTACCAGTGGCTCGCGATCGCCTTCGTAGTGGCCGGCGCCGGAGTGACGGCGCTCGCCGGGCCGCCGTCGCCGCGCCCGGTGGCTCCCGGCATCGACAGCCTCCCGGCACTCGCGCTGGTGACGGTCATCACCTATGTGACCTACGGCGTGGACTTCCCCGGCGCGAACTGGCGGTTCTCCAGGCTCGTGTAGCGAAGTGATACCATCCCCCCATGCGAACCTATCGAGCCGGAGACACTGTCGAAGACCTGTGCCGCGCGTGCAGGCTCGATCGCATGCACACGGTCATCGTCGCAGAGCCGGCGGGGCGGCCGATCCGCGTGCAGTGCGACTTTTGCGGCAGCCAGCACAACTTTCGCGGCGGCGCCGCCGACGTGACTCCGACCGGCGCGCCCACGCCTCCGCCGATTGACACGCCCGACGAACCCACGCTCGTCGTTCCCCGAGTCCCCGAGCTCGAACCGAGCGCGCCGGCAATGACCGCCCGCCTGCCGGAGTCGGATCTCGAGGCGATGCTGCGACGCGTGATTCGGACGGAGAGCGGGATCACGGTCGCCGTTCCCGCCGAGAAATGGCGCGACGGCCTGCTGGTGTTGCGACCGGGCAAGCCGGGGCTCCAGGAGAAGGCGTGGCCCATCGAGACGTTTTTCCACAAGGTCGTGATGATTCGCAATCGGCTGCGCACGCTCGAGCAGCAGGTCAACGCGATGGACCTGCCCGAGGACGCCAAGGTCAAGTTGCAGGCCTACGTGACGGCGTGTTATGGATCGCTGACCAGTTTCAACATTCTCTTCGCCGAAGACGACGACCGGTTCAGCGGCGCCGGCGGCGACCAGTAGGCCGGGCCCGCCGCGCCGACGTTGTGGCACGATGACGACCACGGTTCGGACACCACAGAGGCTCGATATCGCCGTCGCGGAACCTCTCCGTCACGGCGACTTCACCGTCTCGATCGCCGATTCGCGCGAGTACGGCGAGGTGGAAGCGCTCTCGCGCGCCGCCGATCGGCGCGAAGTCTTCGCGCCGGTGACCGCCGAATCGCTTTCGTGGTTCGCGGACACGAATCCCCATGGACCGGGCTTCCTCGTCGTCGCGCGATCGACCCGCGACGGATCGATCGCTGGCCATTTTCTCTTCTACGCCACGACGCTGGTGAACCGGGTTGCGGGCACCGAAACCGAGGTCCCGTCCTACCTGTACGTGCACCTCTACGTCGGCCCGCCGTACCGACGAATGGGCGTCTTCGCGACGATGTTCGCGTTCGGCCTCGGTCTGCTGAACCGGATGGGCGTGCGCTTCGCCTATACGGTTCCCAACCCCCGGTCCTCGCCCGGTTTTGCGAAGGCCGGTGTTCCGCTGCTCGGCTCGCTGCCGTGCTGGATGGCGCCGTCGTGGGCGGCCTGGCGACGGCTGTCCGCGGTGGCGTCGTGGGGAGGCGCGGGGCTGGAGGTCGCGAGGGTCGGCGCGTTCGACGATTCGATGATTCCCGGGCGGCCGCAGGGGCCGGCCGTTCGAGGGCTGCGCACACCGGAGGCGCTGATGTGGCGGTTTGGCCGGCGCCCCGGGACGGAGTACGGCATCTGGCGGGTCACGAGCGGTGGGCGCGTCGCCGGCTACGTCGTGACGCGCGTCATGAACATCCAGCGGTACCGCGCGCTGGTCATTTGTGATATCGGGCTCGATCGCTTTGGCGCTGCGGAAATTCGGAACGTGGTGGCCGACATCAGCCGGCAGACTGCCGGCGAGCGCGTGGACCTGCTGATGCTGCAGGGCGGCCCGCCCGACGCGGCGGGCCGGCGCGCACTCTGGCGTGCCGGCCTGGTTCACGTGCCGGACCGACTGTTGCCCCAGCCCGTGGCTGTCTTCGGCGGCGACCCTCGGCAGCCCGGCTCCACGGGCGGGTTTCCGCTGCTCGACGGCTGGTGGCTGACGTCAGGTGACTGGGATGTCTTCTGACGCGCCGGCCGGCCCCCGTTCGCCGCTTCTCACCGGCGGCCACGTCTCGGTGCGGTCTTACCGCCTCGAGCGCCGCACGGCGCTCCTCTCGATCGACGTCGAGACCGACTACGGCACCGGGCGAGTGGATGCCCTCTCGCAGCTGGCGCGGTTCCTCGATTTCGTGGCGAGCCTCGGACTTCCGCTCACGGCGTTCGTCGAGGGGCAGCTCTTCGAGCAACAGCCCGCGCTCTGCGCCCTGCTCGTCGAACGGGGCATCGACGTTCAGCTCCACGTCTGCGACCACGCCTCGACAGGCGACAGCCCCGACTCGCTGCGCCGCGGCGCGGACGCGTTCTCGTCGTTCATTGGCGCACGGCCCGAAGGGTACCGCGCTCATTCCTATCGCCTGACTCCCGCGCTCTTCGACGCGCTGGTGGACCTTGGATTCAAGTGGGATTCGTCGATCATGCGCGCCTGGGGGGTCGGGCGAAACGCCGACCGCGCGTTCCGCGAGGGCGACTACTTCGTGATGGGAGAGCGCCTGATCGAATTCCCGCTCGGGGCCTGGCGCGGCGTGCCATTGCCGCTCAACCATCCGTACACGCTGCTGGCGGGTTCAGTGGGGGGCCGCATGCTGCGGTCGGTGTGCGGGCCAGCCGGACGGCTCGTCACCTACAACGTGCACATGACGGACCTGCTGCGGTCGCCGGCCCTGCCGCTCGCCCCGTACGGCCGCCTGTTCGAGTGGCTCCAGCGCTGGATGTGGCTCGGCCACGGTCGGCACACGTTCGAGCAATTCGGGGCGATGTGCGGCTACCTTCGCGAGCGCGGGTTCGACTTCCTGACCTCGGCTGACCTCTATCGGCAGGTCATCAGGGCAACGGCGGGCGGGCCCCCGGCGTGATCAAACGGAAGTTGCTGTACTTGGCCGCGCAATTGACCCGCTCGGCGGTCTTCTCGTACAGCTCCTTCATTTCCACCGGCACCCAGACCTGGAGCTTGGGGTCCTTCTGATAGGACACGTCGATGGTCATTCGGGGGCGCAAGGCCTCGGACCCGGCCTGCGACCCCTCGGCTGGCTTCAGGTTCTCTACGAACATCTTCGACCTCACGAGCCGGCCCGTCGCGGGCTCGATCCACAGTTCGCCGTGGATCGGGTACTCCTCGCCCGTCTTGGATGTCACCATCGGCGGCCTCTTCGTCTCCTCGAAGGCCACGACCCACACGGGCTCACCGTCCACCTTTTTCTCCCCCGTCCGACGGAAGGCGAACTGCGTCTGGTTCTGGGGGATGAGGAACATCAGCGTGAATGTCGGAACGTTGAACACGCGTGTCACCGAACCGAGGTGCTGGCGCCGGCTCGCGTCCGCGATCGCGGAAATTTCCGGGGCAAAAGCCGGCGACCAGTCGCGGAACAGCTGTTCGAGCCGGTCGTTCTTCTCGTGCAGCAGCCTCGTGTTGACTTCGTAGTAGTCGCGGTAGGCCTGCCAGCCTTTCTCGTTGCCCCGCGATTCGATGACGAGGGTGCCCTTCAGGAGCCGGATCTCGGTGTGGCCGGCGACCTCCATGCCGGGTGAGTCGCTCGACTGGACGCCGAAGCCGCGCAGGTTCTCGTTGGACTGCTCGTCCGCGACGAGCACCGGGAGTGTCCGGCTGTAGTTCACCGCATACGAACCGGCCTGCGCGAGCACGCGTTCGAGCGTGGGGGCCTGTCCTGCGACCGGTCCGGCAGGCGCAGACAGGACGAGAAGAGCCGCACTGAGCGCGAGCGTGAACCGTGCAGTCATCGGTAACCTCCTCCAGTGCGACGACCTGCGAAGCGGAGACCGCGAAGAACCACGCACGTGTCTGTTGCGCGGCCGGATTATCGCACGAAACCGGTCACGGTCCGGAGCCGGCCGTGGCGAACGCCTCGGGCGGCACGTGGAATTCGCTGATCATCCGCTGCCGCAGCCGTTCCGCCTCGCCGGACTGTCCGGCAGCGTGCAACCCGCGTACGAGCTGCGCCGAGGCCTCCTGGATGTGGCGCCAGACCACCGGATTGCTGCTGTTGAGACCTGGCCTGCCGTCCACCAGGACGACGGCCGGTGGCGCAGCGGTCAGGTAGTTGTACACGCTGGCAAGCACCTGCCAGGTGCGCTCGAAATCCCGGTTGAGGAGCGTCGCCGCGACCAGGTTGACGGCGGCCCGGTCGAGGTGCTCGGCCGCCCGAGCGTCGTTCCCGCGCAGTTTCTCTTTCTGCGCCAGGGCGGCCTCGGCCAGACCCCGCGCGTAGTGCGCGTCGAAGTTGCCAGGCTGAATGCGTTGCATGAAGCCGAGCGCGACGATGGCCTGCTCGGGTTCGTCGGCCAGCAAGTACGCGGACCCGAGGTTGCGGTAGATCGCCGGGTTGCCGACGTCGTGAATCGTTGCCGGCGCGAGGCCCGATCTCACCAGGTTCTCCCGGCCCCGCCGGTTGATCTCCCCGTCGATGGCCTCCGCTCGTTTGAGGAGACGGATGGCTTCGACGAGCACGGGTTGCGCCTCGGCGCGGCGGCCCGCGGTCACCAGCCTCTCGCCTTTCTGGACGTTGTAGAAGCCCAGGTCGCAATAGAGCCCGCTGGGCATGTGGTAGAGCGGCAGTGGCGCCTGCTCGACGATCCGCAGCCCGCGCATCGCCGTTTCGATGGCTTCGTCCAGACGACCGCCGGAGGGATCCGATTCCATGATCGCCGCGGCGAGCCCCCTGTATCCCTTGTAGTTGTTCGGCGTCGCATTGACGGTGCTCGAACAGAGGGCCATGTTGCTGGTCCAGTCGCCGTTGCGGACCATGGTGCGCACCGCCAACGCGCCGATTACGAGGGAGGTCGCGATGCTGAGACCGACCGTGAGGCTGCGTCGGGCGTCTGGCCGGCCGGCCGCGAGCGTCTCTCCAGCCCAGGCCACCGCGAGCGCGACAGCGGTCGCGATGCCGACGAGCGGAACGTACATGAACCGCTCGCCCATGATCGTGCCGATCGGGAAGAACAGGTTCGCCGTCGGCAGAAAGCTGACCGCGGCGACGCCCAGGAAGAACACGATGTCACGATGGCGCCGCCACAGGGCGACCGCGGCGCCGACCAGCGCGACCACGATGGCCAGGGCCAACCACGCCTGCGGATCCTGACCGGAGGCCAGGGTCCAGCCGAAGAGCGTGATCTCGTTGTACGAGCGGTCAACGGAGAGTGTCGCCGGCCAGACGATCAGTGACAGGTAGTAGCCCATCACCTTGACCGCGGTCATCACGCGGGTGCCGACGTCGGCGATGGCCAGCGGGTTGTCGGAGGCGAACTGCCCAGGGAGCGGCGAGTTGTGCAGCACCGCCCAGCGCGCCGCGACGAGCGCGGCCAGGCCAGGCACCACGGCGACGTAACCTGGCCAGACGCGGGCGACGATTTGGCGCGCCCTGTCGGACAGGGTCCTGCCTGATGCGGCGGGGAAGGCCGCGTCGTGCAGCACCATCAGTCCCGGCAGCACGACCGCGCTCTCCTTCGAGAACACGCCGCCCACGTACGTTGCACCGAGAATCGCGAGCCAGAACGTGCGCCGCCCGCCGTCGTCGCGCAGGAACCTCCGGTACGCGCACAGGCCGCCGAACGTGGAGAGAGCCGCCAGCAGGTCGGCCCTGCCGATGACGTTCGTCACCGATTCGACGGTGAGCGGGTGGGCGGCGAGGACGGCACCGCTGACAAGCGCGACCCAGGGTTTTCGGGTGACGTCCCGCACGAGCCAGAACACGAGACTGGCGTTGGCCACGTGCAGCAGCAGGTTGACGGCATGATAGCCGAACGGCTGTTCGGCGTTGCCGAGGACGCTGTAGTTGAACCAGTAGCTGAGAGTTGTCAACGGACGAAACAGGTCGCTTTCGAACGACGGCCACCAGTAGTTGTACGTGAAGATGTTGGCGACGCTCTGCCAGTCGATCGAACGCAGCCGGATGTCCTGGAGCAGGATGACCTTGTTGTCCCAGATCAGTTCGCCGCCAAAACTGTTCCAGTAGGCGACGATCGAGACGAGAGCCAGGAGACCTGTAGCGACGGGGAACGAGGGGGGCCGGATCGACGAGGGTGGTGCGGCAGCGGCCGTCTCCGGGCGCGCCGCGGGCCTCGAACCAGGGCTCTTCCCCCCGGCGGTGACGTGCGTTCGCGTCTTTCGGGACATGTCTCACTACGCCGAGTCGACGGGCTTCGACCGCCGTGCGGCCAGACTCCGGTCAGGGGACCAGTGAAGTGTCCGCGATTGTATCAAGAAGCCACTGGGGGTGCCACCGCGCCACTTGCACGGCAGATGGTGGATCCCGGCCGGGCTGATATACTGCGCTCCACAGGGAGATCCGTGCGGTTCCAGACCAACCTGGGCGCACGAGTGGCCCCATCCGACACCACACGTGAAACTCGCCGTCGTCATCCCCATCTTCAACGAGAGCGAGACCCTGCCCGAGCTGTATCGGCGCCTGCGCGAGGCGCTCGACAGGCTGCCGGCGTTCGACCACCAAGTCATCTATGTCAACGACGGGAGCACCGACCGGTCGCTGGAGATCATGCTCGACCAGCGCCGGCAGGATCCCCGCATTACGATCATCAACCTGTCGAGGAACTTCGGTCACCAGGCCGCGATCACCGCGGGACTCTCCGCGGCCGACGCGGATGCCGTCGTGATGCTCGACGGCGATCTGCAGGACCCGCCCGAGCTGATCCCCGAACTGGTCGCGTGCTGGCAGTCGGGCGCGGATGTCGTGCGGGCCCAGCGCCGCACCCGTCAGGAAAGAGGCCTTCGGCGCTGGTCGTTCGAGCTCTTCTACCGGGTGCTCGGGTGGATCAGCGACTTTCCCATCCCGGCCAACGTTGGCGTTTTCGGACTCCTCGACCGGAAGGCGCTCGACGCGCTGAACCGACTGCCCGAGAAGAACCGGTTCCTCCCGGGCCTCCGCGCCTGGCTCGGCTTCGAACAGCGCGCCGTCTTCTACGACCGCCAGGAGCGCGCGTCCGGGACGTCCAGCCAGAGCTTCCAGCGGCTGGTGCGCTACGCGCTCGACGGGATCTTCAGCTTCTCCTACAAGCCGTTGCGCCTGATGATCGGCGCCGGGATCGCGATCGGCAGCGTCGGCTTCGTCCTGGCCCTTCTCTTCATCGTCAAGCGGTTGATGGGCGTCGAACAGGCCCAGATGGGCTTCACCACGCTGGTGACGCTCGTGCTGTTTCTCGGCGGCGTGCAGCTGGTGGCCATCGGCCTTCTCGGCGAGTACCTCGGGCGCATCTACGACGAGGTGAAGCAGCGGCCCTTGTTCATCGTCAAGCAGCGCTTTTCCGATGGGCCGGACGAATCGCCTCGTGCGCCGTCGCCCGCCGGCCGGTCCGAGGAGGCATGACCGTGGTCTCGAGTCGTCTGGGGCGGCTGCTGCGGTTCTGGCCCGCGGCCGCGGTGTTGGCCACCTACTTCGCGATGGCGGTCGGAGCGGCCTCGACCGAGTGCGTGACGTTCGACGAGATGGCGCACCTGACGGCCGGCTACACCTACTGGGCCTACGACGACTATCGCATCCATCCCGAGAACGGCAACTGGCCCCAGCGCTGGGCGGCCTTGCCCGTTGTCATGGGCGACTTCAGGTTCCCGCCCCTCGACCAGCCTGGCTGGACGATGTCGAACATGTACGTGATGGGCGATCAGTTCTTCTACATGTCCGGAAACGACCCGGCCGCGATGCTGTCTCGCGGCCGGGCGATGATCGCGCTTCTCGGCGTCGCGCTGGGCGCGCTGGTGTTCGCGTGGGCCCGGCGCCTCATTTCACCGACCGCCGCCTGGCTGAGCCTGCTGTTGTTCGCCTTCAGCCCTTCGCTGCTCGCCCACGGCGCGCTGGTCACGTCGGACATGGCGGCCGCGCTGCTCTTCACTGCGGCGGCTGGCGCCATGTGGGTTGCGCTGCACCGGCTCACGCCCTGGACGCTCGCCGGGAGCGCCGTCCTGGTCGCCGGGACATTCCTGACGAAGTTCTCCGGGCCCATCCTGCTGTTCGTCGGCGTGGCGATGGCGCTGGTGCGCCTCGCCGGCGCGAGGCCGCTGATTCTCGAGTGGCGCGCCGCCAGGATCGAGTACGCGGGCCGCATCAAGCAGGTGGGCGTGATCGCGTGTGTCGTGCTCGCGTACGCCCTCGTGGCGTGGGCGCTCATGTGGGCGTCTTACGGGTTCAGGTATTCAGCGTTCGCGGCGGCGACGACCGGGCACGAGACGTTCATGGCCCCGCTCACCAACGCGCCGGGGCTGACCACGACGCTCGTGCAGGCCGCGCAGGAGTATCGCCTCCTGCCGGAGGCTTACCTGTACGGTTTCGCCAACACCATGCAGTACGCCGCCGGGCGTGCCGCGTTCCTCAATGGTGAGTTCAGCATCAACGGCTGGTGGTGGTTCTTCCCGTACAGCTTCCTCGTCAAGACGACGCTGCCGGCGCTCCTCATCGGCCTGATCGCGATCGCCGGCTTCATCGCTCAGTTGCGGACCGGCCAGACGGAGGTGACATGGTGGCGACGGATGGCCGCCGGCCTCTACGCCGGGACGCCGCTCCTGGCGCTGCTCGGCGTGTATTGGCTGTTCGTCCTCACGAGCCACCTGAACATCGGGCACCGGCACCTGCTGCCCATCTACCCGGCGCTGTGCATTTTGGCCGGCGGGGCGGCGTTCTGGATCGAGCCGCTCGTCCTCCCGTGGTTCGAACGCTGGGCCCCCGTCAGGGGCCACACCGGGAAACAGCGCCGGAAGGAGCAGGTGCGAACCGCGTCCGTGCGGCTGACGCCGCGGTGGGCGAAGGCTGCGGGCGCCGCGACTCTCGTCCTGCTCGCGTGGCACGCGGTCGAGTCGATTCGGATCAGCCCGCACTATCTCGCTTACTTCAATCAGCTCGCCGGCGGTCCCAGCCGAGGGTACCGTCACCTGGTGGACAGCTCGCTCGACTGGGGCCAGGATCTGCCCGGACTGAAGCAGTGGCTCGATCAGCAGGGGCTTCAGCCGCCCCCTGCCGGCACGCCGGTCTATCTGTCGTACTTCGGGACGGCTCGGCCGGAGTTCTACGGCATCGAGGCGAGGCAGCTGGCCGGGTTCGTCGATCGCCGGCCGCGTCAGCCGCTCGAGCCGCTCGCCGGCGGCGTGTACTGCGTCAGCGCAACGATACTGAACGAGATTGGCTATACCTTCTGGTTGCCCGGGACAGAGGTCCTCTACCAGCGGCTTCTGGCCACCGTGGCGGCGTTCGACAGGACCGCAGGCGACACGCAGGCGCGGCAGGCTCTGCTCCAGAGGACCGGTGAGGAGTTCTGGTGGCGGACGTTCCTGCAGTTCGACCAGATGAGAATGGGGCGTCTGGCGGCGTTCCTGCGGCAACGCGAGCCGAATGCGCAGGTTGGATTCTCCATCCTGGTGTACCGCCTCACCGACCAGGAAGTGAACGCCGCGATCTACGGACCGGCGCCGAAGTCCTAGCGAGGCGGGCCTCGGACCGCCACGCATGCCCGGCGACAACGCCCGCCTCGCTAGAACCAGAAACGCTGTTGGCTGGCCCCGCGCGTGCGCGGGGCGTAGACGTCTTGAACGGCCAGACGGAC
>Ga0209048_10000253_pt1 | contig 58428 bp, 49 predicted proteins | sample FrelakmetCRP12CR_FD_187146 | JGI IMG/M metagenome (GOLD analysis project Ga0209048, IMG submission 187146) | Freshwater lake sediment microbial communities from the University of Notre Dame, USA, for methane emissions studies - CRP12 CR (SPAdes)... | ecosystem: Environmental > Aquatic >...
GAGGGCCGTCTTGAGGATCGGCAGCAGCAGCAGCACCGCACCGATGGCGGCGGAGACGTCGCCGATCAGCGGGTCGTCCGTGAAAAAGACCGCCGCCAGATAGCCGTTGAGCACGAACGCCGTGCCCAGAAAAATCCAGCTCAGCAGCCGCCCGGCCGCATGGCCGTGCGCGGCGCCTACTTCAGTGGAATGGGGGCGGGTGAGCATGGGGGATAGTCAGTAGTCAGTGGTCAGTAGTCAGTTGTCAGAATGGAAGAATGTCATTAAGAACGAGGTCAGTTGTTGGTTGTCAGTCGTCATTGGCTTGCCACGGCGAAGTCTGACGAAGCCGGGTCGTTTGTCCGCTGTGCTTAATCCTAATTTTCGCGTTTTTTGCGTGTTTCGTAGTTCCTTCTTCATTGTTTCTTCTTGGGCTGCTCCGGGCTGATTTGGAGGCGGACTTCCTGCTGGCCGTCGGCGCCGCGGTATACGATGTATTTCTGCTCGACGTGTTCCAGCGCCCGCCGCACGGCGTCCTGGCGCAGCGTGCGCAGGATCAGGTCCGGGTTCTTGGCATACTCCACCAGCACCTGCTTGAAATAATCGGCGTCCGCGCTGACCTGGCTGACCAGCCGGCTTTTCTGGGCCGCGCCCTCGGCGCGCAGTCGCGCCGCCTGGCCGCGCGCCTCGTTGCCCTGGCGGGCGGCGTAGGCGCGCGCCTCGCTGATCCGGGTGCTGCGCTCGTTCTCGGCCTCGACCACGGCGTTGAAGGCGGCCGCCACCTGCCGCGGCGGCATGAGGACGAGCACATCCAATCCCTGCAGCCGGAGGCCCAGGTGCAGGTCGTCGCAGCGACGGCGCAGTTCGTTCTCCACCGTCGCGCGGAACGCCTCGACCTGCGTGCGCAGGGCCTGGTCCACGGGCAGCGCGGCCGACGCCTGGATCACGGCGCGGTCCAACTCGGCGCGGAGTACGGCGGCGAGCTGTTCGTACCGGAAGAGATAGTCCTCCGGATCGCTGATCGTGTACCGCATGGCCCAGCGCGAGTGCAGCAGGTTGGCGTCGCCAGTCAGCGTGTAGCCGTCCTCGCCCGGCTTGAGGGTGGGGGCGGGTGGCGCCGCGCGGAGCGCCTCCGGCTCGTTCAGAGCGCCAGTTTGCGGCAGAAACGCGATAGTCTCCAGCGTCTGCACGCGTTCGGCGGGCACACGGACAACCTCGGCGACCGGCTTCGGGAAGGTCCAATGCAGGCCCGGTTCCTTGAGGCGGTCGGCGCCCAGCCCGGCGATGCGGCCGAACACCAGCACCACCGCCTTCTGATGCTGTTGGACGATGAAGAAGCCGGAGCTCAGGTACAGGATCAGCAGCACGCCCAGCATCCAGCGCAGCACGCGAAAGCTCACCGCCAACGCCTCGCCCAGCGCCTGTTGGCCGGAATCGGGATGTTCTTGGTCAGTGGTCATTTGTCAATTGTCATTAGTCAGTGGTCAGTTGTTTGTTGTCAGTAGTCAGTTGTTCGTCGGCTATTGATCCAGCTCTTGTTCTTAGATTCGGCAGTTAAGGTCACTACGAAACACGCGAAAGGCGCGAAATAGAATGATGACCAATCAGATGCAAAAACTTTGTTAACCCATCGGGTCGCATGAACTCCTTTTCGCGTATTTCGCGTGTTTCGTAGTTCCGTTCCTGTTGTCTTACTTCTTCTCTGTTCCCTCCGCGGCGTGGCGGTTGGTTTTTCCGCCCTGCAGCAGGTCGAACGGCTCGGTGTCGGCGCTGAGGACGACGGTGGCTTTCTCCTTCAGCGTCTGCTCCAGCACCTCCAACTTGCGCAGGAACATGGCGAGCTCGGGGTTCTTCTCGAACACGCGGTAATACTCGGCCGCCGCGGCGTCGCCCTCGGCGCGCAGCCGCTTGGCGTCGCCCTCGGCGCGGGCCAGGGTCTGGTCGCGGGCGCTGTCGGCCTCGGCGCGGATGCGGATGGCCTCGCCCTCGCCTTCGGACCGGTAGCCGTCGGCGATGGCCTTGCGCTCCTCGCGCATGCGGTCGAAGACCTTGGCCGTGATAGCCTCGGGGAGGCCGAGCTTGCGGATGCCGAGGAACTCGACGGCGATGCCGTAGCGCGCGCCCGCCTCGGCCTGGACGGCCGCCAGCATGCGCTGCTCGATTTCCGCATAGCGCAATTCGTTCGTGCGGACATTGACGAGGTGGCCGAGGGTGTATTGGCCGAGCACGGCGGTTTCGTGGTGGCGCAGCAGGCCATCGAGGCTCTGGGCCGCCTGCGCCGGCGTGCCGACGCGTTCCAGGAAAAGACGGGGGTCGCTGATCTTCCAGCCGGCGTACAGGGCCACCAGCACGTTCTTGCCATCCTGGGTCAGGATCTGCTCGTAAGCCCCCTCGAGGCAGCGCAGGCGCGCATCGAACAGGTAGGCGCGCTGCACGGGCCAGGGCCAGCGGGCGTAGAGCCCCGGCTCGGTCAACGCGCGCCGCGGCTGGCCGAAGGTGGTCAGCACCGCCACCTCGCCCTGGCGGACGATGAACAGCACCTGCAGCAGCAGGAGCAGCGCGGCCACCAGCAGGCCGGTGATCAAGATCCAGACGTTGCGTTTCATGCGTACCTCATTGAAGAAAATTCGAATATCGAAATTCAAAATCCAAAACAAATTCAAAATTCAAATGGCGAAAATATTCAAAACCAGAAATGTTTCCGTCCCCTGTTTTTTTATTGCCGCTTTTGTCGTTTCGATATTATTTCGGATTTCGATATTTGGATTTCGGATTTACTTCGCTCCGGCTTTCTCGGCTGGCTTGGCGCCGAGATCCAGCCAGTCCAGATTTTGTTTTTCCTCGAGATTGAAGATCAGCACGTCGCGCGAGGCCTCGGTGGCGACGATGTATTTGCGGAGCGGGGCGAGGGCGCCGCCCACGGCGTCGAGGTACAGGCGCGAGCGGAAGACCGCCGGCGAGCGGGCGTAGGCCGCGAGGCGCTGGCTGAACTGCTGGGTTTCCGCTTGGGCGAGTTCCGTGCGGCGCGTGCGGTAGGCGGTGGATTCCGCCCGGAGGCGGTCCGCGTTCGCGGCCGCCGTGGGCACGGTCTGGTTGCGATAGGCTTGCGCGCCGAGCAGCGCGGTCTCCTTTTCCTCCACCGCGCCGACCACGGACTCGAAGGCCTCGGCGACGCCGACCGGCGGGTGCACGCCCGCCAGGCCGACCAACAGCACCTGCACGCCGAGTTCATGCCGGTCCGCCTCGCGCTGCAATCGCGCCTGCAACGCCCGGCCGGTCTGCTCCCGGTCCGCGCCGAGCAGGGCGAACAGATCGCGGCCGGCCAGTTCCAGCGTCACGCAGCGGTAGGCCAGTTGCTCCATCAGCCGGTCCGGCTCGGCGTGCTGGTAGGCGTATTGAAAGAGGTTGGTGATCTGGTATTCGACCGGGAGGTTGACCGACACCAGGTTGACCGGCACGGCCGCCTCGGCCACGGCGCCGGTGGCGGACGAAGTCTCCGCCGGGCTGGCGACGAGAAACTGGTCCTCCGCCTTGTAATGCGGCACCGTCCAGAGGATCAGGGCGGGCGGTCGGGCGCCGGGCTCGGCCGCGAAGCCCACGCTGAAGGAACGGATGCGCCGCGCCGGGAACCGGCGGACGGTTTCGAAGGGCCAGGGCCACTTGAGGTGGGCGCCGCTGGCGAGCCGGCCGGTGTCGGGCTGGGGCTGGCCGAACAACTCCCGGAAGCCTTCCTCCTCCGGTCCGAGGAACACCACGCAGGTGAATCCGTACAGCACCAGGAGGTTCAGCAGCGCCAGCGGCAGCAACGCGCGGCGCAGGAAGCGGTACAGCCACGTCTCGGACAACTCGAACCCGAACTGATAATCCAGCGCGCTGGCCACGCTGCGTGTCCACGCCGCCGGATCGGTCAGCAGACCGGCGAGGCGGCTCTCGTATCCCGTGGCCGGCGCGTCGGCGGGTGCGCGGCGGTAGAGCGTGGCGATCGTGCGGAAGAGCAATTCCACGGTCAGCAGCAGGAGGAGCGCGAGCAGCGCCAGCGCGGCGCCGCGATCCGCCGCCGGGAACTCGGCTTCCGTGGCCAACGCGGCGGCGATGACCGGCAGGTTGGCCAGGCCGGCCAGGCCGAGATACGCGCCCGGCCCGCGCAGCAGGCGGGTGGCGGTCGCGCGGCTGAGGCCGAGCAGAAACCGGCTGAGCAGGAACAGGATGAAACTTTCGCCCGCCAGAAACGCGGCGGCGAGCAGGGGTTGGGCGGGGAGGGCCGCCGGCGCCTGCCATCGGCGCGACAGCCAGAAGATTGCGCCGCCGAGTCCCAGGGCCAGCGCGGGCGCAAACAGGGGGACCACCCAGCGTTCGAATTCGTCGCGGCTGCGCGCATGGCTGAAGGCGCCGGCCCCGGCTTCGGCCGTGAAGAGGCCGGCGGCGGGCAACTCCCGGCGCGCGAGTTCCACGTCGCGCTGGTCCTCCTCGGCCAGCCGCTGCAGCCGCAGCCGGGCGGCGACCAGCAGCGCCGCCGCCAAGGCGAGGGCGTAGAGCGGCAGCAGTGCGGACAGGGCCAGCAACCCGGTCCGCGCCACCAGCAGCAGGTTCAGCAGCAGACCGGCGGCGGCCACCGCGGCGCCCAAACCCGCCATTTTTTCATTGCGTTTATCCATCTGCAAAACCGGGGTAGATCCCGGCCTCACCCCGTTGACCGGACCTCCATGCGCTGAAACGCCAGCAGGCCCAGTCCCAGCGCGCCCGCCAGATAGCACCCGGCATACAGGCCGGCCCGGGCCACGTAGGACCAGGGAATGCGGCCGTCGCCGACGAGTGCATCGGTGAGCCAGAATTGCTGCATGTTCGGCGTCAGCGCATAGCACACGGCCGCCACCCGGCTGGTGGCCGCGAGGCGGCCGAAGAGATAATCGGACATCAAGCCCAGCAGGCCGAGCAGGCTGCATAGCGACAGGGTGGGCACGGTGTCCAGCCGCGTGGCCAGGCCCACCGCCACGGCCGACAGCACCAGCACGGCCATCAGGATCAGCACGCCGGCGGGCAGAATCTGCCAGGGCAGCAACGAGCCCCAGCGCACCCATTGGCCCTGCTCGTTGACCAGGCCCGCCGCGCCGAGCGCCAGCCCCAGCGCGGTCAACAGCGCCACAAAGGCCAGGGAGACGAACGGGCGGCCCGTGAAATAGTTGACCAGGCCGGCGAAGATGTAGGCGGCCGGCAGCGCGATCAGCAAGGGAATAGCGGCCCACGCATTCAACTGGAAATCGTATGTCGCCGCCAGCGTGCTGAGCAGGGTGGCGGCGGTGGCGCCGGTGGCGAACAGCGTCATGACCAAGGCCACGCCGGCGAATTTGGCGCCAAAGAACAATACGCGCCCGACGGGCTTGCTGAGGATGGCCGCCACGGTGCCGCGCTCGATCTCGTGCTTCAACGCCGTGCAGGCCGTGAAACAACCCAGCACCAGGCCGGCGACGAGCATCAGCGCCAGCGCGCTGTCGCGGACCATGCGTTGCGCCTCGCCCAGCGTGAAGGCGGAAATCAGCGGCAGCAGCGCGATGAACGCCACCACGGCCGTCATCAACAGCAGAAACACCGGCTGCCGGATGGACTCCTGCACGGTCAGCCGCATGATCGCCAACGCCTGTTGCAACTTCCAGCGCATCGGAAACAAGTCCGTAACCACGCTGGGATTGTATCCGCCCGCGGGCGGCAGGCAAACAATAAAAGATGAAGGATGGCCGGTGGGGCGAGCTTGACCTCTGCGACCTCCTCCGAACCTCTGTGATCCTGCCAGGAGCAGGACTTTTCCTTCCATGGGAAGGACCTTCGGCCTTAGTGGTTCGTCGGATGCGCCGGCGCTTCCTGCGGCGCGGTGGGGCGGGGGGCGTTGCGGGCGGCGTCCCAGTAGGGCGAGATGCGGCGCAGGCTGGCGACGACCTCCGGAAAGACCTCGATCACCCGGTCCACCTCGGCGGCGGTCGTGTAGCGGCTGAGGCTGAAGCGCACAGAGCCGTGCATGGCGGTGAAGGGCACGTGCATGGCCTTGAGCACATGGGACGGCTCGAGCGAGCCGGAGGTGCAGGCGGAGCCGCTGGAAGCACAAATGCCGTGCTCGTTCAACTGGTAGAGGATGCTTTCGCCTTCGATGTAGTGACAGGAGAGGTTGAGCGTGTTCGGCAGCCGGCGCGCGCCCTGGCCGTTCACTTCCAGGTAGGGAATGGTTCGCACCACGGCTTCCTCCAGCCAGTCACGCAGTTGGCGGATCTGGTCCACGCCGGCGAGATGGTCCGCGGCCAGCCGGGCGGCCCGGCCCAGGGCGACGATGAACGGGACGTTTTCCGTTCCGGCCCGCCGACCGTTCTCCTGATGGCCGCCGATGATCAGCGGGCGGAGGGGCGTACCCCGCTTGGCGTACAGCGCGCCGACACCCTTGGGGGCGTGGATTTTGTGGCCGGAGAGACTCAGCAGGTCCACGTGCTCGAACTCCCCGGTGAGGTCCAGGGGCAGCTTGCCGATGGCCTGCGTGGCGTCGGTGTGGAAGATAATCGCCGGGTTGGTTTCGTGGGCGATGCGCGCCAGTTCCGCGACGGGGAAGAGCACACCGGTTTCGTTGTTGGCCAGCATGATGGTCACCAGCAGCGTGTCGGGCCGGAGCGCGCGGACATAGGCGTCGCGGTCGAGCTGGCCGCTGCGATCCACGGGCAGGAAGGTGACGTCGCAACCCTGCCGGGCCAGTTCCTTGCACACCTCGAACACGGCCGGATGTTCGACCGCGGTGGTGACGATGTGGCGGCGCTGGGGCTGCGCGCGGACCACGCCGCCGATGGCCCAGTTGTTGCTTTCCGTGGCGCCGGAGGTGAAGGTGAGCTGGTCCGGCGTGACGCCGCCCAGCAGGACCGCCAGTTCATGGCGCGCGGTCTGCAGGGCGGCCGACACCTGCCGCGCCTGATCATACGCCGAACTGGGGTTGAAATACTGGTCGGCGAGAAACGGCGCCAGCGCCGCGGTCACTTCCGGCGCGACCGCCGTTGTCGCATTGTTGTCCAGGTAGATCGTTTGCATGGGCCGCTACACCGCGATGACGCGCAGTTGCTCGCTGACTTCTTCCTTCAAGGTGCGCTCGACCATCATCTTGAGCGTGGCCTGGGCGCCCATACAGCCGGCACAGGCGCCGCTCAGCCGGCAATAGACCAGGTTGTCCTTGATATCCACGACTTCGATATCGCCGCCATCATGCTGCAGGGCGGGGCGGACGGATTGGGCGATCACCTGCTCGATCTGCTTGAAGCGCTGGAAGGACGACGCACCGGCAGGCGCTTCCGTGAGCGGAACAACGGGCGGCAGTGGTCCGCCGGCCGCGGGCTGGCGTCCCCAAGCCTCGTCCAGCAGGTCCTGCAGTCCGCCAGGGGCGTGGTGGCAGGAGGCGCAGGCGCCGCCCGCCTTGATGGCATTGGTGATGTCCGGGATCGTGCGCAGGTTGAGTTCCTTGATCTTCCGGCGGATGTACGGCTCGGTGACCGAAAAGCATTTGCAGACGATGCGCCCCTCGTCCTCGCCCTTGGTCTGGAGTTGCACGCCGGCCAGCGCCAGGTCCACGCCCCGTTTTTGCGCCCAGTTGAAGACGGCGGATTCGAGCGCCTCGGCGCCCATGACGGAGCAGTGGATTTTCTGCGCCGGCAGTCCCTCCAGGAACCGGACGATGTCCTGGTTGGTAACCTTCAGGGCCTGGATCGGGGTATACTGCCCGTGCTCAATGATCGTGCACAGCGCTTCCGACGCCGCAATGGCCGAAGTGCAGCCGAAGGTCAGGTAGCGCGCCTCGGTAATGACGTCCTGCAACGGGTCCGTGGCATGCTGCCGGACACGGAAGGTGAAGCGCAGCGCGTCGCCGCATACGATCGAACCGTGCTCGCCAAAGCCGTCCGGCTTCTCGATCTCGCCCATATGCGTGCCCGGCTTGCCATGCACCGCGTCCATGAAAATCTGCCGTGTCTTCTCGCTGTATTCCCAAGCCATGATGCTCTCCGATGATGTCCTGTGGCCAGCATACCGCATTTGGCGGCGGATTCCAACCGTTGAATGCCGGGCAAACTTGCGCCCGACATAGGATTATGCGATAGGACCCGCAGGCCATCCGACATCCTGGTCAATTTATACATCTTCGTGTTGGCGACGTTTCTGGGCCTGGAAGTCATCCGGCGGGTGTCGCCGCTGCAGCACACCCCCTGATGTCGCTGACCAACGCCATTTCCGCCATCACCATCGTGGGTTCCATGGCCATCGCGGGCGCGACGGCATGGTCTTCCCGAACGCGGCCGGGTCTCACTCCGGCTGGGGCGGGCTCAGTTCTGCAGCAGCAGAATTGTCCCGGGGACGCGTCCGGATGGCCGGGAATTTCTGCCGCAGTCGGATGTAAAGGTCGTTGATCTCCCGGTAGGCGCGCAGGAGCTGCAGGTGATCGGCTTCGAGCGTCAGCGCGCGCTGGCGCGCGCCTTCGGCATCGCTGCGTGCCTGGCGCACCTGCGCCTCCATTTGGCGAATGCGTTCCTCGGCTTGTTTTTCGACGTGGGCGACCAGCGCGCTGAGCTCGTCGAACTCGGTGGTTTTCGCGTCCAACCGCCGCATCAGGCTGTCGCAACGCTGAGCCAGTCCATCGTAGGCTTCCAGCAAAGCTACGCGCTGGATGGCCAGCAGCTCGAGATCCGTTTTCCCCTGCGTGGCCAGCAGGATCTGCGCGTTGAGCTGTTCCAGGTGCTTCAGCCGTCGTAGCGCGTCTTCCAGTTGGGTCCGGGCCGCCAACTCCTCGCTGCGCAAATCGGCAATGCGCGCCTCCAGTTGCTGCTCGCGCCGCTCCGATCGGGCTTGCGCGTCCGTGTACATGCGCTGCCATTTCAGCGCCGCTTTTTCCCAGACATCCTTTTGGGCGGCGATGTCCCGCCAGTTGTCGGCCGCCCCGCCGGCGAATTCGGCGGGCGGGTTGGACGGAGCCGCCGCGACGTGGTGTGAGAGCTGCTGACTGTTCTCTGCCAGACGCGGGTCGCGCGGCTCCGCCGCCGCGCCGGCGAGCTGGGCGCTCTGGGCCAGCAGCGCCTGCAGCAGCACCTGGCTCAAGATGTGTTCTGCGCCGGTCTGACGGTTGCGCACGCGGGCCGTCGGCAGCACGGTGCCGTCGCGGATCAAATCGCCCATGGCCAGCAGGTGAATGGGGCCGTAGCGGGTGCCGTCCGGCAGTTCCACCTGCCATACCATATCCATTTCGGGCACATCCGGCGCGGGTCGCCACGTTTGCTGATCCGGGGAGAGCAGATCGCCCGGGGCGATCCGGCCGTCGCCGGCCCAGCGTTGCAGCCGGGCCAGTTCGACCGGGCCATACACGGTGCCATTGGTTTTTTTCAGGAACCAGCTCATAGCCCTGGATGTTTAACGCAACGGCTTATTGACCGGGGATGTTCAGCTTCTGGCCGGCGCGCAGGTGATTGGCATCCTTCAGGCCATTGGCTTCCAACAGGGCGCGCAGTTTCACGCCGTGCGCCACGGCAACGCCGGACAGGGTGTCGCCGGCTTTCACTTCATAAGTCTGGCCCGTGGCCGCGTTGGCGCCGGCGCCGGTTTCCAGCCCGGCGCCAGCTCCGCCATGCGGCGAGGCTCGCTTTGTGCCGCCGGTCTTGCGCCCGCCCGCGGCGCCGCTGCCTGCGCCCGCGCTCATGATCTGCTCGATCTTGCGGCTCAGGACGTCCACCAGCTCCTGCTTGTCCTTCTCCCGCGCGGCCTCCAACGATCGCAGGCGTTGCTCCAGCGCGGACAGTTCGCCCCGCTGCGACTGCAGCGTCATCGCGGTGTCTGCCGTCCGGCTTTGCGCGGTTTTCAACGTGTCGAAATCCGTCCGCAGCCGCTGCGTTTCCAGTTCCACGCCCTCCACGCGTCCGGAAACTTTCCGCACCTGTTCCTGCATCAACAGGATGTCCTCCCGCTCCTGCGTGACCTGGCGCACCGGCTCGTCGTTGAACGTGGCGCAGCCCGCCAGCGCCAGCAACGCGACCGCGAGGCTGGGGGCGCCCCGCCGGCACGGCGGCAATAATAGTTTGTTCATCTGCGGTGTGTTAACCTAACGCGCGCCGTTGCTCAAGCAAATACGCGCCAGCAAATACGTGCCGGGGTCCGGACAGGCCCGCCGACGTGGACCTACCATGGTCAACGGTGAGATCCCTCGCATTCAGGGGATTCGGGGGCGGACCACAGGTTCCTCCGGCGCATCAAGAGGTTACAAACGCGAAAGACTTGGAAAGAAGATCTTCGACTACGAGAAAGCCAAGCCCGACTTCAATCCCAAACACCTGTCGCAATCAGGCGCCCCTCCAATGCTTTCACAGCTCCCAACGAACGTCTTATTTCCAGCCGAAACGATTCAATTGGTGCAAGCCGATATCAACAGATACGGAATCTCCTGGGAGGACTATTGGTGGGGGCGCACTTATTGGTTTTATTTCTTCTATCGCAACGGCGACGTATTCAGCTACGATGTCTTCACCAAAATGAAGAAAAATGCCGTGATTGATGACCGACATCGCTAATCATGCAGGAACGTCTATCTGGAGCCCCAAAACTGAAAAGTACCGAACAACGCGCGGCACCGTTACCTCGCGCCTCGGCGACGGGGCGTTCGGAGGGTGCACGCTGACCTTCGATACCAGAGAAAGGAACTGCAATCATGGGCGTGACGTTGCATTACCGCGGTCGATTGGACGACGTGGGGCGGCTGCCGGAGCTGCGCGCGGAGGTGGCCGACATTGCCGGTACGTTGCACTGGCCGGTGACGGAACTGGATGACGATTGGTCGGAACCGGTGCGCGCGAAGTTTGACGCCGCGCACAGCAGCATCGAGGGGAACCTCGGGCTGAAGGGCATTCTGGTCAAGCCGCACCCGCGTTCCGAGTTGTTGACGCTGTGTTTCGATCAGGCGGGCAACCTCCGCTCGCCCATGGGCATGCTGCTGATCCTGGACGGCACCCTGAAGCCGGAAGAGTCGTGGGTATTCGTGAAAACCCAATTCGCCGGCCCGGATGCCCATGTGTGGCTCGTGGGCCTGCTGAAGTACCTCCGGAAACGCTACATCTCGAACCTGGAGGTCAATGATGAGGGCGGCTACTGGGACACCGGCGACCGGAAAGAACTCGAGCGCCGCATGGCTTTCATCAAGGGCAAATTGGATGCGCTGTCCGCGAGCCTGACCGCCGGACGCCTCGGCGATCTGCGGAATGTATCGGCGGAGGAGCTTGCGTCCCGGATCGAGCAGTTCTTCAAAAACAGGGAAGGCGACCGCCACTGACTGCGCCTGGTCCACTATTCCACAGGCTGTTTCGATATCCGTGAGTGAACGGAGGCAATGTGCGGCCAAAACGATCTATAACAAAAATCTATCCGGCCGGATAGATTTTTGTTATATGCTTTTTTAATCAACGGGCCCCATGCGCAGAATATGCGCCATCGACCCCGCCCCGGGACAGGCGGCGCTCACTTTTCATTTGCGCGTTCAAGCTTGACCCCGGGGCGGATTTCCGTAGCATCAGCGGCGGTTTCGGGCATTATCCGGCGCTGTGCAGACGTTGCGGGCGCCGGGGTATGGAAAGGAAAATAGCACGTCATGATTGTGACCACCAAGGAACTGTTCAAGCACGCCTACGGCCACTATGCCATCGGCGCCTACAACATCAACAACCTGGAGCAGATCATGGGCCTGTTTCAGGGCAACCTGGACAGCCGGGCGCCGTTCATCATCCAGCTTTCCAAGGGCGCGCGGTCTTACGCGAACAAGAAGATGCTCGAAGCCATGATCCAGACGGCCGACGAAATCTTCTCCGATGCGATTTTTGCGGTGCACCTCGATCATGGCGACGAGGCCACCTGCATGGATTGCATCCAGAGCGGGTTTTACAGCTCGGTGATGATTGACGCGAGCGCCGAGCCGCTCCCGAAGAACATCGAGATCACCAAGCGCGTCGTGGACGCGGCGCACGCCCAGGGCCTCGTGGTCGAGGCGGAGCTCGGCAAGCTGGGCGGCGTCGAGGAGCACGTCGCGGTCTCCGAGGCCGATGCGCACCTGACCGACCCCAAGGAAGCGGAGGTCTTCGTCCGGCAGAGCGGCTGCGACAGCCTCGCCTGCGCGATCGGCACCAGCCACGGCGCCTACAAGTTCAGCGGCTCGCAAGGCCTGCACTTTGACGTGCTGGCCGAGATCCAGAAGCGCCTGCCCGGCTTTCCCTTAGTCATGCATGGCTCCAGCAGCGTGCCGCAGGAGGAAGTGGCGCGCATCAACGCCGCCGGTGGCCAGCTCAAAGGCGCCAAGGGCGTCAATGCCGACGAGTTCAAGCGCGCCGCCACGCTCGGCGTGACCAAGGTCAACATTGACACCGACGGCCGCCTGGTGTGGTGCCGCGTGCATCGCGAGGCGTTCCGCGATGACCCGGCGAACTTCGACCTGCGTCCGCCGGGCAAGGTGTTTATGAAGGAATACGCCAGGTTCATCGCCGCGAAAAACGTGAAACTGGGCAGCGCCGGCCAACTCGACGCCGCCCGCGCCTTTCTCGCAAAGAAATAGGCGGCGCATGGCCCCGGCGAGACAGCGCGACTGAGCAAAGGGCTGGCCGGCAACGGTCAGCCCTTTTGTCAGCCGGGCTGAACGGAGATGGATCCACAGATTACACAGATTGCACAGATTTCGGAGAAGAGAGGACGATTATCGGCGGAATGCTTCTGTAGCGAGGTACCGTTGGGACTGTTCGGCGGCGCGAGTTGGTTTTCGCCGCTTTTATTTATCTGTGTAATCTGTGAAATCTGTGGATAAACATCTGAAGATGTAACGGAGGGGAAAATGCAAAAATACGTGATCGGCGTGGATATCGGCACCAGCAGCACCAAGACGCTGCTCGTCGCGGCGGATGGCCGGATCGTGGCGGAGACGACGGCCACCTATCCCCTCTATTCGCCCCAACCCGGCTGGAACGAGCAGGATCCGGCGCACTGGTGGCAGGCGACGGTCAAGACCGTCCGTGCCGCGGTCAAGCAGGCGGGCGTCAAGCCCGCCGACATCGAGGGCCTCGGCCTCTCCGGCCAGATGCACGGCAGCGTTTTCCTGGACGAACGCGGTCGGGTGCTGCGCAACGCGCTGCTCTGGAACGATCAGCGAACCGCCCGGCAGTGCGCCGACATCACCAAGGCCGCGGGCGGCACCCAGGGTCTCATTGCATTGGTCAACAATGTCGCCCTCACCGGCTTCACGGCGCCGAAGGTGCTCTGGCTGCGCGACCACGAACCGCAGCTCTTTAAACGGCTCCGGCAACTGCTGCTGCCGAAGGATTACATCCGCTATTTGTTGACCGGCGATTATGCCTCCGAGGTCTCCGATGCCGCGGGCACGCTGCTGCTCGACGTGAAAAACCGTCGCTGGAGCACCGCGCTGCTGCGCAAACTCGATCTGGATCCGGCGCTGTTCCCGAAACTGTACGAATCGGCGGACGTCACCGGCACGTTGCACGCGGAGGCGGCGCGTGCCCTGGGCCTCGTCACGGGCATCCCGGTGGCCGGCGGCGCGGGCGACCAGCCCGCCGGCGCGGTCGGCATGGGCGTGGTGGCGGAAGGCATTGTGTCCGCGACGCTCGGCACCAGCGGCGTGGTCTTTGCGCATGCCGAAAAGATGGTGCCGAACCCCGCGGGCGTGCTGCAAAGCTTCTGCCACGCGGTGCCGAACAAGTGGTGCGTCTTCGGCTGCATGCTCTCCGCCGGCGGCTCGTTAGAATGGGCCAAGGATGCGCTCTATGCCGATGCCCGGCCGAAGTCCGGCAGCGTGTTCGATCTGATGGACGCCGAGATCGCCGGCGTGCCGGCGGGCTGCGAAGGTCTGTTTTTCCTGCCCTACCTCGATGGCGAGCGCTGCCCGCACGCCGATCCGTTGGCGCGCGCCTGCTGGATCGGACTCAGCCGCCGCCACGGCCGCGCCGCCATGGCGCGCGCCGTGATGGAAGGCATTACCTTCGGCATGGGCGACCAGGTCGCGCTGATGCGCCAGTCGGGCGTGAAAGTGACGGAAGTCCGCTGCGGCGGCGGCGGCGCCAAGAGCGCCTTCTGGCGGCAGCTCCAGGCCGACATTTACGGCGCCGCCACCGTCACCGTTGACTCGCCGAACGCCTCGGCCTACGGCGCCGCGTTGCTGGGCGGCGTCGTCGGCGGCGTCTGGGGCAGCGTCCCCGAAGCCTGCCGCCAGACGCTGACCGTGCAGAACCGGCTCAAACCCGCGGTCAAGTCCGCCCGGTTCTACGCCGCGCGCCATGCCATCTACCGTTCACTCTACCCGGCGCTCACGCCCGTTTTCGCGCAACTGTAGGGAAACGCCGAACCGGCCCACCGGCTGGGTCACGGCGAAATTCTCTGCAGGCGCGCCCGCCCGCTGAGAATCCGGCTTGCCTGGCCGGCGCGTCGTGCTAGAGTGGCGTCACGACGTTCATCGAATCACGTAAGGGGAAGGCAATCTGATGAAAAAGGTCTTGATCCCAACGAAGCTGGACAAAGTGGCCAAAGAGTTGTTGACGTCCAGCGGTCAGTACACCGTGGTCCAGGAGGAGAAGACGGAGTTGCTGACCCTGGCGCAGCAACATCCCGACGCCCACGCGCTCATCGTTCGCAGCGAGAAGGTCACGCCGGATATCATGGACGCGCTGCCGAACCTGAAGGCCATCGTGCGCGCCGGCTCCGGCTTCAACACGATTGATATCAAATATGCCCGCCAGAAGAAAGTGGATGTGATGACCACGCCGGGCGCGAATTCCAATGCCGTGGCCGAGGAGGTCGTGGCCCTGATGCTGGCCGATGCCCGCCACCTGATCGCAGCCGATCCTTCCTGCCGCCGGGGCGAGTGGGAAAAAACAAAATTCATGGGCCGGGAGATTGCTGGCAAGACGATCGGCATCGTCGGCCTCGGCTATATCGGCCGCCTGGTCGCCAAGCGCCTGTCGGGTTTCGACGTGCGCCTGCTGGCCTACGATCCGGCGCTCGCGCAGGAGCGCGCTTCCGAGTTGGGTGTCGAACTGGTGGATTTGCCGACCTTGTTCGCCACCAGCGACTATGTGACGCTGCACATTCCGGAAAATGCGGAAACAAAAAATTCCGTGGGCGCGGCGCTGCTGGGCCGGATGAAAAAAGGCGTCACCCTGATCAATTGTGCGCGCGCCGGCGTGATCAACGAAGCCGACCTGCGCGCGGCCAAGGCGGAGAAAAACCTGCGGTTTCTGAACGACGTCTATCCCAAGGACGAGCCCGGGCCGAAAAGCGTGGCCGATCTTGCCGATATCATGGTGCCGCATCTGGGGGCCAGTACCGTGGAGGCCAACAGCATGGCCGCCAAGCTGGCCGCGCAGTTCCTGATGGATTACGACACCAAGGGCATCAGCGCGTACATCGTCAATCGCGACCTGCCGGCGGACTTGGACGAGACCTATGTGGACCTGGCCTATACCCTCACGCGCCTGTGCCGGGCGCTGATCGGCCGGGACAGCAACCTGAAGCTCGTCGAGACCACCTTCTACGGCCGCCTCAAGCCGTTCGCCAGTTGGCTGCTGGTGCCGATCGTCTCCGCGTTTCGGGATCGGATGGACCGCACGATGGATCAAAAGACTGCGCTCCAATACCTCCAGGAAAAAGGGGTGGGGTACACCAATCGCGAGATGGACGAGCACAAAGGCTATGGCAACTCGATTACGGTTGATCTGACCGCCGGCGTGGACGCCGATCACCTGATTCACTGCAGCGTGCGCGGCACGGTGGCGGAGGGTAATCTGATGATTTCCCGGATCAACGATTTCCACAAACTCTACTTCGAGCCGTCCGGCCATATCGCGGTGTTCACCTACCGGGACCGGCCCGGCGTGATCGGGCAGATCGGCGCGGCACTGGCCAAGGCGGGGATCAACATTGACGACACCCGCAATCCGCACGACTCCAAGGGCGAACAGTCCATCGCCATCTTCAAGGTCAACCAGCCGGTGCCGGACGAGGTCATGCAGGGCATCACCCGTGAGATCCGCGCCCACCTGGGCGTGTACGTCGAACTGGGCACACCCTAACCCACATGTCCCATAAATGCGTGTGCGACATGCGCCCAGAGGGCTTCGCTACGTCCTTTCGATGAAGGACTTGCTCTACGTTGCCTTTCGGCGTGTCGAAGGGTTAGCCTTGAGCAAACTGCGCGAGCAGTGCGCCGAAACTTCCGCCGCAAGGCATTGTGGCGGAAGCACGGCTACTCGCGGCGATAGGGCGGCGGGCTGACGGTCACGTCGTCCTGCGCGAGCTGCGACGTCTCCTGCGGGGGCGGGAACCCAGGGCCAAACGGGAACGGCCTCGGCCGCGCCATTTCCTCCCGCAGCACCATCTGGTACTCCGCGCCGGCGGCGGAGTAGATGAAGAACGCAATCGCTAGCAACAGGATGTTCAGCGGCGGCCAGAGTCCCACGAGGCCGAAGAGCACAGCGATGAATTTGCCGAGCGCCGCGGCGATCCGGGTGGCCAGAAGACGGCCCAGTTTCGGCGTCAGCCACGCGCGAACAATGCGACCGCCGTCCATCGGGAACGAGGGCAGCAGGTTGAACAGCGCCAACGTCAGGTTGATATTGCCGACCAAGGCAAACAGCGCCTCCAGATGTTTCTGTCCGGCGAAGTGCGCCCAGGGCGCCAGGCCCCAGCAACCCAGGCCGGACAACGCCAGGCTGACCAGCGGGCCGGCGAGGGCGATCTGAAATTCATCCCGGGGCCGCTCCGGCAGTCGGGCCATCTGCGCCACACCGCCGATCGGCAGCAGGAGAATATCGAGGACCGGACAGCCCTTGGTCCGCGAGACAAAGGAATGGCCCAGCTCGTGCAGCGCGACGCTGAGGAACAAGCCGAGGGCCGCCAGCAGGCCCCAGCCCAGCGCGAGCCAGCCGCCGTCGGCATCCGCCAATTGCATGGCGAACACCGGCAAACACAGCAGCAGCGTAAAGTGCACCCGGATCGGGATGCCGCGAATCCGGGCAATCTGGAAGGCGCCGCCAAGCATCATCGTTTCTCCGCCGTTTTATCGGTTTACGCTACGCCTGAAATTGCCGGTGGGCCTTCCGCGCCCTTCGTGTAGGCTGGCTTCAGGCGCTTGTACATGGGGTAATGCTTGGTATTGAGGGTCTTCAGCTCGGCGCCCTGGGCGTCAACAGTGGCTGCAACGATGGCATCGGCCAAGCCGAGGCCATGGGACTTCGCGTAGTGATTCCTGTACAGACCGCCCGCTCGCGCGATCTCACGGGACACCGGAACGACACGGAAAAGGGAGATGAGGCCATCCAGCGCGCTCAGCTCCGCATCGCCTTTGACGCCGGCGTAAAGTTCTGCCGCAACGATGCTTGGCAGGACGATCCGCATGGAATGCGTCTGGACCAAGGCAACGGCTTTCGGATATCCACGCAAGAAGTCCACCATGACATCCGTATCCAACAGGATAGGCGTGTCCATCGCGTTACCCTCGGTCCCAAGAACGCCGCGCAGCGGCGAAGTCAGGCAAATCCCGGCGGCTGCGCCACAAGCCGGCCGCCTCCTTCAGGATGGCCGCCCGGCGATCCCCCTGCGCGAGGTCGAGAAACCGGTCCACGGCATCGCGGATCAGTTCCGATTGCTTTTTGCCGGTTGAACTGGCGACCGCCTCCAGCCCGTCCCGCTCATCTTCCGTCAGGTAGATCTGGGTTCGCACCATGACGCACCTCATGTATGTATACATTAGTATTATACATCTAATGCGCTTGTCAAGCCCGCCGTATTATTATGCAGCCATTCGCATCATGGCTTCGCTTGGAGCGGAACCGGCTTGCCCGGCGAAGCTTCTGCGAAGCAGGGTAACCGTTCTGGGCACTTTCGGAACGTTTACGCGTTCCGCTCCGGGGAAGAATCTGTCCGATCTATCCATTTTGGCAAGCGCCGTTCAGACGGCGGGCCGGCGGTCCACGCCGCGTTCGCGTTCGCCGGCGACGCGTAGCTCGCGCTTGAGGATTTTGCCGGCGGCGTTCTTCGGCAGGTCCGGCCGGAAAAACACCTTGCGCGGAATTTCATGCCGGCCGAGATGCTCGCGGCAGAAGGCGCGGAGAGCGGCGCCGGTCACGGCGGCGTTGTCCTTCCGCGCGACGAAGGCCACGGGGATCTCGCCGTGCAATTCGTCCGGTTCGCCGACCACCGCGGCTTCGCGCACCGCCGGGTGCTGGTAGAGGATTTCTTCGATGATGCGCGGGTAGACGTTCATCCCGTTGACGATGATCAGGTCCTTCTTGCGGTCCACGATGGTGAAATAGCCGTCGTCATCCTCGGTGCCCAGGTCGCCGGTGCGGAACCACTCGTCGAAGAACGCGGCGCGCGTGTCGTCGGACAGCTTCCAGTAACCTTTCATCACGTTCGGGCCGCGGACGCATAGCTCGCCGATCTGGCCGTGCGGCAAGGCCCGGCCCGCGTCGTCCATGATCTGCATCTCGACGAACGGCACCGGCCGGCCCACCGTGCCGGGCTTGCGGCGTCCGCCGATGGGGTTGACGCAGGTGACGGGCGAGCATTCGGTGGGGCCGTCGCCCTCGTAAATCGCCTTCCCGAACTTTCGCTCGAACTCCTCCAGCACCCGGACCGGCAGCGCCGCGCCGCCGGATACGGCGTAGCGCAGGCTGGCGAACTTGGGCACATGGACCTCGGGCAGGCGCAGCAAACTGGCGAACATGCTCGGCACACCGCAGAAAATCGTCGCGCGCGTGGCAGCGATGGCGTCGGCGACCTGCACCGGATCGAAGCGGGGCAGGGGCACGATGGCGTTGCCGTAGAGCAGCGGTGCGAGCATACACGCCGTGGCGGCGAAGGCGTGGAACATCGGCAGCACCGTGATGAAGGTTTCCTGTCCCGGTTGGAGCTGGAGCGCCTGCTGGACGCTCAGCGTGTTGTAGAACAGGTTGCGATGGGACAGCATCGCGCCCTTCGGCCGGCCGGTGGTGCCGGAGGTGTAGATGATCGCCACGAGGTTTTCCGCCGGATTCAGGGCGGGCCGGGGGGCCGGTGGCGCGTGGCGGGTGAAGTCTGAAAACGGCCGATCGCCCAGCGGATTCGTCGCGCCGATGCAGACGAATAATTCCAAGCCCGGGACGGCGCCGCGCACCGCGGAAACCTGTTGCGCAAACACCTCGTGATAGATCAGCGCCCGGGCGCCGGCGTCGTTCAGGATGAACGCAACTTCCTTGGGGTTGAGCAGCAGGTTCAGCGGCACAACCGCCGCGCCCACCTTGATGATGCCGAAGTAGGCGATGGCAAAGGCGGCGGAGTTGATGCAATACAGCCCGATGCGGTCGCCCGTGGCGACGCCGTGCGCCATCAGCGCCGCCGCCGCGGCGTCGCTCCGCCGGTCGAACTCCGCGAACGACAGGCTGTGCCCGGCCTCGTGCACGGCGGTTTTTTCGGCGAATGGCGCGAGGTTGCGGCGAAACAGTTCGGGCAAGGACATCACCGCCGGCATGGATTCAGGCATGGCCGTCACTCCTTGTCAGCTCAACGGGTTCTTCCATTTCAGGCGGGGGAACCGGGCAAAACCAGGGTCAACGGAGTTCCTCGCCTTCCACCTGGGCGAGCAACTCGGAAATGTTGTCCAGATTCCGGCCGGGCTTCAGCCCCAGCGCACGGGCGGGGGTCCGGTATTTCCGCGGCGGCGTGGGCGCCGCCACCGATTTCAAGCCGGCGCGCAACGCCTCGTTGACGACGCGGCGGAATGGCGTCCGCAACCGGACGGCCAGCGCCCGCGCCCGGTCCAGCACATCCTGATCAAGGGCCAGTGTTGTCCGCATACCACCACCCTAGCATCGCTCTGCATAATGGCAAGGCCTTACATTCAGTAGGTATAGGCGCTGCCGCCGATGAATTCGCGGATCAGCGCGTCGCGGGGCACGCCGGCGTCGTCGGCGACGGCGGTCAGTGGCTCCAGAAACTCGGCGACACGCTTGGCGCGGATAAAGGCGTCCTGCCGCTGGGCATCCGCGCGGAATTGTTCCAGGCCCGCCGGCAGGAACGGAAACAAACGGGCCTTGAGCAGCGGCAATTCGTAGGGCAGGGCGCTGTTGACGACGTAGTCCGCGGAACCGATGAAGGGGATGATGTGCCGGAGCTCGCTACGGCGGACATAATGCCAATGCGCGAGCGTGGCCAGGGGTTGGAGGTTGCGGTGCCATGCATCGCGGACCATGCGGCGCAGCAGGCGGTTGTCCGCCCAGCGCATGAAGTTGCCGGCCTCATCGCGCACCTGGCCGAGGGTTTCGATGTAGAGCCGGAACTTGCTGGCGGCCGGGATGGACTGCGTCATGCCCGCATAGAGGCCGTGGAGGCTGTCAATCAGGATGAGCTGGTGCGGCGCGAGGCGCAGCTCGTGAACGTCGAGCGTGCGCCGGCCGGTCTTGAAGTCATAGTGCGGCGTCCGGATGGTTTCGCCGGCGAGCAGGCGCACGAGGTGATCGTTGATCAGCGGCAGGTCGAGCGCCTGCGGCGTCTCATAGTCATAATCCCCAAACTCGTCGCGGGGGTGGCGCGCCAGATCGAAGAAATAATGGTCCACCGTCAGCGTGACCAACTCCAGCCCGGCCTTTTTCAGATGATCGCTCAGCTTGATGGTGGTGGTGGTCTTGCCGGAGGACGAGGGCCCGGCGATGATGACGACGCGAACGGCGGGGATCCGCTGGAGGATCAGCGCGGCGCCGGCGGCGATCTCGTCGTCATAGCGCCGGTTGCCATCGGCCACGAGCTGTGGGAAGCGGCCGGCGGCGATCAGACCATTCAAGCCGGCGACCGTTTCGCAGCCGTGAGCCATGTTCCAGCGCAGCACCTCGTAGATCTTTTTGTACGGAATGTTATCGCAGATTTCCACCGGCTGCTGCGCACGTGTGGCCCGCGCCCGGGCGCGTTCGTGGCGATAGATGATGTAGGCGCGAGCCGTGCGGACATGGCCCCGTTGGATGAGCACGGACTCGACGACGTCTTGAATCTCCTCGACCGACGGGCTGGCCTCCGCGCGGTAAGTGGCGATCAGCGCCTGCTCGACGTCGGCCGCCAGCCGTTCCGCCAACGGTCGGTCGGAACCACCCAGGGAAACCGCCGCCTTGAAGATGGCGGTGGCGATGCGTTCCCGGTCATACGGCACCACCTGGCCGTCGCGTTTGACAATCTGTCGGATGGAAGCGGCGCGGGCCATCATCCCTCGCGGACTCAGGTGCCAAAGTCAATAAATCCGTCCAGCTTCCGGATCCGGGTGGGATGCCGCATTTTGCGCAGGGCTTTGGCCTCGATTTGCCGGATCCGCTCGCGCGTGACCACAAAGCGTTTGCCGACCTCCTCCAGGGTGCGCGGATATCCGTCGGCCAGGCCAAAGCGCAACGTGAGCACTTCCTGCTCGCGCTCGGTCAGGGTCTTGAGCACTTCCTGCAAACGTTCCTTGAGCATGCTGAAGGCGGTCATTTCGGAGGGATTCTCCGCGCTCTTGTCCTCGATGAAATCCCCGAAGTGGGTGTCATCGCTGTCGCCCACGGGGCTCTGCAGCGAGATGGGTTGCTGGGCCATCTTCAGCACCGCCCGCACGCGGTCCACCGGCACGGCCATCTCCTCGGCGATCTCCTCGGGCGTCGGCTCGCGGCCATATTCCTGCACGAGCTGCTTCTGGACGCGCATCAGCTTGTTGATGGTTTCGATCATGTGCACCGGAATGCGGATCGTGCGGGCCTGGTCGGCGATGGAGCGCGTGATGGCCTGGCGGATCCACCAGGTGGCATAGGTGCTGAACTTGTAGCCGCGGCGATATTCGAACTTCTCCACGGCCTTCATCAGCCCCATGTTGCCCTCCTGGATCAGATCCAGGAACGAGAGCCCGCGATTGGTGTATTTTTTGGCGATGCTGATGACCAGGCGCAGGTTGGCCTCGACCATTTCACTCTTGGCCCGCAAGCCACGCCGCAACCAGTGCTTCAGGTGCTGATAGTTTTTTTCGAACTCCAGCCAGCTCAGGCGTTGTTCCAGTTCCAGTTGACGGAGCTTCCGCTCTTCGCCGCGCAACTGCGCGGTGGCGCTCTGGCCGCGCAACTTTTGCAGCCGGGCGATGTTCTTGTGGCCCTGCAGAAGACGCTGGTTGCTTTCATCGAGCACGGCGACCAGGTCCTCCACCGCCTTCTGCTTGAAGTAAAATTTTTCCAGCAGGCCGGCCAGGTGCTCGCGGGCCTGGTTCAGTACCTTGAGGTTTTTTTCCAGTTGCGCCTTGCTTTGGCGTTGCCGCAGGGTGGCCAGGTATTTCTTGCCCACCAGTTGGTGGGCTTTGAACACTTTCTGCCGCAGCGGCTTGAGCGCCTTCAAATACGTGTCGCGGTTATCCACGTGTTTGTCGTTGATCACGCGGTCAAAACGTTCCTTCCCCTGTTCCAGCCGCTCGGTCATGCCCAGGTAGGCCTGGGTGGCGCCGCCGAACCGGTTCAGCAGGTTGCGTTCATGAACCTCCGCCTCCTCGATGCGCTTGGAAATCTCCACCTCCTGCTCGCGGGTCAGCAGGGCCACCTGACCCATCTGCTTGAGGTACATGCGCACCGGATCGTCCAGCACGTCCACCCGCGCCGACTGCCGTTCGCGCTCCTCTTTCTCCATCTGCGTTTTGAATTTCTGCTCTTCGGCATCCTCGATCACTTCCACGTCCATGCCGCGCAGCAGCACGAGAATGCCCTCGAATTCATCGGGGCTCAGGACGCTTTCGGGCATCATCTCGTTGATGTCGTCATAGGTCAAATAGCCCTTATCGTTGGCCAGCTTGATGAGCTCCTTGATCTTGGCGTTGCGCTCGTCCCGATTGATCTTGCGCTTGATCACGCTGGCGGCGGATTCCAACGCCTCCAGTTGGCGGGATGACGGATCCGCCGCGGCCGCCGGCGCGGGGGGCGTGGGGTGATGGGCGGTATGGGCAGCGGCAAGCGAATGCACTGGCGCGAGGCCCGCTGCGTGGCGGGCATCCGCCTTTTTCTTCGATGACATAGTTTAGCTCCTGAATCCTTGTCGTTATCCCATTATACCCGGAGATGAGCCGCTTTGCCAGCAGAAACCCCTGTCGGCGCGCGGCGCGCGATCTCAGAGTTCCAAAAACAGTTTCGCATCCTCCCATTTCTGCCGCAACTTGTTGATGTCCACGCTCAACTGCGCGCATTCCGCCAGCAGCGCCTCGCGCTCCCGATCGGCCGCGTGCTCCAACTCCGCGCGCGCCGCCGCACGACGCCGCTCCAACCCTTTACGCCGGATCGTCAGAATCAAATCCTGCGCCGCCTGCGGGGCCGACGACTCCTCGCCGGTGATCCGTTGGGGCGCCATCTGCACCTGGGCGGCCAGCCGGCGGCATTCCTCGTCGGAGTCGAGCAGTGCGGCGTTCAGGGCTTTCGGACCGGCGTCGGGATCCAGCCAACAACCCAGCAGGGTCCGGCAGGCCGGATCGGTCAGATGCTCGGGCACCAGGTACTGTCGGATCGAGGCGTGCAACTCGGGGTGTTGGGCCAGTAATTCGAGCAACGCCACCTCCTCGGGCGGATGGGACGGCGGGGGGGTGACGGTGCCCGGCGGCGTCCGGCTGGGCGGAGGTGCCGCGCGTCCCAGATCCTGGCGGAGCGCCTGCTCGGAAATGCGCAGGAGGGTCGCCGCCTGCCGCAGAAGCTGGTCGCGGTGCACGGCGCCAGGGGCGCGCGCAATGGTCGCCAACACGGCACGGGTGGCGCGGGTCAGGCCGGCCTCCGTGGCCAGATTTTCCCGCCGGCGCAAGAGGCCAACCTGGAACTCCAGCGCCGATTGGGCCTGATCCAGCACGTGCTGGAACGCCGCCGCCCCCTGCTGACGGATCAGCGAGTCCGGATCGTGGCCGGTCGGCAAGGCAGCGATGCGGATGCTCAAACCGGCGGCGAGCAGCACTTCCGCGGCGCGCAGGGCGGCGTCTTCGCCGGCGGGGTCGGCATCGAGCACCAGGATGATGTCGTCCGTATAGCGTCGGAGCAGCAGGGCGTGCTCTTCCGTCAGCGCCGTGCCCTGGGAAGCGACGACCTGCATGAACCCCGCGCGCTGGCAGCGGATGCAGTCAATCTGGCCTTCGCACAGAACCGCAACGCGGGCGTCGAGGATGTGCCGGCGCGCCTTGTCGAGGCCGTAGAGCACCCGCCCTTTGCGAAACAGGGCGGTCTCGGGGCTGTTGACGTACTTGGCGGTTTTATCGGCCGGGTCCAGGACCCGGCCGCTGAAGGCGACCACCCGGCCCAATTCGTCGCGAATGGCAAACATCAGGCGGTGGCGGAAGCGATCATAGTAGGGTGAGCGGTTCTCGGCCCGGTCGCTCTTGATCACCAGCCCGGCGGCGACGAGCTGCTGAGCCGATATTTTTTTCCCCGCCGCCCAGCGCAGTAGCGTGTCCCAACTATCCGGCGCATAGCCGATCAGGTAGTCGCGGGCCGTGTCCAGATCCAGCTCCCGGTGGGCCAGATAGTCGCGGGCGGCCGCCGCGCGCGGGCTTTCCAGCAGGCTCCGCTGGTATAACTCCGCCACCTCTGCATGCACTCTGTACAGCAGGCTCTTGTCCGGGCCGTCGCCCGGCGTTCCGCCCTCGGCATACTCCAGCCGCAGGCCGCAGCGCTGGGCCAGCAGCCGCGCGGCGGCGGCAAAGTCCACGTTCTCGTACAGCATGACGAACTTGAACACGTCGCCGCCCGCGCCGCAACCAAAGCAGTGAAAAATCTGGCGCTGCGCATGGACGTTGAAGGAGGGGGTCTTCTCCTTGTGGAAGGGGCACAGCGCCTTGAGCGCCGAGCCCACGCGTTTCAACTGCAGGTAGGAGCCCACGACATCGGCAATATCGTTGCGGGCCCTGATTTCCTCCAGCAGGTTTTTGGGAATGAAGTAGGGCATTTACCGTGCAGGTCGCGCGGCGGGCGCCTCGGACGCGGCGGGTTCTGGCGTTTTTTCCGGAACGGGTGCCGGTGGTTTCATCGGCGTCTCGCCGGCCTCCCCGTCGGGCTCGGCGCCGTCCGGAATACGCAGCGCCGGATAGCTCGCCGTCCAGCGAGTATAAAGCGGGGCCCATTGGCGTTGGACCACCCGGCCGCACAGCGAGCCTTCCACAAACCAGCGTTGGGCTTGTTTGCTCGACCAGTGCCCCAGCACCAACAGCAGCGCCGTAACCAGCAGGGCGGAGGTCAGCAGACCCAGCACCGCCCCGCCGATCGGCTCCAGCCGGCCCTTGAAGGAGAACGTCACCAGGTGTTTGAAAATCATGCCGATCAGCCGGAGCAGGATGTACATGGCGACCAAGATCAAAATGAACGCCGTGCCGTGGGCTGTGACCTCGGTCATATGGCCGGCGTCCATGATCCTCGCGCCCAGCCAGAAGCAGGCATGCCAGGCGGCGAAAATCGCCAGGGTGGCGGCCAGCAACCGTCCCAATTCGCCCGTCAGGCCATGCCGGGCGCCCTGCCAGGCGCCGATCAGCAGCCAGACCAGGACCACCGCATCCACCACGTTGACGCCGCTCATAAGTCGCCGCTCTCCGCCCGCCGTCACTCCTGCGTGCCGCGCAAGATCGCGCAACGGAATATGATCTTACCGAAGCGGTCGTCGAATGTCACGCCATGAAAAATCACGGGAAAAAGTTCAAGGAATCTTGCGGCGCTCTGGCCCGGAAGGGGTATCCGATAGTCTCACCCCCGGCGCTCCGGCATAGTACAGCGGCGCCCAGGCGCGGTAAACGCGGCTCCGGCGGCGTACCGTGGTACCAGCCTTCCGCGCCACCTCCGACCACCAGCCACCACCCGACCGCCGCCAGGCCCAGTAGCGCGACGGCCGCCAACACCGCGCAACCCAGATCACCGATAACATTATACAGCAGCATACATCCCCTCCTCCCCGGCGCTAATCAGGGCGTTGGTTTCATCATCCCGCGACTTCGACCGCCAACAGACCCAGCAGCAAGACATATGCCAAGTGAATGAAGGTTCACCATCCGCGCAGGATCACACCGCGGCAGACCGGAGAGGCGGGTGCTGCTGTAAAATTCTTACACCCCATCCGCGCCCATCCGGCGGCGAAAGGCCGGAAAAGCGGTGTGTGAAAAGTGTTTCAAGAAAAATGCCGTGTCACGCCCGGTCGCAAGGTGTAACGGGAAAGCGGCAAAAACAGGCGGATGCGATAAAAAGATTGATTCTATTGGTCGAAAACGATGCTTTGCTTTGGGGAACCTGGTGTGCCTGGCGGGAGTTGAACCCACAACCTTTGGCTCCGGAGGCCAACGCTCTGTCCAGTTGAGCTACAGGCACAAAAAAACAGCCACGTGCGCCCGGCCGCGGCAGGCGCCGGACCCTGTCTACCATCAGCCCTTGCGTTTTTCAAAATCTTTCATGAACGCCACCAGGGCTTCCACGCCCGCCGTTGGAAAGGCATTGTAGATGGAAGCGCGGATGCCGCCCACGGAACGATGGCCCTTGAGCCCTTTGAGCTGGCGGGCCGCGGCCTCCTTGACAAACTGATCCTCGAGTGCCTCGGTAGGCAGCCGGAAGGTGACGTTCATGTCGGAACGGTGCTCCCGGACGGCGGCGGGCTTGTAGAAACCGGAGGCGTCCAGGGCCGCATAGAGCAGGGCCGCCTTGGCGCGGTTGATGCGGGCGATGGCGTCCACGCCGCCCTGCTTCAGCAGCCAGCGGGTGCACAGCGCGAGCATGTAGACGATGTAACACGGCGGCGTGTTATGGAGGGAGTTTTCCTCGAGATGCGTCTTGTAGCGGAATATGTGCGGCGTTTTTTCGCCGACGCGTTCCGCCAGGTCCTTGCGGATGATGACCACCGTTACGCCCGCCGGGCCGAGGTTCTTCTGCGCGCCGGCGTAGATCAGGCCGAACTGCGCGACGTTGATCGGCCGGGAAAGAATGTCGGACGACATGTCCGCCACCAGCGGGGCCTCGGTCGCGGGAAAGGTTGGCCACTGCGTGCCGGCGATGGTCTCGTTGGAGGTGAGATGCACATAGGCCGCGCCGGGCGTGAACCGCAGCGCGGACAGTTCCGGCAGGCGGGTGGGGATGTCTTTTTCCGTGTTGGCGATCACGTTGATTGGGCCGACGACCTTGGCTTCCTTGGCGGCCTTGGCGGCCCAGGCCCCCGTGTTGATGTAGTCGGCGGTTTGCCCGGCTCCCAGCAGGTTCATGGGCACCAGCGCGAACTGCGCCGTCGCGCCGCCGGTCATGAACAGCACGCCATACGGATCGGGGATCTGCAGCAGCTTCCGGATATTAGCGACCGCCTCGTTGTGCACCGCCTCGTATTCCTTGCCGCGGTGGCTCATCTCCATGATGGACATGCCGGCACCCTTGTAGTCCACCAACTCGGCTTGCGCCTGCTCCAGAACCTCCAAGGGCAACACCGCCGGCCCTGCGCTGAAATTATAGATTCGCGCCATGATAACCCCTTTTTATGGTTACGCTAAATTGCGTGCGCATATTAGCGGACCGCCGGGATCAATGCAAGCAACGCGCAGAGCCGTTGGCGTGAAAGCGCGGAAGCGGTTGCGCCCGGCCGTCATGGCTCTTGAGCCGGTCGCTGCTAAGGGATGAAAGCATGTCGCTGCGCATCAGCGGGTCAAGCCCTTCACCGCCAGCGGGATGGGCGTTTTATAGAATGCTGCAGTTTGCACGGCGCTGCCCAAGACAGCCCGCTGGGCCTTGGCAGGTGACTTGGCGCCGAGGCCGGTTTTGTTTGTGATCATGGGCGCGATCCAAATGCCAAAGGGATTTGAAAATGCCCGGCCGGACCAGAAAGGCTTCAAAGCGGGGTTTATATTGCGTGCGATCGCCAGTTCGGCCATGAATTCCGTGATGCCGGTTTTGTCGAAATAATGGGTTGCCACCAACCCGGGCAGCAACAATTCCTGGCCTGGTTGCAGCAGGATGCATTCCTGCGGCGCGTAATATCGCTTTGTTTCACGGTCAAATACGAAGAAATCATGCTGGCCGTCCGCGTAGGTCCAAAAGAAGCCCTGTTGCGGTTGAAGGGGGATCCAAAAGGCGTGCGAACTGACATTACGCGCCAGCACCTGAAAGACCACTGGCGTGCCGATGGGTACCAAGGTTTCATCCGCGCCCAATTTCAGCAACAAGCCGTCATTACCCCGGCCCTCATCAAGCGCCCCAATCGTCTGCGGACGGTAGGTGGATGACACCGAGGCGCATCCCGCTAACAGGAACATGATAAGCAAACCAGCCGCGCAGTACATTTTTTGCATGTTGTTAAATATCAAACTAGAGCATAATTTATGCCGAATGGCCGCTCGCACATGAAAAAAGATCATTATATTTTAATTTATATCACGGTGCCGAATCGGCGGGCCGCCCAGCAAATCGGCGCTGCCTTGCTGCAAGCGCGGTTGGTGGCGTGCATCAATATCCTCGGGCCCGTGACAGCCCGCTACTGGTGGCAGGGCCGGGTGGCGCAGGCGCGGGAATGGCTGGTGTTGGCCAAGAGCCGGGCCGCGTTGGCCAAGCCGATCATCCGCCGGGTGCAGGCGTTGCACGCCTACGAAGTGCCTTGTATCGTCACGCTGCCCCTGGGGGAGGGCAATCCGGATTTCCTGCGCTGGATCGGGCAGGAGACGCGGGCGCGCAAGCCTCGGCGCTAATCCCGGCTGCGTCCGCCCAGCAAGCCTGATTGCATCAGCAGGCGCAACAGTTGCATCACCGCCATCACCGCGCCGGCCAGGTAGGTCAGGAACGCTGCGTTCAACACGCGCGCCGCGCCAGACCGTTCCTGGGCGGTGACAATGCCGGCGCTGACCATCAGCCGCTTGGCCCGTGCGCTGGCGTCCCATTCCACGGGCAGGGTGATGAGCGCAAAGAGCACGGCCAGGGAAAACAGGGCCACGCCCACCTTGAGCAGCGGCGGGGAATGCATGATCATGCCGGCGAAAAACAGCGGATAGGCCAGTTGGCTGCCCAGCATCTGTGCCGGCACCAGGTCGGTGCGCAGTTTCAGCGGTCCATAGAGCTGGGCGTGCTGGATGGCATGCCCCGCCTCGTGGCACGCCACGCCGATGGCCGCCAGCGACGGAGAGCGATAGACCTCCGGTGAAAGATTCAGCGTCCGGTTGCGCGGGTCATAGTGATCGCTCAGAAAGCCGTGGGCTACTTGGATGGTCACGCCCGCCACGCCCGCGTTTTTCAGCAGGCGTAACGCTGCCTCGGCGCCGGTCAGCCCGGAAGAGGCCCGAAAACGTGAATACTTGTTGAACGTGCTGCGCGTCAGCCAGGACGCCAGCAGCGCCAGCGCCAGGGCCGGCAGGATCAACGGCCAATACAACGTCATGATCGGATCCTTTCGTGCGCGCAGTATACCCGGCTTGCTCCGACAATCAAATTTATCCCGTGTTCAGTGTCGGGTGCCGGCCCAGCTCGCTGCAGACTGACGCCGCGGCCTGGGTGGTTCCGACGGGGCGCCGATTTTTGCCGGGGCATTTTTTTGTGCATTTTTCCATTGCGTTAGGCGGGGAATCCGGTATAGTATTTTCAACGCGGGAGTAATTCAGTGGTAGAATGTCAGCTTCCCAAGCTGAACGTCGTGGGTTCGAGTCCCATCTCCCGCTCACCTCAAAATCCCCTGGAAACGCCTGTTTTCCTGATGATTTTGCGCGTTTTCGCGATTACGCCGGGAAGGCTGGTTTATTCATGTCCCTTCAAAATACCCCCTGACGGCGCGAATTCATGCCACATTCATGCCACAGCGCCCGCCACAAAGCACGTCGCTTTCCGGGGGCTATGGGTAGTGTCCAGTTTTTTTCGCACATGGGGGAGGCCGGGAGATCGCGCTCCCGGCCTCTGAACCCAGCATGAATCCCGATTACCTGATTTCGACGCGGTAGAAACGCTGCGGGCTGTTCGTTGCGTTCGGATCCGTAACCGTCATCGTCCCGTTGCTGCTGGCGGTCTGCCAGCCCGGCGGAACCGCGGTCCATACACCTGACAGCAGATCGTCCTTGTACACGATTTGGTACTGCCAGCCGTCGCTGGCGGTAAAGGTCAACGTGGCCGCACCCGTGCCGACGTTCACGCTGACCCCACTGCCGGGCAGGAAGGCCGGCGACGTCGGGGCCTGCGGCGTAGCGGGAACCCAGGCGGAGTTTCCGCCCGGGCCGAAGTTGTTGGTGGCCGCCACCGCGTACCAGTACTCCGTCCCGTTGGTCAAGCCGGTATTCAAGTACGTGGTGGCCGAAGTCGTGAAGATCGCATTGGGCGTGCCGTTGGACGTCATCGCCCGGCTCAGGACGTAGCCCGTTGCGCCGACCGCGTTGGACCACGTCAGCTTCACCCGCTCGTTCAGCGCCAGCGCCATTAGCCCGGAGGGCGGCGGCAGCGTCGTGACGACGATGAAGTTGCTTTGCGTGATGCTGCCGGAGCCGCCGGCGTTGTCGTAATCGGTCAACGCCACCGTAAAGGTGCCGGTGCTGCTGTAGGTGTAGGTCACGTTGGTGCCAACGATGTTGGTGGTCCCGCCGTCGCCGAAGGTCCAGTAGCGGTTGGTGATGGCACCACTGTGCGGCGTCGAGGTATCGGTGAAGCTCACCGCCAAGGGCGCGGGACCGTTGGTTGGCGAGGCGCTGAAGCTCGCCTCGGGCGGCAGATTGGTGGTCAGCAAATCATTCGTGTTAAATCCTTGGGAAGCGAAGGTGAACGCGCGCACCCGCTCGACCACGGTGCCCCGCGGTATATACCAGTTGCCGGTGTACTGGTCGCCAACACCAATCTTGGTAAGCGGCACATTTGGATCAACACTGGCTTGGGTGCCTTTTAACACGCGATCAACATAGGTGTTGACGGTTCCGTCGGCTAACCGCACGAGGGCCATGGTATGGCGACCCACGACATTCGCAGGTTGGGATTGCCAAGCGACATTGTTATAGTTGCCGTCCGCAAACATTTGTTTGGTCTCGCCATGGGTATCGCTACCGGTGGCGTCGATGACAAAGCCCTGCCTGAGATTGGAGCCGAACGTATTCTCCCAAGTGACCATTATCAGGTACATGTGGTAATCACCGTGGTCATCAGGCGAGGGTGCGCCGGTGTAGAGCATCTCGAACCCGGAGTTGGTATAACTCATCCCCGCCGACGCATCGTGCTCGATCCAACCCTCCCCAACACTCTGGGTCCCCAGTTGGATACCGCCGGGGGTGAGGGTCACGGTCCGCGCTGTGGCCCAACCCGGGTTCGTCGAGTTGAGGAAGGACCAATCGCCGACAATGGTATTGGCCAGAGGCACCAGTTCCACGGTCACGGAGTATGTCTTGGAGGAGGCATCAGGGGCCGTGACCGTATAGGTGACCGGGTTGGAGAAGTTCTGGATAGAGCCGGAAGCCTTATCGCACGTGGCTTGGAAGGAAATCGTGAAGGTGGGTGACAGGTTCGTCACGATGGTTCCCGCTGGCTGTTTCCAGGTAATGTTCGTTCCTGAGATCATCGCACCTGGACCGAAGCTGATAATGTCCTTGGTGGGCGGCTCGGCAGCCAGATAGAGAGCAACGGCATTCGACGGCGTAAGCGCGGTGCCGAAGAGCGCCACTTCATCGAGGTTGCCATTCCAGCGGTATAGGATAGGATCACTTTGGGACCCGATCGTCACGGGATCCGTGTTGGTGGGCAGGCTGGTGACCGAAGTCGCGTCCGAGGCATCCAACGCGCCGTCCACATACAATGCCGATCCATTTGTTCCAGCCACGGCTACGACATGGTGCCATAGGCCATCGGTCACATTTTTGGCGCCCGTGACGATGCCAGTGACGCCACCACCGGGGCAAAACCACTTAAGATGGTTGCTGAAGCCGTCAATCTGCAAGTGCCACAGTGAGCCACCCTTGGCCAAGATGTTCATGTTATTGAACAAGACCCCCGGCTTGATCCACGCCGCGATGCTGATATTAGTGAGGTCCAAACCGGTGTTGTTGCCGCAGTTGATCTGCCCTGAGCCGTTGAACAGGCACGCCACATTACTGGCTCCGAGACCGGGCATGGACGGCGGTCCGGCTTGTGCTGTAAACGTCCCCGCGCTATACGTGCCATCCGCGGCTGATCCCAGGCTCCCGCTGTTCACTGCTGTCGGATAAATAAAGGCGGGTTCGTTCAGCCGGTAGTAACCGACAGGACTGCTGTTGCCCACCAAGGTTTGGTAGGGTGTGCTGCGCGCCGAGTTGGTCCCGTTATCGTAGTGGGCCAAAAGATCGCCCGCGCTGAGCGCGGTGTTGTAGATGGCAAATTCGTCGGCTTTGCCGTCAAAATAATTCGCTAAGCTCGACGAATCACCGATCCACCGCGCACCGACGGCGGTATAGGAACCGGCTGTGGGCGCATTCATGGCGTTGGTAGTCGAGGTTTGAAAGACCCCGTTTTTATAAGCGCTGATGGTGGTACCGCTCCGCACCAACGCCAAATGCTGCCAGGCATTAAGATCGAGTGGGACTAGAAGTTCGGTGAAACTGGTGCCAGAGCCACTATAGAGGCGGACGCTCCAATTGGAGCCGCCTTCGTAGATAATAAACCCCTGGCGATTACCGGAATTGAAAAAGTTCCCACTGGAACAGAGGGCTTTATAGGCAGCCCCGCTGGTCGGGTAGCCCCAGATTTCGTAGGTGAAATCTCCGCTGGGATTCAATGAACTGGAGTAGGGGACGGACATTGCCTGGCTGGAGCCAGAGCTGAAGGATACGGCCGTGTCGCTGTCCCCGACCAAGGCACCCGTGACGCCACGGGTACCTGAGTTTTGGTACGTCCCATTGAGGCTCGACCCAGCCGTGCCGTTGTTGGTTGCAATATTAGGGTCAGCGGTGGCCCCCGTTTCGTTCAGGCGCCAATACCCGAGCGGATTAAAGGATGCTACCGTGTTGGAATAATCGGCCTGCGCGGTGGACGCGAGTCCACCCAAGACCATGGCCAGGATGGCGCGCCATGCAAAACGCCTCCACGGCGCCGCCACCGCCAACCTGACCACCATCCGCATCCGCTGGATTATCTTCGTATACATGATCATTCTCCTTTTTTTGCCAAAAGCTCTCACGCCGCACACCTCTCCTCCGCCTCTTGCAATTCCATCATGGGTGCAGTTTTTACATGATCTTCAGCATTTTGTCATGTCATCAAAACTAACGACAGGGAAACCCCTAGCCCCGGATAGAGAAAACCACTAGGGAAGATCGCAAGTCGTTGATATTATCATGATTACAGATGAAGAAACGCATCCGCGGCGGAGACGATGCCATGCCGGGGCGGAAAGGTAAACGTGGAGTTGACGCCGTTGGCCCCGGCGAAACCGGACAGGACAGGACAGGGGAAGAGGGCCTTGGAAGATAACAGAAACCAACCCCGCTCAGGGGTTGGACAAAAACGGAGAACAGCGGTATAATTATCACAGTTTGCAGGCGGATCGGCACGTGGTGCAAAACGTGGGCTTGGTCACCGCGTCAAAGGTAGCATTTTAAATTAATCGTGGGTGATGTGAGCTCGAACAACCACCTCTTGCTGCATCTGCGGACCCTGGCCTGCGCGGTTATCGTCGCAACCGTGCGTGGCTATCGGTTCATTGTCTTGGCGCTGGCACTGTCGGCCGGGCCGGGTGCCGGCGCCGCGCGGGCAGCCGGAAGGCAAGTCCTGTACGGTCACGTGCCGGCGGCGGTGGCGCAGTTACCGGCGGTGGATCGCCTGGCCGGCGCCAATCGCCTGCGGCTGGCCATCGGGCTGCCGTTGCGGAACACGGAACAACTGAACCAATTGCTCCGGGACATCTACGATCCGAGCAACCTCCAATTCCGGCATTATCTGACGCCGGAGCAGTTCACCGAAAGGTTTGGCCCGACCGAAGCGGATTATCAGGCCCTCATTAAATTTGCGCAGGCCAACGGATTCGCGGTGACCGCGACGCATCCTAACCGCGTTGTGCTGGATGTGGAGAGCGCGGTGACGGACATCGAAAAAGCATTTCACCTCACGATGCGCAACTATCAGCATCCGACGGAAGCCCGCACGTTTTTCGCCCCGGACACTGAACCATCGCTCGACTTGGCCGTGCCCATCCTCAACATCAGCGGCTTGGACAACTATGTCCGTCCCTTCCCGAAGTACAAGCGTCGCCCCGCCGCCGTGTCTCCGATGGTGACGCCGCGTGCCTTCACCGGCTCCGGGCCGGGCGGCAATTACATAGGCTGGGATTTCCGCAACGCGTATGTGCCGGGCACGACATTGACCGGTACGGGTCAGAGCGTGGCGCTGTTCGAATTGGACGGCTATTACACGGTTGACATCACCAACTACGAGGCCCTGGCGGGATTGCCCAACGTACCGCTAGTGAATGTGGGCAGCGTCACTCCCGGCGTCAACGGCGGGATCGACGAAGTCTCCTTGGACATTGAAATGGTGATTTCCATGGCGCCCGGCCTTGCGCATGTTTACGTGTATGAGGGACTGAATCCTGATACCGTCCTGAATCAGATCGCCACGGACAATCTGGCCAAACAAATAAGCTGCTCCTGGGGCTGGACGCCGGGGCCTGATTTAACGGCCGACGCCATTTTCCAGCAGATGGCCGCGCAGGGCCAATCCTTCTTCAATGCTTCTGGTGACTCCGACGCATTTCCTACCGGCACTGCGGATACCTATGCCCCAACCACCAGCACCAACATCACTCAGGTCGGCGGGACGACATTGACGATGACCAGTACGGGCGTCGTCTGGTCCTCCGAAACTGTCTGGAACTGGGGCGGCGGCACCGGCAGCAGCGGTGGCATCAGCTCGCGCTACGCGATCCCCTACTACCAACAGGGCATCAGTATGACGGCCAACGGTGGTTCGACAACAATGCGCAATGTCCCCGATGTCGCCCTGACCGCTGACAATGTCTACGTGATCGCCAACAAGGGCGTTGATAATGGGGAGTTTGGCGGCACCAGTTGCGCCGCACCACTGTGGGCGGCCTTCACCGCGCTCGTCAACCAACAGGCCGCCGCCAACAGCTTGGCGCCGATCGGTTTCCTCAACCCCGCTTTCTATACGATTGGCAAAGGCGCCAACTACACCGATTGTTTCCACGACATCACCACCGGCAATAATAATAACGGCAAAGGCGCCTCCTTCAGCGCCGTTGCCGGTTACGATCTCTGCACCGGTTGGGGCACGCCTAATGGAACGAATCTGATCAACCGGTTGGCGCCCAACGGACCCAATGTGGTCCTGAGTGGTACCATGCTGCTGGCCGAGGGTTGCTCGCCGACCAATGGCGTCATCGATCCCGACGAGACGGTCATCGTCGCGTTCACCCTCATGAACAGCGGCAACATGGCCACAACCAACCTGATCGCCACCCTGCTCGCCACCAACGGCGTAACCGCGCCCGGCAGCCCGCAAACCTACGGCGTCCTGGTGGCCAGCGGCGGGACCGCCACCCAACCGTTCACCTTCACCGCCGCCGGCGCGTGCGGCGGCACCCTTACCGCCACGCTGCAATTGCAGGACGGCGCCAGCAGCCTGGGCACCGTCACGAACACCTTCACGCTGGGCCAATGGGTCTCCGTCACGCCGCTGACGCAAACCTTCGATTCCGTCACGGCGCCCGCGTTACCCCCCGGCTGGACCACGACCAATAGCGGCGCGCAGGCGCTCTGGGTGACCAGCACCGGCGCCCGGGACACCAGCCCGAATGCCGCCTTTACCGCCGGCGCGAACTCCGTCGGCGTGAATGAATTGGTCTCGCCTGCGTTCCCCGTTTACTCGGCGGCGGCGCGCCTGAGCTTCCGCAACAACTATAACCTGCAAACCGGCTCCTCCACCGGGCGCGACGGCGGCGTGCTGGAAATCAAGATCGGAACCAACGCCTTTACCGATATACTCGCGGCCGGCGGTGCTTTCATCAGCAACGGCTACGTGCGCGCGATCGGCACCAACCGCGGCAATCCATTGGGCGGCCGCCAGGCGTGGACCGGCAACTCGGGCGGCTTTCTCACGACGATCGCCACGCTGCCCGCCGCGGCGGCGGGCCAAACCATACAGTTGAAGTGGCGCTGCGGCACCGACAACAGCGGCAGCAGCACCGGCTGGTACGTGGACACCATCTCCGTCACCGACGGCTATTATAACTGCTGCACCGGCTTGACGGCTCCGGTCGCAAGCTTCAGCGCCAATCCGACTACCGGTACAGTGCCGTTGGCCGTGACATTCACCGACACGTCCACCGGCACGATCACCAATCGGTTCTGGACTTTCGGCGACGGCGCGACCACTAATACCACGACCACCACTGTGCTGCACACCTATACCGTGGCCGGTACCGATACGGTTACGCTGGCGGTCAGCGGACCGGGCGGGGCGGGCACCAACACGCAGTCGAATCCGATCGTGGCGTTGACACCGCCGCAGTTGGGCGTCACCCCCGCCAGTTATAACTTCGGCACGCTGGCCACCGGCACGACCGCACAAACCACGTTCATCATAACCAACCTCGGCGGCGCGACCCTGAGCGGAACGGCCGCCGCGTTCGGCGGGCCGTTCACCGTGGTCAGCGGCGGTATCTACACGGTCGCCGGCTTCGCTGCGACCAATGTGATCGTTCAGTTCGCTCCGGCCAGCGCCGGCGCTTTCAGCAACAGCCTCGCTTTCACCAGCAACGGCGGCAATCTCACGAACCCGGTGCAGGGCGTCGGCGCGATCGTACCCGTAGCCGGCTTCAATGGCAGCCTGACCAACGGCACCGTGCCGTTGGCCGTGACGTTCACCGACACCTCGACCGGCACGATTACCAACCGGTTCTGGAATTTCGGCGACGGTGCGACGACCAATACCACGGCCACCAATGTGCTCCACACCTATACCGTGGCCGGCAGCAACACGGTGCAGTTGATCGCCAGCGGGCCGGTCGGCAGCAGCACCAACATCAAGCCCGCCTATATCATTGCCCTGACACCGCCGCAGCTCGGCGTCAGCCCGGCCAGCTACAACTTCGGCACCCTCGCCACCGGCACGACGGCCCAGACCAGTTTCACCGTCACCAACACCGGCGGCGCGACGCTCACCGGCACCGCAGCGGCGCTCGGCGGGCCGTTCACCGTGGTCAGCGGCGGTATCTACACGGTCGCCGGCTTCGCTGCGACCAATGTGGTCGTCCAGTTCGCTCCGGCCAGCGCCGGCGCTTTCAGCAACAGCCTCGCTTTCACCAGCAACGGCGGCAATCTCACGAACCCGGTGCAGGGCGTGGGCGCGATCGTACCCGTAGCCGGCTTCAATGGCAGCCCGACCAATGGCACTGTGCCGTTGGCCGTGACCTTCACCGACACCTCGACCGGCACGATCACCAACCGGTTCTGGAATTTCGGCGACGGCACGACCACCAATACCACCGCGACGACCATGTTGCACACCTACACGGTGGCTGGCACTGACACGGTCACGCTGGTGGTCAGCGGGCCGGTTGGGCTGAGCACCAACACCCAGACGAGTTACATTATCGCGCTCACACCCGCGCAGATGCTGGTCACGCCGGCTAGTCAGGATTTCAACACGATCATCATCGGTCAGACCAACAGCCATTCGTTCCTGGTCATCAACACCGGCCAGTCCACGTTGACCGGTACGGCCGGCGTCACCAGCCCGTTCAGCATCGCCGCAGGCGGGGCCTACACCGTCCCCGGCGGCGCGACCAATAGCGTCCTGGTCAATTTCGAACCCGTCACGGCCGGGCCGGTCAGCAACCTGGTAGTCTTTACCGGCAACGGCGGCAGCTCCTCCAACGCGGTGACCGGCGCGGGGCTCACCCCGCCGCAACTCGCGGTCACGCCCGCGAGCTATGATTTCGGCACGCTCACCACCGGGGCCACCGCCCAGGCCAGCTTCACGATCACCAATCTGGGCGACGCGCCGTTGACCGGCACGGTGGCCGTCACGGGCCCGTTTGCGATCATCGGCAGCGCCGCTTACGCCTTGGCGGGCTTGGACGCGACCAATGTGCTGATTGGTTTCACGCCGGTCAGCGCGGGCTGTTTCACCAACGACGTCATCTTCGCAAGCAACGGCGGCAATGTGACCAACGCCGTGTCCGGCTGTGGCGCGATGGTGCCGGTCGCCCAGTTCAGCGCCAGTCCGACCAACGGCGCGGCGCCGTTGACCGTGACCTTCAGCGACACCTCGACCGGCACGATCACCAACCGGTACTGGAATTTCGGTGATGCGGCGACCACCAACACCACCGGTACCAACCTGATCCACACCTATACCGGCGCCGGCACCAACACGGTGACGCTGATCGTCAGCGGCCCCGTCGGCATGGACGCCCAGACGCAAACCAATCTCATCATCGTCACGCTGCCGCCGCCGGCGCCGGAGTTCCTGGCCGGCAGCGGGGTCAGCCTGGATCCGGCCACGGGCCAGGCCGTGCTCACGTTTGCGGCCACCAACGGCTATCAATATCAGATTGTGTACAAGGACGACCTGCAGTCCACGAACGAGTGGCAGCCGGTCGAGCCCCCGGGCTGGCTGACCGCCACCAACACCGAGCCGATGACGATCACGGATCCGGGGTCGGCGTCTAGCACGCAGCGCTTCTACCGCCTCGAAGCGCGGATCCCGTAAGGAAAGGAGCTACGGATGAAGAACGGTTGGAAGATGGCGGTGTTGGCGCTGGCCTTGCTCGCGAGCGGCGTGGGCGCGCAGGCTGGCGATAGCTGGCAGAAAATCGGCGAGTTGACGAAAGGCGGCAAGCTCGCCGCCGACCGGCAGGCTTCCGTCTGCCGACTGGTGTGCCTCGACGGTTTGATCATTGTGAATACCCTGGTGGTCTTTGAGGGCGATAAGATGCGCAATATTTCTGTCCGGGCGAAGCTTAAGAAGGGCGAGGACTGGGAAGTGCCGCTGGGCAATAACATCAAGATTACGCACGTAGGCATGAGCATCAGCCCCGATACGGTCGGCCGGCTGGCGGTGTACCTGAAGTGACCACAAGTGGGGGAAAGTCATGAAGATCAAATGCCCGTTCTGCAAGCACATCTACGATCCGGAAGCGCAAAAGAATCAGTGCCCGAGCTGCGGGAAAAAACTGCTGGCGCCCCCCGTCAAGGGGCTGTCCAAGCCGCCGCCCGCGCCGGCCCGGAAGATGAATGTGATGGCGCATAAACCCGTGCGCATCGAACCGCCGGACTTGCCGGAACCGGAGCCCGACGCCCCCAAACCGCCCACCCGCCGCATGCGACAGCCTGTGCCCCCGCCGCCGGTGGCCGCCACGGCCCCCGCGGCTCCGGCCGCGACGCCAACCGCCAAGACGGTCACGCCCGGCCACGCTTTGGTGATCAGCACCCGGAAGGTTGGCGCGGATAAATTCGACACCGTCGTGCACATGCCCCTCGGCATGGCGCGGACATCGCCATTGGTGGCTGAGCATGTGAAGAAACTGGTGCAGGCAGCGGGTCTCAACTTCGACGACCTGTGCCGTTCGGCGGAGAAGAGCGGCCAACTGGGCGGGCTGGTGGAAATCAAGACCAAGACCGAGATTGTGCGGCTGGCCGTCGAAACGATGGTCTGAAGCCGGGGCCGTGCTTGACATGATGGGAAACTGCTCTACTGGTCCGATACCGCCACCCTGGCGCTGCTCGACGGCAAGCCCGTGAAGCCGCTGATGGTCGAAGTGGTCCAACCCCGCTAGCAGGCTGTCGGACTTAGTCCGGCTATCGCCGGGCCAAGTCCACAGCCTGCTAATGTTGCGGAGCCCCGTTTCTTAAGAAACTGTGTTTCCTGTGATGCCAACTACTTTTTTCACCGTCAACGACCCCATGATGCGCGGAATATATCGAAAATTTCTCCCTTTGCAGGTTATCCGTTGACTATGGCCGGATGCCAGGTCTGCATGGGCACACCGGAAAAAAGCGCAGGAGACGCAAACGGGAAGAGCATGCGCCGCTTGTGCCTCTTTGCGGCTATGCTTCTGTCCATCTGTGTAATCCTGAAATCTGTGGATATGTGCTTTACAGATCAAGCCGCCGGGCTACAGTGTCGGCGTGGTTTTTTCGCGCACTAAATGCCGGGCCAAACAGGGTGCGTCGGCGCATCCGGGCTGCCTGCAGCCGCGGACGGCCTTTCGCATGGCCGCGGATTACGCGGCGCTGAGCCGGCAGGCGGCGGACTGGCTGGTGGCCGAGCTGCGGCAGCGCCCGGCTTTGCTGCTGTGCGCCGCGGCCGGGGACACGCCGACCGGGACGTACGCGCAACTGGCCGCCCGGCGGCGACGCCAGCCGAGCTTGTTCCGGAAAATGCGCGTGCTGCAACTGGACGAATGGAGCGGTCTGTCGGCGGATTGTCCGGCCAGTTGCGCGGCGGACCTGCAGACCAAGCTGCTGATGCCCCTCGGCATCGGGCCGGAGCGTTTCACGGGTTTTCGGGGCGCGGCGCCAGATGCGGAGCGGGAATGCGCCCGCGTGGCGCGCTGGCTGGCGGCCAACGGACCGATGGACGTGTGTGTGCTCGGGTTGGGCCGCAACGGTCATGTGGGGATGAACGAGCCGGCGGACACCGTCAAACCCCAAGCCCATGTGGCCCGGCTGGCGCCCGGCTCGCGGCGGCATCCCATGCTGGCGGCGCTGCCGCGTCCGCCGCGGTACGGACTGACGCTGGGGCTGGGCGAGATTTTGCGCGCGCGCCGCATCCTCCTGCTTGTGAGCGGCGCCTATAAACGCGCGGCCTTCCGCCGGCTGCGGGCTGGACGCGTCACCGCGCGCTTCCCCGCTTCGTTCCTGCTTTTGCATCGGGATATGACCGTGCTGTGCGACCGGGCGGCGGCCGGCTTGCCCGGCGAAGCTTTAGCGAAGCAGAATTGCAATTCCGGCAATTCTCGGCGTGCTCGGAGCGGAATCGGTGACGATTCCGGCCGGAACGCTCATGCGTTCCGCTCCTTCGCTTAGGATTGTCGGCGCAGGCATCATCGGGAAAAGAACATGAATAAACCAAATCAGTCAGCCCACCCGCAATCCGGAACCATGTCCCGGCGTCGTTTCCTCGGCGCCGCCACTGCTTCGGCAGTATTCACCATCCTGCCGCGGCACGTGCTGGGCGGACCGGGCGTGACGTCACCCAACAGCAAGCTGAACATCGCCGGGGTGGGCATCGGCGGGCAGGGCGCCTGGGACTTGGAACAGCTCGGCAGCGAGAATATCGTCGCATTGTGCGACGTGGACGCCAAGTATGCGGCCAAGACCTTCGCGAAGTATCCCCAGGCGAAGCGCTACAAGGATTTCCGCGAGATGCTGGACAAGGAGAAGGGCATCGACGCCGTGGTGGTGGGCACGCCGGATCACCTCCACGCAATTGTCACGATCACGGCCATGAAAATGGGCAAGCACGTCTATTGCGAGAAGCCGCTGACCCGCACGGTGTTCGAGGCCCGCGCGGCAGCCCAGGCGGCGCGCGCGGCCAAGGTCGCCACGCAGATGGGCAACCAGGGCATGGAGTTCGAGGGCAACCGGCTCATCAACGAATGGATCTGGGACGGCGCCATCGGTCCGGTGCGGGAGGTGCACGTATGGTCGGATCGCCCCACGAATGGCGGCCGTATGCCCCTGTACTGGGCGCAGGGGATCGAGCGGCCCACGGACACGCCGCCGGTGCCCGACACGCTGGACTGGGACCTGTGGCTCGGCCCCGCGCCGGCGCAACCGTACCATCCCGCCTACGCGCCCTTCCGCTGGCGCGGCTGGTGGGACTTCGGCTCCGGCGGCCTCGGCGACATGGGCATTCACAACATCGCCCCGGTCTTCTCCGCCCTGAAGCTCGGCGCGCCGGAGAGCGTGTGCGCCAGTTCGACGGCGGTGTTCAAGGAGACGCTCCCGCTGGCGTCGCTGGTGCACTACCGGTTCCCGGCGCGCGGTGACCTGCCGCCGGTGACGCTGCACTGGTATGACGGCGGCCTGATGCCGCCGCGTCCGGAGGAGCTCGATGAGGGCCGCGGACTCGAACGCGAGGACGGCATCCTCTTCGTCGGCGACAAGGGCAAGCTGCTGGTCGAGGGGTGGGGCGGATCGCACCCGCGGCTCATTCCCGACGCGGCGATGAAGGCGTACCGGCGCCCGCCCAAGATCCTGCCGCGTTCCATCGGCCATCATAACGAGTGGGTCAAGGCGTGCAAGGAGGGCACACCCACGCGCTCGAACTTCGATTTCGCCGGCCCGCTGACCGAGGCCGTGCTGCTGGGTACGGTCTGCGTGCGCCTCGGCGGGCGGCGGCTGCTTTGGGACAGCGCAAACCTGAAGGTCACTAATGTCCCGGAAGCGAACAAGTATCTCCATTATGAATACCGGCCCGGTTGGACTCTTTAAACTAGAAAGAGCAGTTTAACTACGAAACACGCGAAATACGCGAAAAGGAGTTTTTGTAAGCTAAGGAGTAAATAGAGTCCTGTCATCCAAATGAATTGCTACCCATGTACTGCGAGCCGGGCAAATTACGCTCTTTTCCCCTCTTATTGATCATTATTTATTTTCGCGCCTTTCGCGTGTTTCGTAGTGCTCTCAATTGCTGAATCCAAGTTTAACCTAATACAGAAGGAGTCGGATCATGAGTAAGAAAGTAGGCGTCGGCCTCATCGGTTCGCAGTTCATCACCACGATTCACGCCGAAGCGCTCAAGCAGGTGGCGGCGGCCCAAGTGCTGGCGGTGGCTTCGCCCACGGGCGATCATGCCCGGACTTTCGCGCAGAAGCACGGTATTCCGCGGCATGCCACCGACTACTGCCAGTTGCTGGCGATGGACGATATTGACATGGTCATCCTGGGCCTGCCCAACCACCTGCACGCCCAGGCCACCGTGGACGCTGCCGCCGCCGGTAAACACATCGTGCTGGAGAAGCCGATGTGCCTGAACCTGGCGGAGGCCGATCGGATGATCGCCGCCTGCCGCCAGGCCAGGGTCAAGCTGATGTACGCGGAGGAACTATGCTTCACCCCCAAGTATGTCCGCCTGAAACAGCTCCTGGACAGCGGCGCGCTGGGCCAACCCGTTCTGCTCAAGCAGTCGGAGAAGCACGACGGCCCGCACGCGGCGCACTTCTGGGACGTCAACCGCAGCGGCGGCGGCGTGACGATGGACATGGGCTGCCACGCCATCGAGTTCTTCCGCTGGATGCTCGGCCGGCCGCCCGTCACCTCCGTGTATGCCCAGATGGGCCGCACCGTGCACACCGACAAGACCCAAGGCGATGACAACGCCATCCTGATCCTAGAATTCGCCAACGACGTGACGGCGATGGCGGAGGAAAGCTGGACGAAGATGGGGGGCATGGATGACCGCGCCGAGGTGCATGGCTCCAAGGGCGTGGCCTATGCCGATTTGTTGCACGGCAACGCGATCGAGACCTACAGCGCCGTGGGCTACGACTATGCCGTGGAGAAAGCCGGCGCCACGACGGGCTGGACTTTCACGATCTACGAGGAAATCTGGAACTACGGCTTTGTCCACGAACTGGCCCATTTTGTGGATTGCGTTCAGAATGACAAGCCGCCGCTGGTCACCGGCGAGGATGCCCGCGCGGTGCTCGAGGTGATCTTTGCAGCCTACGCCTCGGCCGGCACCGGCCGCAAGGTGCCTTTGCCGTTTGTCACCGACGCCGCCAAGCCGATTGACTTGTGGCGCCGCCCGGCCGCCGGAAAACAATAACTCGCATTATGGATAGATCGGACCGATTCTTCCCCGGAGCGGAACGTGTAAACGTTCCGAAAGTGGCCGGAACCGTTACCCCGCTTCGCAGGGCTACGCAGGGCAAGCCGGTTCCGCTCCAAGCAAATCTATAATGCGCGCAGGATAAACTGGTTGGATATGCATAGTGCACCCCAGGCGTGGCTGTCCGAAGTCTTTTGCTCCGTGCAGGGCGAGGGGCCGCTGCTCGGCGTCCGGCAGATCTTTGTGCGGTTCTTCGGCTGCCACAGGAAGTGTGCCTTCTGCGACACGGCTGCCGCGCGCGGCCGGCGTTTGCCGGATACGTTTCTCATGCAGGGGGCCGACGGCCGTGTCGGAAGCTGGCCGAATCCGGTGGCGCCGTTGGAACTGGTTCCACTATGCTCTGAACTAGATCAGCCGCGCGGCCGGCTGCATTCGATCTCCTTGACCGGCGGCGAGCCGCTGAAGCAGGCGGACTTCTTATGCGCGGCATTGCCGCTGCTGAAGCGGCGCGGCTGGAAAATCCATCTGGAAACAGCCGGCGACTGTGTGCGCGAACTGGAGCGGGTGCTGCCGTGGATTGATTATGTGGCCATGGACATCAAGCTGCCTAGTGTCACCGGCGAACCGGGCCACTGGCTGGCGCACCGCCGGTTCCTGGCGGGCTGCGTGCGGGCCGGCCAGAAGACGGCAGTGAAGATTGTGGTCAGCCGGAAAACCAACGAAGCGGAACTGCGCCGCGCAGCGAAACTGATCGCCGGAGTCGCGCCACGGGTCACGGTGGTGCTGCAGCCGGCCACCGCGGTCGGGCGCGTGCCGGCGCCACGGCCGGGGCAATTGCTGCACTGGCAGGCGCTGGCTCTGGAAACCGGCCTGCGCGACGTGCGCGTGATTCCGCAAGCCCATAAGCTGATGGGCCAGCATTGAAAAAACGGTTCGGATAAGCAACGGACGGCAACTACGAAACACGCGAAAAGCGCGAAAAAGGAACGGAAAGATTATCATCCGAATTAAATCAAATTTCATTATAGCCATGGCGCTTTGTCGCCGCGTCCGGCCCGCTGTTTTTGGCGGATATAAATTTCGCGCATTTTCGCGCATTTCGTAGTTAAATATTCTTTCATTCTTGTTGTAAGGAGTGCTCCCGTAGATGCTGAACGAAAAACCCAAAGCCGTGGTGCTGCTGAGCGGCGGGCTGGATTCCGCCACGACGCTGTATATGGCCCGGCGCGACGGCTTCACGCTGCACGCGCTGTCCTTCCGCTACGGTCAGCGGCACAGCCATGAACTGGCCTGTGCCGCGCGCGTGGCGCAGGCGGCCGGCGTGACGCAGCATGTGGTGCTGGACATTGATTTGAGGAAATTCGGCGGCTCGGCGCTGACCGCCGATCTCGCCGTGCCCAAGCGCCGGTCCACGGCCGCCATCGGGGCGGGGATCCCCGTCACCTACGTTCCGGCCCGCAACACGATTTTCCTCTCGCTGGCGCTGGCCTGGGCGGAGACCCTGGGCGCGGCGGACATTTTCATCGGCGTCAATGCGTTGGATTATTCGGGCTATCCGGACTGCCGGCCGGAGTTCATCGCCGCGTTCGAGCACCTGGCCAATCTGGCGACCAAGGCGGGCGTGGAAGGCGGACGGCCGCTGCGCGTGCACGCGCCCCTGATCGGGATGACCAAGGCGGAAATCATTCGCACGGGCCTCGATCTGGGGGTGAATTACAGCCTGACCAGCAGTTGCTATGATCCTGCGCCCGACGGCCGGGCCTGCGGCGCGTGCGACGCCTGCCAACTGCGCGCCAAGGGCTTTGCCGAGGCGGGCCTGCGCGACCCCGCTGCTGAGGTAGGCAGCACGCGGGGCAGGGATGCCCCGCCCACGAAGCACGATCCCGCCGGCTCAGTAACACCAGGATGGAGGGCGGCTGGTGCTGAGACCAAATTGCAACCGCCAAGACGCCAAAAACACCAAGGTTAGGAGGAAGAAATAATCATATTTTTTGCTTGGCGATCTTGGCGTCTTGGCGGTTAATCCTCTTTATTCATATTAAAGGAGCCAGCATGGAGATCTTCAAAATCGTCCGGTTCGAGGCCGCGCAACGGCTGCCGCACGTGCCGCCGGAACATCCCTGCGCGCGGCTGCACGGGCACAGCTACCGCCTCGAGGTCCATGTCGCCGGTCCCGTGGATCCGCACCTGGGCTGGGTGATGGACTTTGGCGACCTCCGCCAGGCGCTCCAGCCGATTTTGCAGCAACTCGACCACCGCTGCCTGAACGACATTCCGGGCCTGGAAAATCCCACCAGCGAGCATATCGCCCGCTGGATCTGGCAGCGGCTGAAACCCACCCTGCCGCTGCTCAGCCGGATTGTGATCCGGGAGACTGAAACCTCCGGCTGCATCTACGACGGCCGGGATTGAACTTCTGCTACCGCGGATGGCTGGCGGTGACGCGGAGCGCGATGCCGCCGCGGGGGGTGAAGTCGCCGGTGACGGTCGCCCGGCGCGGCCGGCACGTTTTTACCAGATCGTCCAGGATGCGGTTGACGATGGCTTCGGCAAAGGCCCCGTGCTGGCGAAACGCACCGAGGTACAGCTTCAACGCCTTGCTTTCCACGCAGCGCCGGTTCGGCACGTAATCAATCATGATGTGCCCAAAATCAGGCTGACCCGTCACCGGGCAGATCGAGGTGAACTCCGGGCAGTCGAGGCGAATCGTGTAGTCCCGGCCTGGATGGGGATTGGGAAAGGTTTCCAGCCGCGCCTGGTCGGGGGCGGTGGGGTAGGGCTGCCGGCTCCGCTGGAGCAGCGTCAACTCCGCATAAGGTTTCGCCGCGCTGTGCCGCGTCATGCGCCCTCCGCTGTAGACTCTGATGGCGGGGCAGTATAGCCGGAAAAATCGCCATTTCCAGCCTTTTGATGAGTTCCACGGGCGCCTACCCAGAGCGGCTGCATGAAGACGCTCTTCGTTTCTTGACAAGTAAGGCAATCGATGCCTTAATTGCCCGCATCCGACTGAATCCAAACAAAAAATCACAAACCTCCCCTATGATGAACTTGAAACAATTCGAAGTCTGGTTCGTCACCGGCAGCCAGCATCTTTACGGCCCGGAAACGTTGAAGAAAGTTGCCGAACATTCGCAGAAAATTGCCAAGGCGCTCAACGCCGCGCCCGCGATTCCGGTGAACGTCGTGTTCAAGCCCGTGCTCGTCACGCCGGAGGCGGTGACGGAACTTTGCCAAGCCGCGAACAACGCCGCCCAGTGCATCGGCCTCATGACCTGGTGCCACACATTTTCGCCGTCGAAAATGTGGATCAACGGTCTCAAGCAGCTCCGCAAGCCGGTGGCGCATCTCCACACGCAATACAACCGCGACATTCCATGGGCCACGATTGACATGGATTTCATGAACATGAACCAGGCGGCGCACGGCGATCGCGAACACGGCTTCATCTGGAGCCGGATGCGTTTGAACCGCAAGGTGGTCGTCGGCTTCTGGCAGGAAAAATCCACGCAGGATAAACTCGGCGCCTGGGCGCGTGCCGCCGCCGCCTGGGCCGACTGGCAGACCGCGAAATTCTGCCGCTTCGGCGACAATATGCGCGAAGTGGCCGTGACCGAAGGCGACAAGGTGGCCGCCCAGATGAAATTTGGTTTTGCCGTCAACGGCTACGGGGTCGGCGATTTAGTGCAACGCGTCAACGCCGTTTCGGAAAGACAAATTGACGCGCTGGTCAAAGAATACGAAGACACTTACGAAATGGCCGCCGACCTGCGCCAGGGCGGCCCGCGCCACCCATCGGTCCGCGCCGCCGCGCGCATCGAACTGGGCCTGCGCGCGTTTCTCACGAACGGCGGATTCCAAGGATTCACCACGACGTTCGAAGATTTGCACGGTCTCGTCCAATTGCCCGGCCTCGCGCCCCAGCGCCTCATGGCGGACGGTTACGGTTTCGCCGGCGAAGGCGATTGGAAGACCGCCGCGCTCGTCCGCGCCATGAAAGTGATGTCGTCCGGCCGCAAGGGTGGCGCGTCGTTCATGGAGGATTATACCTATCATTTGCGGCCGGGCCACAAACTCGTCCTTGGCGCGCACATGCTGGAAATTTGTCCGAGCATCGCGGCTGGCCGGGCGTCGTTGCAGGTGCATCCGCTCGGCATCGGCGGCAAGGCCCAGCCGGCACGTTTGGTTTTCAACACGCCCGCCGGCCCGGCGCTGAATGCGGCGCTGATGGATTTTGGCAACCGCTTCCGTTTGCTCATCAACGAAGTGGATGTCGTACCGCCGGAACAGCCGATGCCGAAACTGCCGGTGGCGCAGGCGGTGTGGCAGTGCCGCCCGAATTTCGAGGACGCGTGCGCCGCGTGGATTTATGCGGGCGGCGCGCATCACACCGGCTTCAGCCCGGCGGTCACGACGGAAATGCTCGAAGACTTCGCGGCGATGGCCGGACTTGAAGCGGTCGTGATTGATGCCGACACGAAGATGCGCGCGTTCAAACAGGAACTCGTCTGGAACGAGGCCGCCTACGGGTTGAAGAGCGGCTGGGTTTCCTGAATAAAGCACCACTCGATGGGCACGCGTTACACCATCGGTCTTGATTACGGCACGAACTCGGTTCGTACGCTCATCGTCAATGTCGCCAACGGCGCGGAAGTGGCCACGGCCGTGTGGACGTACGCGCACGGCACACAGGGCGTGATTTTGTCACGCGACCCGAACCTCGCGCGCCAGCATCCGCGGGATTATGTCAACGGCGCGGAAATCACCATCCGGCAGGCGCTCGCCGCGGCGCATAAAGCCGTCAAAGGTTTTAACGCCGCGCAGGTCATCGGCATCGGCGTGGACACGACCGGCAGCACACCGTTGCCCGTGGACGCACAAGGCCAGCCCCTGGCGTTCCAGAAAAAATTCGCGCACCATCCCGCCGCGCTGGCGTGGCTGTGGAAAGATCACACCGGCGTCGCCGAGGCGGCCGAGATCACCGCGCTGGCTCAAAAAATTCGTCCGCAGTATCTCGCCCAGTGCGGCGGCACTTATTCGAGCGAATGGTTTTGGAGCAAGGTTCTGAAATGTCTCCGCGCCGCGCCGGCCGTGTTTAACGCCGCGCAGGCGTGGATTGAACTTGCGGATTTCGTGCCGGCCGCGCTCACCGGCACGCTCGCGCCCGGCCAATTCACCGCCGGCGTCTGCGCCGCCGGTCACAAGGCGATGTGGAACGCGCAATGGGGCGGCTATCCCGACGCGGCCTTTCTCTCAAAACTCAACCCGAAACTCGCGCAACTGCGTTCACGCCTCACACCGCGCGTGCATTCGATTGATCGCGCCGCAGGCGGTCTCACTCCGGCCTGGGCGGAGAAAACCGGTTTGACCGCGGGTATTCCCGTCGCCGTCGGCGCGTTCGACGCCCATCTCGGCGCGGTCGGTTCCGGCGTTGCGCCGGGAACGCTGGTGAAAATCATCGGCACCAGCACCTGCGACATTGCGATTTCGCCGAACACAAAAAAACTCGCGGACGTGCCCGGTCTCTGCGGCATCGTGGATGGCAGCGTGCTGCCCGGTTACTTCGGCCTCGAAGCCGGCCAGTCGGCGGTGGGCGATATTTTCAACTGGTGGGTGAGTTACATCCAGCCGCATGGTGAAGAATATTCGCACGAGACGCTGGGTGCGGCGGCGATGAAGTTGCAGCCGGGCGAATCAGGATTGCTCGCGCTCGACTGGAACAACGGCAATCGCACCATTCTCGTGGATCAGCGGCTCACGGGACTGCTGGTCGGTCAGACGCTCTACACGACGCCGGCGGAAGTTTACCGCGCGCTGATCGAGGCCACGGCCTACGGCGCGCTGACCATTATCAACCGGTTCGAGGAATACGGCGTGAAGATAGACGATGTGGTGAACTGCGGCGGCATCGCGGAAAAAAGCGCCCTGACCATGCAGATTTATGCGGACGTGACGGGCCGGCCCATGAAGATTTCGCGTTCCGCACAGACCTGCGCGCTCGGTGCGGCCATGGCCGCCGCCGTCCTTGCCGGGGCGCACACGGATTTCGCCGCGGCACAGAAAAAGATGACGGGCTTGAAGCCGAAAATTTACCAACCCAACCCGAAGGCGCACGCGCTTTACCAGGAGCTTTATGCGCTTTACAAGGAATTGCACGACGCCTTCGGCACGCGGGCATGGAACGGCAATCTTTACGGCGTGATGAAGAAGCTGATTGAAATCCGCAGCCGCAGCCGCAGATAATTTCTCCATGCTTGAAAAATTAAAAGCTGAAGTGTGCAGGGCCAATTTGGACTTGGTGGCCGAAGGTCTGGTCATCCAGACGTGGGGCAACGTGAGCGGCCTTGACCGCGAGCGCGGCCTGATGGTCATCAAACCCAGCGGCGTGCCTTACGACGGCCTGCAACCGGAACACATGGTCGTCGTCGCGCTCGCGGACGGCCACGTAGTCGCGGGCCATCTGAAGCCGAGTTCCGACACACCGACCCATCTGGTTTTGTATCGCGCGTTTCCGTCCATCGGCGGCGTGGTGCACACGCATAGTCTTTACGCGACGGCGTGGTCGCAGGCTTGTAAATCGTTGCCGAGCTATGGCACGACGCAGGCGGATTACTGGCATGGCGCCGTGCCCTGCACGCGCAAACTGAAGCCGGCCGAAATCAAAGAAGATTACGAGACGCACACCGGCGAAGTCATCGTGGAGACGTTCAGGATATTAAAATTCGATCCGCTGCAGCATCCCGCCGTGTTCGTCGCGAACCACGGGCCTTTCACGTGGGGCCAGGATGCGGCCGAGGCGGTTCACCATGCGGGCGTACTGGAATTCAGCGCGCAGCTCGCGAGCGAGACGTTGCGCATCAATCCCAAGTTGAAGCCGATGCCAGCCGTTTTACTCGACAAACATTTTCTCCGCAAACACGGGCCGGGCGCCTATTACGGACAAGCTCGGCCAGCGCTAGCGCGACGGCCAGCTTCAACTTTTTAGATTGGGTCGGAGGGGAAACAGACCATAACGATAACCAGAAAATGGGGTTGGATACCGGTATGGGTGCTGCTCGGCCTGCTGCCCGTGGGGCGAGCGGCGGCTTTGGACGATGGCGCGGCGGCCCAACCGTCGGTCGCGCCCACCCCCCAGGCTAAAAACGACACAGCCCCGTCGCTGCCGGGGCTGACCGACCAGGAACCGACGAGCGCGGTCGCCCCGGAGGATTTCGCGATCGTCGCGTTGCCGGACACCCAGTTCTACACGGCCGCCCAGCGGGGCGGCCTGCCCGCGATGTTCACGGCGCAGACGGAGTGGATCATCTCCAACCGCGTCAGCCGCCATATCGTGTACGTGACGCTCGAAGGCGACATCAGCAACGACGGCAACAGCGTGGTGACGCAATGGACGAACGCGACGAACGCGCTGTACCGGCTCGAGGATCCGGCGCGGACCGGCCTGCCGGACGGCATCCCCTATGGCGTGGCCGTGGGCAACCACGACACGTACAACGGCGGCACGGGGAAGTTCAACCGGTTCTTCGGCACGAACCACTTTGCCGGCCACCACTACTACGGCGGCTGCTACGGCCCGAATAACGACAGCCACTACGACCTGTTCAGCGCGGGCGGTCAGGACTTCGTCGTGCTCTCGCTGACCATGGCCGCGGGCTCCAACCCGGATCTGATGCAGTGGGCCAACACGGTTCTGCAATCGAACGTCAACCGGCGCGCCATCGTGGTTACGCACTCGTTGCTCAACCCGGCGTCCTGGCCGACCCCGGCTGCGTGGACGAAGGAAGGGCCGCCGATTTTCGGCGCCTTGACCAACAACCCGAACCTGTTCCTCATGTTGTGCGGGCACCGGCACGGCCAGGGCCGCCGGCATGAGTCCGTGGACGGCGGCAGCCGTTACGTGGACATTGTCCTGGCGGACTACCAGTCCTCCCTCCATGGCGGCAATGGGTTCCTGCGCTTGATGGAGTTTTCGCCGACGCACCACGCGATCCGCGTGAAGACCTATTCGCCGTGGACGGGGCAATGGTCAACCAACAGCGACGGGTGTTTCACGCTCGATTGGCCGCCGCGACCTGCGATACCGGCCGGCGCCGGCCGGCCCTAGCTCGGCGTTGTCGGATGCGGTTTGCAAATTGACTTGGCGGCGGCGGGAGCCTAAAGTGCCCCGGATTTACCGTGCAGGAGGCGGACGTGCTGCCGATCATCGAAAAGTTGCTGGCGGTGCAGGAACATGACCGGAGAATCGCCCGCCTGTTGCGGGAGCAGCGGGACGTCCCGCTGCGCAAGCAGCAGATCGAAAGCCGGTTGCTGGCGCACCGGGAATCGCACAAGGCCGCCCAGGAAACGTTGAAGAAGCAGACGGCGACCATCAAGCGCCTCGAGGGCGATATCGAGGAGAAGCAGGAGCAGATCAAGAAGTACCGGGAGCAGGAGCTGCAGATCAAAAGCAACGTGGAATACAAGGCGTTGGAGCACGAGATCGCCGTGGTGCAGCAACGGATTCGGGCCCTGGAGGACGAGGAAATCGTCGGGATGGAGCAGGTGGATGAGCTGCAGCGGCAGCAGCAGCAGCACGGGCAGGACTTCCAGGTGGAAGAAAAGCAGGTGCAGGAGGACTTGAAGACGCTGGATGCGCGCGCGGCCGGCATCGCGCAGGAGATCGAGCAGTGTCGCGCGGCGCGCACGGCGGAGGCCTTGGCGATCGAGCCGGAGTGGCTGGCGCGGTACGAGCGGGTGTTTCAGCGGACCGGCGACTTTGCGCTGGTGTCCGTGGACAAGAGCTGCTGCGGGGGGTGCCACATGCAGTTGCCGCCGAGCGTGGTGCACGATGCGCGCAAAGCCCTGAGTATCACGCTCTGCAACTATTGCGGCCGCATGCTGTACGTGGGCGCCTGACGCCGTCCGGCCGGGACGCGGCTGGAGGCCAGGGCGATGTTCTTTGACTTGGCCGCGGGTGCGGACGGACGGTCGCTCTTTCCGCTAAAACGGAGGGGGAGGAAAGTCCGGACTCCGCAGGGCGGGATGTCTCGGGGAAAACCCGGGAGACCCTTTGCCATATCGAAGGGGACGGAAAGTGCCACAGAGAACATACCGCACCGGTGCAAACCGGGGTAAGGGTGAAATGGCGGTGTAAGAGACCACCGGGTTCTCCGCAAGGAGGATCGCAGGGCAAACCCCATCCGGAGCAAGATCAAATAGGAAGCGAGAGGCGGCCCGCCTCATTCCCGGCGCAAGCCGGGAGGCAGCTTCGGGTTGATCGCATCAGATAAATGACCGTTAGAACAGAATCCGGCTTACGGTCCGCACCCGCGGCTTTTTTCGGCCGGCTGTTTCCGGTATATTCATTTCCATGTCCACGCTTTCGCGAGAACAGTGGTGGGGCCTGCTGGCTCTAGCCGCCTGGCTGGGCGCCGGCCTGCTGGCCGTGCTCCTGCTGGCCGCCGGGGTCCGCGGCGTGCCCACGGCGTCGGTGTCCGGCGTCACCCCGGGCAGCGGCGCTTTCGCCTGGCCCGCGCCGGTCGTGCCAGCGGAGCAGGACTGGTCCGTGATCCAGCGCGTCAAGGCGGCGGGCGCGGGTGGGTTGGCCGCCGCGTCGCGTCGGTTCCGGCTGGCGGGCACTTTTTTCGCCTTTGACCGCGAGGCCGCCGGCGCCGGCGCGGAGCGCCAGGCCGTCATCGAAGATCTCCAGCAGAAAACCCAGTACCTGCTCAAGGAGGGGGGCGTGGCCGGCGACCTCACGCTGCTACGCGTGCTGGCGGACCGGGTGACCATCCGCGTGCAGGAGCGCGAGGAGGAATTGCGGTTGAGCTTCAAGGACAACCTGCCGGCGGCCGCCATGGCGGGCAGCGCGACCAACGCCGAACCCGCCGCCTTGGAAACGACCCGGTTCGGCAAGCGGGTGGGGGAGAACCGCTGGGTCATCAACCGGGAAGCGCTGATGCAATATTACGACGAATTGCGCAAGGACCCCGAACGCGTCGTGGCCCTGTTCGACTCGCTGAAACCGGTCTATCAGGACAAGGCCATCGCCGGCTACGTGCTGGGCATGGAAGGCGAGAAGGAGTTCTTCCAGGCGGCCGGTCTGCAAGACGGCGACGTGGTCCGCAAGGTGAATTCAATCAACATGACCAGCCAGAAGCGCGCCGAATACCTGATCCGCGAGTTTCTCCAGAGCCGGATCAGCGCGCTCGTGTTCGACATCGAGCGTGACAACCAGGCGCAGAAGCTGATTTATTTCATCCGCTGACTGCGGCGGCATGATGGTACACTTTTGGAGTGCGGCGGCTTGACGCCGCTTTCTTATACCGCAATTTGATGCGTCTGCACCGGCGAAATTTCCTGGCTTGGAAAGCGGCGTACGAGCGGGTACATTGCGGGCATGGGCGGGCCGGTGGAAAAAAGGGTGCCGGTCCTCCGGCGGTTGTGGGCGCTTTTTGAACTGACGTCGGAGGAACGGATCTTTGTGCTGGGCCTGCTGGCCATCGTGCTGGTCGGCCTGGCGGCGCGTCATGCGCACCTGCGGCGGCAGAAAGCGGAAACGTACCAGCCGGCAGGTTTGGAACAAACCGGGGAGGCGGGGAGCCGATGAACGCGGATTGCATTTTTTGCCGGATTGTGGCGGGGACGATGCCGGCCACCAGGGTCTATGAGGACGCCGACACGCTGGCGTTCATGGATATCGGGCCGATTGTGAAGGGGCACACGCTGGTGATTCCGCGGGAACATTTTGACCCGCTCACGCAGACGCCGGCGCCGGTGCTGGCCAAGCTGATGGCGGTGGTGCAGAAAATCGCCCAGGCGCAAATGACCGGCCTGCGGGCCGATGGCGTGAACGTGCTGCAAGCCAATGGCGCCGCGGCGGGCCAGGTGGTGCCGCACCTGCACTTCCATGTGATTCCGCGCTTCCGGGCCGACGGTCATCATTGGAACTGGGCGGCGAAAAAGTACGAGTGTCCGGAGGAGATGCAGCAAGTGGCGGCAGCATTGCGGGCGGTGCTCTGATGCAACCCTCGGATTTTGAAGAAGCGCTGCGCAAGATCCGGCAGCAGGACCCGCGTTACGACGAGGCGGCCTATGTCTTTGTGCGGGAGGCCCTGGATTTCACGATCAAGCTGCTGAAGAAGCCGGCTTCCGGTCCGCGGCGGCACGTGTCCGGCGCGGAATTGCTGGAGGGCATGCGGCAGTACGCGCTGCAGGAATACGGCCCGATGGCCAAAACCGTGCTGGCCGCCTGGGGCGTGCACTGCTGCGAGGATTTCGGAGCGCTGGTGTTCAACCTGGTCCAGGCCGGAGTCCTGGGCAAAACGGACGAGGACCGCCCGGAGGATTTTGGCGGTGGCTACGATTTCGACGAGGCGTTCCGCGCGCCGTTCCGGCCCGCGGAACGAGTGGCGGCCAGGCCGCGGAAAGCCGCGGAATGAGCCGGCGGCTGGCCATGGCAGGATTGCTTGCCGGCCTGTGGAGCGCGGCGGCAGGAGGTACACCCTTGAATCCCTTGCAGGCACTGGAACAGTCCAACGCCCAGGTGCAGCGTTTCGTGCTCGACAACGGCATGATCTGCCTGGTGAAGGAGGATCACAGCGCGCCCGTGGCCGCGGTGCAGATCTGGGTGGGCTCAGGCGCCGTGCACGAGGATGAATTCCTGGGCGGCGGACTGTCGCATTTTGTCGAGCACATGATTTTCAAGGGCACGCCCACGCGCGCGCCGGGCGCCATCATGCGCGAGGCCAGCGATCTCGGCGGCAAGATCAACGCCTACACGGCGCAGGACCGCACCGTGTTTCACCTGACGCTGCCCGCCCGCCACTGGAGCGCGGCGCTGGACATCCTGGCCGATGCCGTGATGCACGCCGCGTTCCCCGCCGACGAGTGGGCGCGCGAGCAGGAGGTCATTCTGCGCGAAATGGCCATGGGCCGGGACAACCCGGGCCGCGTGGTGTCGGAACTGCTGTGGAGCACGGCCTACCGCGTGCACCCCTACCGCGTGCCGGTCATCGGCTACGAGTCCGTCTTCCGGGCCCGCACGCGCGAGGACCTGCTGAGCTACTTCCACAGCCGCTACACGCCGGATAACATGATCGCGGTCATCACCGGCGACGTGCCCGGCCCGGAGGTTGCCGCGCGGCTGCGCGCGGTGTTCGCGCCGTTCGCGCGCCGCGCCCGCCGGCCGGTGCTGCTGCCGGCCGAGCCGCCGCAACTGGCGCCGCGCGTGGCGCGGCAGTCGGGCGCCTACCAGGTGGCCCGCCTCTCTTGGGCCTACCACACGGTGCCGCTGAGCCATCCCGATGCGCCCGCGCTCGACGTCCTGGCCGCGCTGGTGGGCCACGGGCGCAGTTCCCGCCTGGTGCAGGCGCTGCGGGAAAAGCAGAAGCTGGTGTACGAGATTGACGCTTGGTCGGCCGCGCCCCAGGATCCCGGTTTGTTCGGGGTGGATGCCGTCTTCGATCCCGCCCGGGAGGCGGAGGTGCTCCAGGCGATCCAGGCCGAGGTGGACACGTGGGCGGCACGGCGGTTCCCGCAGCGGGAGATCGCCAAGGTGCGCCGCCAGGTCCTGGTGTCGGAACTCGCCAGCCTGCAAAGCATGGAGGGACAGGCCAACAGCCTGGCGTCGGGCGAGTTCTACGCCGGCAACCCGCGATTTGCGGAATTGTACCTGCGCAGCATCAACGAGGTGACGGCGGCGCAACTGCAGGCGGTGGTGCGGCGCTACCTGACACCGGAGAACCGCAGCCTCGCCGTGCTGGCGCCGGAAACAGCGGCGCCGGCCGCGGCGTCGGCGTCGGCCGCGACGGTCAAACCGCCCGTCAAGCAGGCGCTCACATGCGGCGTGCCGCTGATCGTGCGGGAAGACCACCGGCTCCCGCTGGTGTACGTCTGCGCGGCGGTGGGCGGCGGCCTGTTGACGGAAACCCCGGCCACCAGCGGCATCACCCAACTGGCGTCCGACCTGCTGGTGCGCGGGACGGAACGGCGCACGGCGGAGGAACTGGCGCGCCGAGTCGAACAGTTGGGCGCTTCGCTGACGCCCTTCGCCGGCCGGAACAGCTTCGGGTTGCTGGGCAGTTGCCTGGCCCAGGATGCCGAGGCCCTGCTGGATCTTTTTTCCGATGGCCTGCTCAACGCGGCCTGCCCGCCGGACGAAGTGGAAAAACAGCGCACCATCCAATTGGCGGCGATTCAGCAGCAGCGGGAACAACCGATGTTCATTGCGGAGGAGGCGCTCCGCCAGACCGTACACCGCGGCCATCCCTACCAGGGCGCGTTGGAAGGACGGACGGAGAGCGTCAAGGCGCTCACTCCGGACATGCTGCGCCGGCACCTGCAGCGGCATATCGTGCGCGGCAACCTGGTGCTGGCCATCTTCGGCGACATCACCCCGGCGCGGGCGCGTCTGCTGGCCGAGCGCAACCTCAAGAACCTGCAGTTGGGGGATTCGCCGGTCGGCCCCCTGCCGCCGGCCGAACCCCAACTGCCCGCCAGCCTGACCCTGCGCGAGCCGCGGCAGCAGACGATCGTCCTGCTGGGCTTTCCCGGCCTGCGGGTGACGGATCCGCGGTCGGATGCCCTGGCCCTTCTGGATGAGATGCTGAGCGGGCTGTCGTCCGACCTGGGGACCGAAGTGCGGGAGAAGCGCGGCTTGGTGTATTACGTCGGCGCTTCCAACCGGCCGGGTCTCGAGCCCGGAATGTTCATGCTCTACGCCGGCACCCGGGCGGGCCAGGAAGCGGACGTGGTGCGGCTCATGGAGGAGCAGGTGCGGCGCCTAGCGGAGCAGGGGCCCCGCGCCGACGAATGGCAGCGCGCCCGCGAGCAGTTGCTGGCGGAAAGCCAGATGAGCATGCAACACAACGCCGGTCTGGCCCAGACCTGCGCCTTGAACGAACTCTACGGCCTGGGGTATGATTACAGCTTGCGCATCGAGGAGCGCCTCAGCGCGTGGCCGGCGGACAAAATCCGGCCGGTGGCGGCCGAAGTACTCTGCGCTGACCGCTGCGCCCGCGTGGTGGTCCTCCCGGCCGCGCAAGAATCGAAGAAGGAGAACCAACATGGATCAGGAAAATGAATTCTCGCTGGAAGACATCCACGCCGCGATGTTCGCGCAACTGGTGATGATGTTCACGTCGGCGACGTTGCAGCACCTCGGCAAGCTGGTGAACCCCGCCTCGAATAAGGCCGAAGTCAACCTGGAGGCCGCCCAAGCCAGCATTGACATGCTGGACATGCTGGAGACCAAAACGCGCGGGAACCTCAAGCCGGACGAGGACCGGATGTTGAAAGAATCGCTGACCCAGTTGAAGTTGAATTATGTCGAGACGCAGCAGGCGGCCGGCGTCCCGCCGCCCTCTGCGCCCGCCGCCTCCGCAAAGCCGGAGGCACCGGTATCGCCCGCCCCGGCTCCGGCCGCGGGGGACATCAAAACGCCCCCGGCGGATGAAGAGAAGCAGCCCCGGTTTCACAAGAAATATTGAGCGGACGGGCGGAAGAAGCGGAATTTGATTGTGCCCGGCGGCGGCTGTGCTATTTTACCCGCCGCCGCGATTGAGACCCCATCGTCTAGAGGCCTAGGACCTCAGGTTTTCATCCTGGTAACACGGGTTCGAATCCCGTTGGGGTCGCCAACTTTTGTAAATCACTGCTGCGCGGGCACGGGCACCGGCTGGCCGGCGCGCTGCGCGAGTTGTTCCTC
>Ga0209048_10000254_pt1 | contig 58414 bp, 53 predicted proteins | sample FrelakmetCRP12CR_FD_187146 | JGI IMG/M metagenome (GOLD analysis project Ga0209048, IMG submission 187146) | Freshwater lake sediment microbial communities from the University of Notre Dame, USA, for methane emissions studies - CRP12 CR (SPAdes)... | ecosystem: Environmental > Aquatic >...
AGCGCCTGATCAAAACACCGGAACGGGTAATGGCTTATTTCAAACATTCTCCTGTCCAATATGCAGCGTTATCAGCTATTTGATTGCCGGGTTAATAATCTATAGTATCAAATGACCATGAGAAAAATCCCAACGTTGACCACTATGCGGTCAGCACTTTCATCAGCTCTTATCAATTCAAGCTCTGCCACCAAAGTTATTTTGATCACTGCTATATGGCTTGCCATTACTGCTGGCCTAAGGCCCCTTACGCTGCCAGATGAAGGACGGTATGGGGGGGTTGTTTGGGAAATGTTCAATTCGGGAAATTGGCTGGTGCCGTTGCTGGATGGCATGCCGTTTTTTCACAAGCCACCGCTGTTTTACTGGATCAGTGCTTGTAGTGTGAAATTGTTTGGAGTAACCGAGTGGGCAATACGTATTCCTTCCATCCTTGCAGGGATTCTTTCTGCTGGCGGTTTGTTTTTGTTCCTTCGTCACTATCGAAGCAGCATGGTTGCCACCTTGTCCGTGGTTATTCTCGTGACCCAGCCAATTTTCTTTGCCGGATCACAGTTCGCTAATCTGGACATGCTGGTCGCCGGCATCATTTCGCTGACCATCTTGTCCGGCGCCGATGCGTTGATTCGTCTCGAGAACAAACTGTTTTATCGACTTACATTGGCAAGAACCTTCGTCCTTGCCGCTCTGGGTGTGCTGGCAAAAGGCTTGATTGGGATTGTCTTGCCTGGTGCCGTAATATTTGTCTGGCTGATTTGGCGTAGGCAATGGCGATCTTCAACCGCGCTATTTTGGCCGCTCGGATGGGTCGCACTCTTGAGTATTTCTGCACCATGGTTCCTCTGGATGCAGCATTCCTTTTCAGGATTTTTTGATTATTTTTTCGTTTACCAACATTTCAAAAGATTCTCCGAAACGGGCTTCAACAACCAGATGCCTTTTTGGTTTTATGTTCCCGTCGTTTTGATTTGCGCATTGCCATGGTCCCCTTGGATCTGGCTAACATTCAATAAAAGATATTGGCATGACCCAGAAAAAGGCTCCCTAAGAAGTTTGATGGCGATCTGGCTCGTGTTGATACTTGTTTTTTTCTCTCTACCCAGTTCGAAGCTGGTTGGCTACATCATGCCAATCCTGCCCCCCTTTGCTTACTTCATCGCAGACGGGTTTGCTGAATGGATCGAACGGGAGCAAACACGAGCCATCTCGTGGTTTGTTCGTACGACCTCAGTGGCAGTCGCCACCTGCCTTGTCGGGGTAATCGGTGTCTCTGTTTCCGAGAGTCTATCGGCCAAGGACTTGGTGTTGTCCACAATGCGGAACATGAAGCCAGAGGATCAGTTAGTCTTACTCGGAAAATATCAATATGACCTGGCGATTTATTCGCGGGCATCCAGGCCCGCGTGGGTCGTCGATAACTGGTCTGATCCGAAGGTTAAGAAGCAGGACAATTGGCGCAAGGAACTATCCGATGCAGCTCAATTCGATCGCCAGATTGCTGAGTCGAATTTGATCTCAGGCACTCAATTCACTGAAAAATTCTGTAACTACCAGTCCGGAACTGTGTGGATTTGGGCGGAAAAAGGAAATACTTCCCTTGTCTCATGGTTATCGCTTGAATCAGTAGCCGGGAAAGATAAGTACCATGAGTTATGGCGCTTTACACAGGATCAGATCAGAACACATCCAGCATGCGCTGACTTGAAAACGTCCCGGTAATGCGATCCATTAGCCTGTGTGCGAACGAGGACTTGCTAACATTCCAGTGCCTTTGCATTCGAAAGTGGCGGATTCAAGTCTGAAGTGCAATAGCGTTATGACGCGAGTGTAACTGCTTCATAAATACTTCGTGCGGCGTCTTGAAGCCGAGGCAATTTCTGGGTCGGTGGTTCAGTTGGTGCATGGCGAATTCGATGTCTTTCGTGGTGATTTCCCGGAAGGACATTTTCTTCGGGAAGAACTGTCGGATCAGGCCATTCATGTTCTCGTTGGCGCCGCGCTCCCAAGAGGCGTAGGGATGGCGGGCAGGTGACTGCCCGCTGTGGCACTGACAGCGAAGGACGGGTATTTCTCGAAGTTGAGGACAATGGGCAGGGGATACCCAAAGAAGCGCGTGAGCATATCTTTGAACGGTTTTACAGGGCGGCGGGCACGGCTGGTCAAGGAACTGGCCTCGGGCTGGCGATCGTCAAGGAACTGGCCTCGGGCTGGCGATCGTCAAGGAACTGGCCTCGGGCTGGCGATCGTCAAGGAAGTTGCCGATCGCCACAGTGCCACCATCCATCTTGACAACGCGACACCGGGAGCAGGGACGCGCTGCCGGATTATTTTTCCTACTATAGATAAGGCCCAATGAAATCTGAACTTCTGTGGTTTTTTTGTGTCTAAGATCGATGGGAAAAAAGAACGCAAGAAAGCAAACGCTGGAACAACTTCATGAGCGGCGCAAGCAAGTTGTTCGATTGCACAAGAAGGCTATCAAGATCATGCAAATTGTCTCGATGACCGGCTTGAGCTATGCTGCTGTGCGCGCCACGATTGATCTGTTTGAGGCTGGCGGATGGACGGCGATTCGCCCGACAAGCCGGGGTCGGGCTCGGGGGGTTGGACGCTGCTTGAGTGAGATTCAAGAAGATACGATTCGTCGCACCATTATTGACAAACGCCCGGAACAACTCAAGATGGATTTTTTTCTTTGGGGTCGCGCAGCAGTAGGTCAGCTCATCGAACAAGAATATGGCATCAAGCTACACATTCGGAGCGTCGGCAAATACCTTGCGCGCTGGTGCTTTACCCCGCAAAAGCCGATTAAGCGAGCCTATGAACAAAGCCCTGAGGCTGTGCAGGCGTGGCTAGAAGGGGAATATCCAGGGATTGAGCAGCGCGCCAGGCAAGAAGGTGCCGAGATGAAACGGCGCTGGTCAATACCGATGTGCGCGGTAGAAGCTTTGCCCCTGCGGGCAAGACCCCTGTGGCGATGACCGTAGGGGGCACCCGGGAAAAGCTTTCCATGATTGCCACCGTGACCAATCAAGGCAAGACACGCAGGATGATTATTGATGATGCATTTGATGCGGAAAAGCTGATTAAATTCTTGGCTGCTCTGATCAAGGATGCCGGGAAAAAGGTGTTCCTGATTCTGGATAATCTGCGGGTACACCATAGCAAGATCGTGAAGGCTTGGGCAGCTGAGCGGAAAGATCAGATTGAGTTGTTCTACCTGCCCAGCTACGACCAAAGGAAGTCCCTGTGGGATAGCCCACAGCTCAATCCAGAGGAACGTCTGAACGCGGATCTCAAGCAAGAGATGGGAAGGCCGAGTACCTGTTCGCACCAAAGCCAAATTACGCGACGCAACCAGCGCCCATATGATGATGTTGGAGCAAAACCCGGAGCGCGTCATGAGTTACTTCCAAGACCGGCGCATCAAGTATGCCGCTTAAGACTTCATCGGGCCGGAGCAATAATGGCGAGACTGGCGCCGACGAGCGGGAAATGACATTATTTCAATGTAGGGCATCTCAACCGGATTCACCATTGGCTTTGTCAGGCAGACGAAAGGCTCCGACTAGTCTAATGCGGCCATTGCCTCACTGGTGCCCATAAAATGAGATTAGCTGCCGCTTCAAATACGCCCAAGCAGGTTCGCGCATATGAACAACCGTCTTGGACATAGCCAGCCGGGGGCCGCCATCCATGGCCAACCAGACTCTCCGAACATTGACAATTTCGACCATCGAAAGTCACTCACTGCCCTGCTGATCGTCTCTGCGATGCTGTTTGTCGCCTGGCTGGCGATCTATGGCCCTTTTGGCGGCCTGAGCGTCCTCAAGGAACCAGGAAGCAACTTGCCGCAGGAACTTTGGCAATGCCTCAGTGCCTTTGGCGATGCCAGGATACTGCTAGTTTTTGTCCTGCCCTTCTGCAGGCGGCGCCCGAAACTGCTGTGGGCAATTGTTTTATCCGCGCTACTCGGCTGGCTAATGTCGAGAGGCATTAAATTGATTGTCCACCTGCCCCGCCCAGACAACTTTGCAGAACTTGCCTTACCGGAAATCGAACACCGATATTCAGGCAGCTTCAGTTTCCCGTCCGGCCATACGGTCACCATCTTTTCATTTGCCGGCATATTTCTGGCCGCCTTCCCTATCCGAAAAACCGCCTTGTTTCTTATCCTTGCCGCCTTGGTCGGTTACTCAAGAATCATGTTGGGAGCGCATTGGCCAATCGATGTACTCGGTGGTGCGATTGTCGGGATACTGGCAGCGATGCTCGGCCTTTACCTCTCCGAGCACTGGAACTGGGGCATACTCCCGGCACCACATTACGGCCTGATTGGCTTCGCGCTACTAGCCATTATCAGCCTACCATTCATCGATACCGGCTATCCTGCCACTTACCCATTACGGATCCTTTTAGCCGCTGTAGGTACGCTTGCAAGTTTGGCGATTTATGGCAAGTCATTGATTGCCGGCAAATACAAAAGCGAAGCGCGCCAATGACCCTGCCCATGCCTCATACGGCCACCAGGACTAGCAACCATCCGAAAATCAGTTGCGTCGTTCCCGCACTCAATGAAAGCGAGAACCTGAAAACCCTGCTACCGAGCCTCGAAGCACTGCTCACCCTGAATAGCTCGGATTGGGAAGTGATCGTCGTCGATGACGGGAGTACCGATGGCACCCCAGAACTGATGGCCCACTGGTCGACCAGGGCCGGTTACCGGTACATCCAGCTGTCGCGCAACTTCGGCAAGGAAGCCGCCCTCAGCGCCGGCCTTGAAGCTGCGCAAGGCGACGTGGTGATTTGTCTCGATGCCGATCTACAGCATCCGCCGTCCTTGATCCCGGAAATGCTCGACCGCTGGCGTGCCGGGGCCGATACCGTTTTCGCTGTTCGCGTCAATCGCGAGGACGAGTCGCGGATTAAGCAACTTGGTGCCTCGCTGCTCTATTTCATTCTCGGCCGCGGTAGCCGTGTGCGCATCCCGCCCGACGCTGGCGATTTCCGCCTGATGGACCGCCGCGTCGTCGCCGCGCTGCTTCAGTTGCCGGAGCGTACTCGTTTTATGAAGGGACTCTACGCCTGGGTCGGATTCAAGACCGATTCTATCGAGTATCTGCCCCAGGAAAGAATGCATGGATCCAGCAATTTCAACCTGGTCCGTCTAGCCCAGTTCGCCATAGACGGCATTACCGCTTTCTCAACCTGGCCGCTCCGCGTACTGAGTCTGACCGGCGCGCTAGTCGCCGTGCTGGCCTTCGTTTACGGCTCCTACCTTGTCCTCGAATACATTATCATCGGTAACGAAGTCTCCGGCTGGACCACCATCGTTACCACCATGCTATTTCTTTCCGGCATCAACCTGCTCGGACTCGGTGTCATTGGTGCCTACATCGGCCGGATCTTCGACGAGGTCAAACAACGTCCGCTTTACCTGGTTCGTGACGATATCGGTAACGGACTGAACAAGCAGCCCCCCGTAGAAACCAGAAAATGAAAGCCATTTTCGCGTCAATCACCCGAAGGGTGCTCGATTGCACCTCAGCTGGCTGGCTGCTGGGCATCGGCGCCGCCTGGCTGCTAATCATGGCCGGAATCCGGCCGCTGATGCTCCCGGATGAAGGACGCTATGTCGGCATCGCCTGGGAAATGCTCAGTAGCGGCAACTGGCTGGTGCCAACACTCGACGGCATGCCCTTCTTCCACAAACCACCACTGTTTTACTGGCTGACCACACTCGGCATGCAGCTCTTTGGCGCCAATGAATGGGCCGGACGGATCGCCTCGACCACCTCGGCGATACTCGCCTCGGCAGCAGTTTTCGCCTTTATTCGGAGACATGTCGACAAACCCACTGCCAACCTGTCCGTCATCATCCTGCTCACCCAACCATTTTTTTTTGCCGGTGCGCAGTTCGCCAATCTCGACATGCTGGTCGCTGCGATGATCTCTATCACCATCGTCGCCGGCGCCGATGCCGTCCTCAACCTCGAACGTGGCTTGCCGTACCGTCGCTCGCTGGCTGCCTGCTATGTCTTTGCGGCGCTCGGCGTTCTGGCCAAGGGCCTGATTGGCTTCGTCCTGCCCGGCGCCATCCTCTTCGTCTGGCTTATGGTACGCAAGCAATTCAAACTGATTCCCAGGCTCCTGCCAGCACACCTGATCGTCCTTTTCTTCATGCTGTCCGCAACCTGGTTTATCTTGATGCAAAAATCATTCAGCGGCTTCTGGGACTATTTTTTCGTCTATCACCACTTCCGGCGCTTTGCAGAAACCGGTTTCAACAACCAGCAAGCCTTCTGGTTCTACATCCCGGTACTGCTGCTGGGTACCATTCCTTGGTCGCCTTGGATCGTGCGTGCCATCTCCGGCGGTTTTCTGAGGGACAGAGAGCGACTTGCTATTCGTAGCCTGATGATTCTCTGGACGCTAGGTATCGTCGCCTTCTTCTCCCTGCCCAAGTCGAAACTAGTTGGCTATATCCTGCCTGCCTTGCCGCCCTTCGCCTATCTAATCGCCGACCTGATTCAGGGCTGGTTGCGTGCCAGCGTGAACGATCGCGCCCCCGCCTGGATCGGTGCCAGCATCGTCGGCGCCAGCGTATTCTGCGTCGCTATCGTTGTCGGCACCACCTACCTTGATCCGTCAGGCCTGCAGGCCTTTTCCGCCAGGACACGCGACGCGTTTAAGCCAGGCGACCAGATCGTGATGCTTGACGAATACGAATATGACATGCCCTTCTACATGCGTGCGGAAAAACATCCCTGGGTCGTTAGCGACTGGAAAAATCCAGAGATTCCAAAAAGGGACAACTGGCAAAAGGAACTTTACGACGCCGGTCAATTCTCCATGGAAAATATGGCCGAAACCCTGATTTCTGCGGACGAATTCTCAAACCGCCTATGCGCTCATCAGGGGATGACCTTCTGGGTCTGGGGCAAGACCAGACTGGCCGCCCGCTACTCCTTTCTTGACGACAAAAGCGTCATGTTCTCGAACGCCAAACAGTCGCTTTGGCGCCTAGATGGAGAAACGCTCCGGCAACTCAGATTTTGTGGCGAAAGGCCCAGTAACGGCTGAGAACGAAAGTCAGAAAAGCGATCACCACTAGGATCATCGCCAGCAACCAGTAATAAGGAATCGGCGTCGCCTGCAGCAGTACAACGAAAGCCAGTTCGTTGATGGCGAAGCCGCTGGCCGAAATGACTAGGAAACGACGAGCCGCCGGGAACAAAGTTTTCTCCTGATGCTTGAAGGTCAGAAAATAATGCCCAAGGAAGGAAAGCACGACGGCGATCGACCAGCCGACAAAATTGGCGATGAACGGTCGTATATCGAACCAGGCCACACAAATGACGGCGCTTAGCCAGTGCGTTGCCGCCGCCGAGCAACCGACCACCACAAACCACCCGAGTTGTCGAAACAGATTCTTCATGAGTTCCATTCAAAACCAATACGGCCGTGCCGCGGACAAGCAGGGTTTGAAACCCCTCCTGCTTTGCGCCGACGATTTCGGCATGAGTCAGGAAATCAATGCCGGCATCGTCGAACTGGCCAGCAAAGGTTGCCTGAGTGCCACGAGTTGCATGAGCCGGGGCAATGCCTTTCGCCAGGGAGCAAAACGACTGGCCGATCTCCCCACAGAAACCGGCCTGCACCTGAACCTTACCGAGCCACTCGATGGCACTGGGTTCTTTCAGCCCCTGCCGCGCCTGATCAGGAACTGCTACACCCGAAGTATCCCCCCGGAAATCATCCGGGCCGAAATCGAATACCAGCTCGATGCCTTTGAAGACGTGCTGGCCCGCCAACCTGACTACATCGACGGCCACCAGCATGTTCATCAATTTCCGATTGTACGTGAGTGTCTGCTTGAAATTCTTCTGCGCCGCTACAGCCAGCGTCTGCCTTGGCTGCGTTCGACCAATCCAGCCAGCCAAGAGGGCACTCCGCTGGGCCTCCGGATCAAGGCTGCGATCATCGCTTCTCTCGGGGCGCGCGCCATGCGAACCCAGGCTACCCAACACGGCTTCGGAATGAACGCACACCTCTTGGGCGTTTATGGATTCACGGGCGGCGAGACAGGCTACCTCGGGCTGCTCGATGCATGGATACACTCAGCCGCAGAGGCCGATCTGATCATGTGCCACCCGGCCCGCCGACTGGATGCAAACGACCCACTAGGTAAGCAGCGCTGCGCCGAATTCGCCGTACTCTCTGGCACAGGGCTGTCCGGACTACTGGAATGGCATGGCGCATTCATCCGACCAACGACCGGCCTGGCAAGTTCTTCCGCACCGAAAGACACATGAAATAAAAGCTACAACGTAATTGAAAAGACTGTGTTGTCAAACTTGGGACTCGCCTTCGCAATCCAAGTTGCCTCGCACTCCAAAGCCCTTTCCGTTGCAAGCCTAACCACGAAAAGTGCCAGCACTGGTGGTGCAATTGCTTTACTGCCAGTACTGATAGTTTGTTGGTACATGAGTGCTGGCAACCGGCAAGTACAGCGTCAGTAGCCATTCATTTCCTTTTGCTTTGCTTCATAGTGCTGCGCCTCGAATACGCGGATCAAGTTCTTCGCTGCCTGCCAAAGCGTCTTGAGTGATCTGGTCACACAGTCCAATTCGGGTAACCGTGAAGACATATTCACGCTGAATGCGAGCTACGTACACGAGATGCAGACCCTGAACTGCACATACTCCAATGGCGAGTCCTCGAATTCTCGGGATACTCGGAGCCAATGAAACAGAGCGGCATCGTTTGGACTGAAGAACGAATTGACGCCTAAATCACTGCGCCGAAGAAGGTCGTACTGGCGGCAAAATGAAGTACGACAGACTGCCCGACGCGGCGTCGCGTGCCGATGTGATTGCTTACGTGATGTTTCTCAAATAGAATCAAAGGCCAAGCTTAAGCAAACGAACCGATGATCTCCAGCAAGCCCCCTGCACCCAAAGGACAACGCATCGAAGGGGCTTTGCATGACTTCCGGAGTTTCGTCAAATTTCGCATCCGTTGCCTTGTCCATGGTCGCGTAATCAGTGATACCGCGGCGGCGTTCGAGCGGTCGCCACTCGACAGGATTTTTGCGCATTCCAGCAAGCTGGCCTACAAACCGATCCGCCCATACTTGATCCGCGGCCTTGGCGCAAAAGGCCGCCTTGAGGCGATCAGAACGCATTTTGATACCGCGGAACGGCTCCTTACACCGGAAAACCTCGTTCAATGCCATACTGAAGAGCAGGCGATATTTGAGCAGAAAACCGCAAACGGTTTGATGACCATTACACTGGGCAACCCTGACAGTCTTTATCGGGAAGCAGAATGGCGGCTCGCGCTCAATATCAATGGACAACGGGTGCTTGAAATTGGCGTCACGCTGGTAAATGCCGCAGTGCTTGGCCTTGAGGGAGGAGCGCCGTGTGTGTGGATTGGCATCGTTAAGGCGTCAATCAAGGGCGACTCTGCACTGGAACCTGCCCGCAAACTGACCAAGGACTTAGAGGGCATTCGCCCGAAGTCGCTATTACTGATGGCCGCCCAGGCGATGGCCCGCGCCTTTGGCATGACAGCCCTTTATGGCGTTACCAACGAAGGGCGGGTCTTGGCCAACTACATGTATATGAAGAAGCGCATAAAAGCCGACTATGACCAGTTTTGGGAAGAGTCCGGCGGTACTCGCGCTTCGCGCTATGCCTTTCAACTGCCAATGACAAAAGGTCAGCGCGATATTTCCACTTACAAAATGAACAAACGCGCCCAGGCCCGCAGAAGGCAGGAACTGGAGAATGACCTGAATCGCGATCTTGAAAATGGCTTCCGGGCGTTGATGAAGTAAGTCGCGATAACTCACTGGCAGGCCCAGCGGCCGCCAAACATTTGAAAACTCCCCCTGTCCGGGATACGCGCTCGTCGCTTGCCGGCCAGGCGAGCAACGGAGCCGTGGGTTTTCAATTAAAATGCTGGCTTTCCTGCCGGATTTACCCATGAGCGCCGCCCACGCGATTCCCCCGCACACCCTCTCCATCGTCGTCCCGTTCTACAACGAGGAAGACAACATTGCGCCGCTGGTCAAGCGCGTGCATGAGGCGCTGGTCGGCTACGAGCATCCGTGGGAACTGGTGCTGGTCGATGACGGGAGCAGCGATGCGACGGTCGACCGTGCCCTGCAATCGTCCAAGGAGTACGGCCCGCACGTGCGCATCGTCGAACTGACCCGCAACTTCAAGCAGACTGCCGCCATGCAGGCCGGCATCGATGCGGCACGCGGCGATGTCATCGTCACCATGGACGGCGATTTGCAGAATGATCCGATCGACATCCCGCGCATGGTTGCCCGGTTGTTGAACGAGGATCTCGACCTGGTCGCCGGCTGGCGGCAGAACCGCCAGGATGGCCTGTTCCTGCGCAAGATTCCGTCGAAAATCGCCAACCGCCTGATCGCCCGCATGACCGGCGTCCATCTCAAGGATTATGGTTGCAGCCTGAAAGCCTTCCGTGGCAGCGTCATCAAGAGCGTTCGCCTGTACGGCGAAATGCACCGCTTCATCCCGGCCTGGCTGGCGACTGTCACCACGCCGCGCCGCATCGCCCAGGAACCGACGACCCATCACGCACGTACTGCTGGCGTCTCGAAATACGGAATTTCGCGCACTTTCCGCGTCATTCTCGACCTGATCGCGGTGTTCTACTTCATGCGCTTCCGTGCCCGCCCCGGCCATTTCTTCGGTGGCATCGGCCTTGGGCTGACGGCATTGTCGGGACTGATCATGATCTGGCTGGCCTGGGTCAAGTTCGGCCTCGGCGAGAATATCGGTGGCCGGCCGCTGCTCATTGTCGGCATCGGCACCATGATCGCCGGCGTACATTTCATCACCACCGGCGTGCTGGCCGAAATCATGGCCCGCATCTACTTTGAATCCGGCACCGTCCGCTCCTACGCGGCGCGCCCGGAACGCCCACTGGCCGCCGAAGAAGGCTGGCACAAACCGGCGTGAATGCTACGGTCGACGCCCGGATTTACGAGAAATCCGGCGGCAAAATCCTCTTCGGCCTGACGGCTGCGCTGCTCGCGTGGCGCATCTGGGTCATCCAGCACTCGGGCATCACACTCTATGTTGACGAAGCGCAGTACTGGACATGGGCGCAAAACCTCGGCTGGGGCTATTACTCGAAGCCGCCTGGCATCGCCGCGCTGATCGTCGTTTCCACGATGCTGTTCGGCGACGGGATACTCGGCGTCAAGGGGCTGGCCATGCTCTGCTACCCGCTGGCCGCAGCAGCCTGCTGGACCATTGCGCGGCGCCTGTACGATGAACGCACCGCGTTCTGGTCAGCCGCCACCATACTGACGCTGCCGATTTTCGCCTGGCTGGGGCTGTTCGTTTCCACCGATGCCCTGCTGACGCTGTTCTGGGTGCTGGCGTTATGGGCCTATCTGCGCGCGCTGGACAGCGACGCCTGGACCGACTGGCTGCTGCTCGGGGTGATCTGCGGGCTCGGCCTGCTTTCCAAGTACACCATGGCCGCCTGGCTCGGCGCCGCCTTCCTTCACCTGCTCGCCTTTCATCGCCCCCGCCTCGCTTCGCCCAAGCCTTGGCTGGCGGCCGGGTTGGCTCTGCTGATCCTGAGCCCCAACCTCTACTGGAATTTCACCCACGATTTCCCGACGCTGAAGCACACCGCCGAAATCACGGTAAACAAAAGAGCCGGCGGCGGCCTGAAGGCGCTCGGCGAATTCTGGGCCGCGCAATGGATTGCCTTCGGCCCGGTGCTCGGCAGTGTGTTCGTGCTGTTGCTGCTGCGCGCCGGCGAAAGCTGGCGCGACGAGCGGACGCGCCTGCTGCTCTGGTTCGCCCTACCGCTTTGGGCAGTCGTCTCGGCCCAGGCGTTGAACAGTAACGCCAACGCCAACTGGGCGGCGCCGGCCTTCGCGCCAGCCACCATCGCCGCCGTGGCCTGGCTGCTGCAGCGGGAGAAGAAGCGCCTGCTGATCGTCGGACTGGCGATCAATATGGCCTTGGTTGGGCTCGCTTACCACTGGCAACAGGTGCTTGCTGCCACCCAAGGTGACTTCCTGCCGGGCGCGGTCGACGTGCAAAATCGGGGCAAATTGAATTTCTACGCCCGCGCCCAGGGCTGGGACGAACTGGGCCGCCAGCTCAAGCCGCTGCTGAGGGCGCACCCCGATGCCGTGCTGGTGGCCGACAATCGCACCCTGCTCGCCCACATGCTATACGAGGTGCGCGACCTGAAGCCGGCTGCCGCCAGTTGGAACCCGAGCGGCAAGCCGAGCGACCACTACAAACTGACCACCGACCTGCGCCCTTATATCGGCAAAGACGCCTTGCTGATCACGGTGGACCCGCTGGGCCCCGAGTTCTCCGGCCGATTCGCCGGTATCGACAAGCTCGCCACGCTGAAGGCGCCGCTCGACGCGCAAACCTCGCGCAATATGGACGTTTACCTGCTCCGTGACTTCAAGGGCTACTGAATTTCGCATCGCACTGTTGGCATTCGGCCTGCTGGCCGTGCTCTTCGTCGCCTTTCCGCAGATCGATCTGGCGGCCAGCAGCCTGTTCTACCGTGGCGACGGAGCCTGGGCGTTGCATCGCACCTCGCCTTGGCTGTTTCTTCCGTATCATGGATTACCGCGCATCGGGCATGCACTGATCGTCATCCTGCTGATACTATGGGCACTGAGTTTCGTCAGGCGCTTTCCGGCGCTGAAGGCGCGCCGGGTACTGTTCGGCTTCCTCCTTGTCGGCGGACTGCTCGGCCCGGTATTGCTGGTCGATGCGACGCTGAAGAACCACTCCGGGCGTGCCCGCCCGGAGTGGATCGAGCAATTCGGCGGCGTCAGACAATTCACGCCGGCTTTCATCCCTGCCGACCAGTGCAAGGCAAACTGCTCCTTCGTCAGCGGCCATGTCGCCACCGCCGCGTTCATCATGGCTTTCGGCTGGTTGGGCGCGCCAGCCATGCGCCGCCGCTGGCTGCTGGCGAGCATCTGCTTCGCCGCAATGCTGGCGCTGGCACGCATGGCGCCGGGCGGACATTTCCTGTCCGACACTATCTTCGCGTGGTTCGCGACTTATTTCAGCCTGTGGCTGACCGAATGGATTTTCCGACGTCTGAAGTGGCTGCCGTAGCAGCAGCCGTTCAGTCGATCCGCGTATCCAGTCCCTGCTCGGCCAGTTCCGCGGCGCGCAGGACGGCGCGGGCCTTGTTCTGGGTTTCGGTCCACTCCGAATTGGGGTCGGAATCGGCGACGATGCCGGCACCGGCCTGGACATGCAGTTGCTTGTCCTTGACCACCGCCGTGCGAATCGCAATAGCCAGGTCCATGTCGCCATTGAAGCCGAGGTAGCCGACGGCGCCGGCGTAGATACCGCGCTTGACCGGTTCCAGTTCGTCGATGATTTCCATCGCCCGCACCTTCGGCGCGCCGGAGACGGTACCAGCGGGAAATGTGGCGCGCAGCACATCCAGTGCATCGAGCCCCGGCTGCAACTTGCCTTCGACGTTGGAAACGATGTGCATCACGTGCGAATAGCGCTCGACGATCATGTTCTCGGTGAGCTTGACGCTGCCGACCTTGGCGACGCGGCCACAATCGTTGCGCCCGAGGTCAAGCAACTGGGTATGCTCGGCGCGCTCCTTCTCATCGGCCAGCAGTTCGGCGGCCAGCGCGGCATCCTCTTCCGGCGAAGCACCACGCTTGCGGGTGCCGGCGATCGGGCGCACGGTGACGCGGTCGCCTTCGAGGCGGACGAGAATTTCCGGCGAGGCGCCGACCACATGAAAATCCTCGAAATCGAAGTAGAACATGTAGGGCGACGGATTCAGGCTGCGCAGTGTGCGGTAGAGCGCCAGCGGGCTGGCCAGAAAAGGTTTGGTCATGCGCTGTGACAGCACGACCTGCATGATGTCGCCCTCGGTGATGTACTCCTTGGCCTTGAGGACAGCCTTCTTGAAGCCAGCTTCACCGAAGATCGAAACCGCCTGCTCGGAGTGAACCGCCTTTTCGCCGGGAATGCTGACCGGCGTGCGCAACTTGGCCAGCAGTTCCTTGAGGCGCGCCCGTGCCTTCTGCCAGGCGCCGGGAAAACCCGGTTCGGCATAGACGACCAGGGTCAGCTTGCCGGACAGGTTATCGACGACGGCGATTTCCTCGGAAAGGAACAGGCCGATGTCGGGCGTGCCGATGCCATCCGGCTTGTTGGTCCGGGTCAGGCGGGTTTCGACGTAGCGCACGGTGTCGTAGCCAAAGCAGCCGACCAAGCCGCCACAGACGCGCGGCAGGCCAGAAAGCGGCGCGGCACGGAAGCGCTGCATGAACTTGCCAATGAAATCGAGCGGATTGGTGTCGTCCTCGCGCTCGGCGATGCGGTTGCCAGTCAGTACCAGCACCTGATGGCCGTGGACGACGATCCGCGTCTGCGCGGCGAGACCGATGATCGAGTAGCGGCCGAAACGTTCGCCGCCCTGCACGGATTCGAGCAGATAGGTGTAGGGGCCGTTGGCCAGTTTGAGATAGATGGAGAGCGGCGTGTCGAGATCGGCAAACGTTTCCAGCGTAACGGGAATACGGTTGTAGCCTTGCGCGGCAAGCGCGTTGAATTCGGTTTCAGTCATGGTGAGGCCTCAAAAATGACAGGGATGTTGCGTACTGGTGCGTTGCGCCAGGAAGGCGCGCGGATAGAGATCAGGGGCGCCAGCGACGCCAACCGTGCCATTCGTGCCGGATACGCATGTTCGTCATTTGTTCTTGAGGCCTTGAAAAGAAAGAACTTGCCGACAGGCGACAAGCAGACTGGATACTAGCGCATCGCCAGCGGCGCTGTCCACCGGCATGAAGATCGTCGTTTCCCGGTGGTCTGCCTCGCCGGATTGGGAACATAATGTCCACTCATCGCGTCAAATTAAGTACCGTCCGACCTCAAGGTAACGATGAAGCCGGGTGACATGACGCATCACTAAACAAGAAAAGAAGAAATCATCCCATGCCCAACCCCGAGAAATACAGAATCGAAATCAAGCCGGTACCGCAGTTCATTCCCGAGCAGTCCGATCCCGACGACAGCCGCTATGTATTCGCCTACACGATCACTATCAGCAACCTTGGCGAACTGCCGGCGCAATTGGTTGCGCGCCACTGGATCATCACCGACGCCAACAACGAGGTGCAGGAAGTGCGCGGCCTTGGAGTCGTCGGCAACCAGCCCTTGCTCAAGCCAGGCGAGTCTTTCGAATACTCCAGCGGCTGCGCGCTGGCGACGCCGGTCGGCACGATGAAGGGTTCCTACCAGATGGTTGGCGAGGACGGAACGCGTTTCGAGGCGGAAATCCCCGAGTTCGTCCTGGCCATCCCAAGGGTCCTGCATTGAGTCTCAAACACAGCTATACGCTGATCGCCCCGTTCTACGACGCGGCAATTTCGCGGGCCACCCGGGCTGCCCGCAAGCGCAGCCTGTCAGTCCTGCCGACGACTCCATGCAAGGTTCTGCTGGCGGGCGTCGGGACCGGTCTGGATTTACTCCACCTGCCGACGCATCACCATTATGTCGGCATCGATCTAACTCACGCCATGCTGCGCCGCGCGTTGCCGCGCGCTAGCCATGTCGACTTCGCCGCAGTTCAGGGCGATGCCCAGAACCTGCCTTTTGCCGCGGACAGCTTCGATGTCGCCGTGCTGCACCTGATTCTGGCAGTCGTGCCCGACCCCGCCCGCTGCTTTGCCGAGATCGGACGCGTGCTGCGGCCGGGCGGCGAGGCGCTGGTGTTCGACAAGTTTCTGCAGCACGGTCAGAGCGCGCTATTGCGACGCCTGGCCAACCCGTTCGTAAGCCGCATCGCCACGCGGCTGGATGTGGTGTTCGAACCGCTTCTGGACGCCGCGCCCGACCTCCGGGTAGAACACGATCAGCCGGCTCTGGCCGGTGGCTGGTTCCGGATGATCCGGCTGCGCAAGGCCGTTCAGGCTGCTTCTTCCTTGCCGAGCGCGTCCTCGATCCAGGCCTCGAGCAGCGTGTAGGTAACCGCCAGAACCACCGGCCCGACAAAAATCCCGATCAATCCGAAGCCGAGCAGGCCGCCGATCACGCCTGCGAAGATCAGCAGGAGCGGCAGATCCGCCCCCTTCCTGATCAGGATCGGACGCAGAAAATTGTCCAGCGTGGCGACAAAAATGCTCCAGATAAGCAGAAAGGTCGCCCAACCGTTGTCGCCAGTCCAGTACATCCAGGCCACCGCCGGAAACAGCACCAGGGACGGCCCCACCTGCGCAATGCACAGCATCAGCATCACGGCGGAGAGCAGGGAGGCAAAGGGAACGCCTGCCACCGCCAGCCCGATGCCACCGAGCGCGGTCTGGACAATGGCCGTCACCCCGACGCCAAGCGCAACACCGCGAATGGCCTGTCCGGCGAGGATGATCGAATTCTCCCCGCGCTCACCGGCCAACCGACGACCGAAGCGGCGCACACTACGACCAGCCGATTCACCGTTGGCGTACATGATGGCCGAAAGGGGGAGCACCAGCAGAATCTGGAGCAGAACACTACCGAGACTCCCGGCGTGCCCGAACACCCACTTGGCGGCATCTGAAATGTAGGGACTTAGCCTGGCGACCAGCCCAGCGGAGCCTGCATCAGCGAGTTGCCCCCAGCTTGCGGCAACTTTTTCGCCGACCAGCGGCACATTGCCCACCCATTCCGGTGGCTGGGGCAAACCCGAGGCCGCGACGGTCTTTGCCAAATCCGTCACCTTGTCGGCATGCTCGGCGATGGTATCGATCGCCAGCCAGAGCGGAACGACCAGCAGGAGCAACATGCCGAGTGTCATCACCGCGACGGCCGGGCCACGCCGGTTGCCGAGCCCGGCCTCCAGCGACTTGAGCAGCGGCCAACTGGCCACGACCAGCATGGTTGCCCAGATCATGGCGGCCAGAAACGGGCGCAAGACCCATAGCGAAGCGGCGATCAGCAACAGGATGCAGATGATCGCCAGCGTGGTACGGGTCAGATCCTGGCGGACAGGGGTCATGGCTGGCTAACTCCGGTAATCGGCATTTATCTTGACGTAATCGTAGGAAAAATCGCAGGTATAAACCCTGGCTTCGGCATTTCCGCGACCGAGGTCCACTCGGACCATGATTTCCGCCTGCTTCATGATGCGCGCGCCATCTTCTTCGCAGTAGGCCGCAGCCCGACCACCCTTCTCGGCAACCAGCACGTCGTCGAGCCAGACCTTTACGCCATCGACGTCAAGGTCGGCGATGCCGGCATAGCCGATGGCCGCCAATATGCGACCAAGATTGGGATCGGAGGCGAAGAAGGCCGTCTTGACCAGCGGCGAATGACCGATCGCATAGCCGACCTTGCGGCATTCCTCGACATCCTTGCCCCCCGCGACGGCAACCGTGATGAACTTGGTGGCGCCCTCGCCGTCGCGGACGATGGCCTGCGCCAGTTCGACCGCAACCGCGATGATCGCCGCCTTGACCTCACCCCAGCCGGCATCGGACTCGGAGGCGAATAGCGCACCCGACTGGCCGCTGGCGATCATCACGAAAGAATCGTTGGTCGAGGTATCGCCATCGACGGTGATGCAGTTGAAGGATGCATCCGCTGCTTCCTTGACCAGCCGGTCGAGCATGGCCTTGGCGATGCCGGCATCGGTGGCGAGAAAGCCGAGCATGGTCGCCATGTTCGGCCGGATCATGCCGGCGCCCTTGGAAATACCGGAAATGGTCACTTTTTTGCCGTTGACCGCAACCGTCCGCGAAGCAGCCTTGGCAACGGTATCGGTGGTCATGATGGCATGGGCCGCGGCATGCCAGTTGTCCACATCGAGATCGGCCTGCGCGGCCGGCAAACCCGCCTTGAGACGATCAACCGGGAGCGGCTCGAGAATGACGCCGGTGGAGAATGGCAGCACCTGGTCGGCGCCGATGCCGAGCAACTTGCCGACCGCGTCGCAGGTTTCCCGTGCCGCCAGCATGCCAGGCTCACCGGTGCCGGCATTGGCGATCCCGGTATTGATGACCAGCGCACGAATGCCCTTGCCGCTCGCCAGATGATCGCGGCACAGTTGCACCGGCGCCGCGCAGAAACGATTCTGGGTAAACACGCCAGCCACCGTGCAACCGGCATCGAGTGTGACCAGCGTCAGGTCACGGCGGCTTTTCTTGCGGATTTCCGCTTCGGCGGTTCCAAGACGGACACCGGCCACCGGGAACAGTTGATCAGCGGCGGGGGTGGCGTAATTGACAGGCATTCTCTTGGCTCCAAAAACATCAAGGCACCGCGTCGGGTGCCTTGGGGGTCAGGAAAGTTTCCCGTGGCAGTGCTTGTATTTTTTGCCCGACCCACAGGGGCAGAGATCGTTGCGACCGACTTTCGGACCACCTTGCGCCGTCTGCGGCACGGCGGCGGCACCACCCGCGCCGCCCAAAGCATCGTCGAAACCGGCGTGCTGATACTGGACATTCTGCACGTCGGCGCGCGGCGCGGTCTCTTCGACGTCTTCCGGCGAGCGGATCTGCACCGTAAACACGATACGGGTAACTTCCTTGCGCACCTGTTCGAGCAGCCTCTCGAAAAGTTCGAAGGCTTCACGTTTGTATTCCTGCTTCGGGTTCTTCTGCGCATAGCCGCGCAGGTGGATGCCCTGGCGCAGGTGATCGAGCGCCGACAGATGCTCGCGCCAGTGCGTGTCGAGGCTCTGCAGCATTACATTGCGTTCAAACTGGTGGAAGCTTTCGGCGCCGACCATGTCGACCTTGGCCCGATACGCCTCATCCGCACCGTGCTGGATGCGGGCGAGAATCTCGTCATCGGACAGCGTCGATTCGCTCTTGAACCACTCAGCAACCGGCGCGTTGATCTGCAGTTCGGCTGCCAGCGCGCGCTCGAGACCGGCCATGTCCCATTGCTCCTCGACCGACTCGGCGGGAACATGGGTCCGGAAAATCTCGACAATGACGCTTTGCCGCATCGCGTTGATCGTCTCAGAAATATCGTCGGTTTCCAGCAACTCGTTGCGCTGCTGGTAAATCACCTTGCGCTGATCGTTGGAGACATCGTCGTATTCCAGCAACTGCTTGCGGATGTCGAAGTTGCGGGCTTCGACCTTGCGTTGCGCCGATTCCAGCGAGCGGGTGACGAGCGGATGCTCGATCGCCTCGCCCTCGGGCATTTTCAGCTTGTCCATGATGGCGCGCAGACGCTCGCCGGCGAAGATACGGAGCAGCGAATCGTCCAGCGACAGGTAGAAACGCGACGAGCCGGCATCACCCTGGCGCCCCGAGCGACCGCGCAACTGGTTGTCGATCCGGCGCGACTCATGACGTTCGGAGCCAATAATGTGCAGGCCGCCTGCGTCCAAGACCTGATTATGCAGCGTCTGCCACTCTTCGCGCATCCGTGCCATCGTCGCTTCGCGCTCGATTGCCGGCAACGACTCGTCGTGCTTAACGACCGAGACCGCTTTCTCGATGCTGCCGCCGAGCACGATGTCGGTCCCACGACCGGCCATGTTGGTGGCAATCGTGATCTGCCCCGGTCGACCGGCTTCGATGACGATTTCCGCCTCGCGGGCGTGCTGCTTGGCATTGAGCACCGAGTGCGGCAATTTTTCCTGGTCGAGCAGGCCGGAGAGCAACTCGGAGTTTTCGATCGACGTCGTGCCGACCAGCACCGGCTGGCCGCGCTGCGCGCAATCCTTGATGTCGGCGATAATCGCCGCATGCTTCTCGGCGGCTGTCTTGTAGACGAGGTCGTTCATGTCCTTGCGCACCATCGGGCGATGGGTTGGGATGACGACCGTTTCCAGGCCGTAGATCTGCTGGAATTCGTAAGCTTCGGTATCGGCCGTGCCGGTCATGCCGGACAACTTGTTGTACATGCGGAAATAATTCTGGAACGTGATCGAGGCCAGCGTCTGGTTCTCGGCCTGGATTTGCACGCCTTCCTTGGCCTCGACCGCCTGGTGCAATCCGTCGGACCAGCGCCGGCCGGCCATCAGACGGCCAGTAAATTCGTCAACGATGACCACTTCGCCATTCTGTACGACGTATTGCTGATCCTTCTGGAACAGCGTCAGCGCGCGCAGAGCGGCGTTCAGGTGATGCATCAGCAAGATGTTCGATGCATCGTACAGGCTGCGGCCTTCCTGCAACATGCCGTGCTGGAGCAGAAGCTGCTCGGCGCGCTCGTATCCGCTCTCAGCGAGGTGAACCTGATGGCCCTTCTCGTCTACCCAGTAGTCACCCTCGCCGTTTTCCTCCTTGGCTCGCGTCAGTTGCGGTACCACGTTCTTCATGCGCAGGTAGAGGTCGGTATGGTCCTCGGCCTGGCCGGAAATGATCAGCGGTGTGCGCGCCTCGTCAATCAGGATCGAATCCACCTCGTCGACAATGGCGTAGTTCAGGCTGCGCTGGACGCGCTGGTCGGCCGCATAGACCATGTTGTCGCGCAGGTAGTCGAAGCCGAATTCGTTGTTGGTGCCGTAGGTGATATCGGCCGCATAGGCCGCCTGCTTGGCCTCGTGATCCATCTGCGAGAGATTGACGCCGACACTCAGACCGAGGAAGCGGTGCAGACGCCCCATCCATTCCGAATCGCGGCTGGCCAGGTAGTCGTTGACCGTGATGACATGAACGCCCTGGCCGGAAATGGCGTTGAGGTAGGCGGGCAGCGTGGCAACCAGCGTCTTGCCCTCGCCGGTTCGCATTTCGGCGATCTTGCCGTAATGCAGCACCATTCCGCCGACCAACTGCATGTCGAAATGGCGCATGCCCAGTTCGCGCTTGCCGGCTTCGCGGACGACGGCGAAGGCTTCGGGCATCAGGTCATCGAGCGACTCACCGTTGGCGTGGCGCTGGCGGAACTCATCCGTCTTGGCGCGCAATTGCTCATCGCTCAGTACTTCGATGGCAGGCTCGAAGGCGTTGATGCGCTTGACCGTCTGAGCGTATTGTTTAATCAGCCGGTCGTTGCGGCTGCCGAAAACTTTTTTGAGTAGACCGGAGATCATCGCGATGGAGTGTGGTTGCGCGGGGTGCGGCAAAGGCAGGATTCTAACACGCCGACCACCGGCAACGATGACGACCTAGATCAAGCTTCCCGAATCCTTCAACGCCGTTTGACCAAGGCGAACTCTTCGCCTTGCTTGAGGAAGTGCGCCGGATTCTGTGCGACACCGAGCATCCGTACCTCGAAATGCAGGTGCGATCCGGTGGAACGGCCCGTGCTGCCGACCGCGCCGATCAGTTCGCCACGCTTGATCATGCTCCCGGCCTTGACGTTTATCCGCGAAAGGTGGGCATAGCGGGTGGTCAGACCATCGCCGTGGTCGACATCGACCATATTGCCGAAATCGCTTTGATAGGCGGCGGAGAGGACTACGCCATCAGCCGCGGCGACCACCGGCGTGCCGGTTTCGGCATTGAAATCGATGCCCTCGTGCATTGCGCGCTGACCGAGAATCGGATCGCTGCGATGACCGAACGGGGAACCAAGAAAGGCTTCCTTGACCGGCAGGGTCGTCGGCATCAGCCGCTCCTTGACCCGCTTCTCCAGAAATCGCGATTCCAGCAAAGCCAGTTCATCGGTTCGCACATCTACGTCTCGGGACAGGCGATCGATCTCGCGTTGAAGTTCGTCAGCACCCAAGGGCGCCGGCACGAACGCCCCGCCCTGCCCGGGAAGCGGAGCGCTTACCGGCGGCGCTTCGCGCTTGATGCCGGCCAGGCCGGCGAGGCGCTCGCCGAGGGTATCCAGATGCAGAACCTGCGCCTGCAGTTCGCCGAGGCGGGTGGCCATCAACTGCAGATTGTTGTTCACAAATTGTTGCGCCTTGTGCGTCTCCTGTTGCTGCGAGAGGGCGACATCCTCACTGCCGGCATGTGATACGTGCGAGGTCAGCCATGAGGTGAGCGTAGCGGTGAACATGATCAGCGACAGAAAAGCAAAGCTCGCGATCACCAGATGGCGAGGCATAATGGTAATTGTCCGGGCCACCTTCAGGTGGCGTGAAACCAGAATGATCTGCAAAGAAATCTCCTATGACCAACGGGCTTGAGCACTACCTCGACAACGATGCCGCGGCAGGCCGGGTGATGGCCCATGCCCGGTTGTTGCTCAAGCTGGCACGCCGCTTCGAGGCGATAGCCCCGGCGGGGCTGGGCCACGTAGCGCACGTTGCCAATTACAAGTCGGGGAAAGTGGTTATCCACGCCGATAACGGCGCGGTCGCCACCAAGATTCGCCAGATGAGCCAGCGCTTGTGCGACGAGTTATCTAATGGAGGGGCGGAGTGTAACGGCATTGAGGTGAAAGTTCAACCCCGCCAAATTCCTTGCCAATCAACGAGTTCAACCACGAAACCCCTTTCCGCAAGTGCTTGCGGGGTGTTACGGTCAACCGCCCAAAACCTGCCAAAAGGACCGCTTCGCGAAGCGCTGGATGCCCTGCTGGCAAGGGCTGCTAAGCAGGAATGAGGGCAACGCGCTCGATGATCATCAGCGCAAAAATGATCAGTGCAAAGACGATTCCATAGCGAAACAGGCGCCAGGAGAAGGCCAGGTAATTCCGGTTGCCGGTGATGACATAGATCAGCAGACCTGCGCCAATCGAGACAACCAGGATGACCGCAAGCAGACGCAGCAGCCACATGCGGGACTATGCGTGCTGATTCAGCCAGCGGGTCACGCCGACTGGAGCGCGTTCGGCTTCGTCGAACGTCACCAGTTCCCAAGCCTCCTGCTGATTGAGAAGTTCGCGGGCCAGCATGTTGTTCAGTGCGTGGCCGCCCTTGTGTGACGAATAGGCTGCCAGCAACGGGTGACCGAGCAGATAGAGATCGCCCACCGCGTCGAGAATCTTGTGTTTGACGAATTCGTCGCCGTAACGCAGGCCATCCTGGTTGAGCACGCGGAATTCGTCGAGAACAATCGCATTTTCCAGCCCGCCGCCCAGGGCGAGGCCGTTTTCGCGCAGATATTCGACCTCCTGCATGAAGCCAAAGGTACGGGCGCGCGCCACTTCACGGACGTAGGAATGTTCGGCAAAGTCGATTTCGGCCTTCTGCGCCGACTTGTCGATTGCCGGGTGATTGAAGATGATCGAAAAGGTCAGCTTGTAGCCATCGTAAGGCTCGAAACGCGCCCACTTGTCACCATCACGAACTTCGACCGACTTGGTAACGCGGATAAATTTCTTGGCTGCGTTCTGCTCCTCGATCCCCGCAGACTGGATCAGGAAGACGAACGGCGAAGCCGAGCCGTCGAGAATGGGCACTTCCGGCGCATCCAGATCGACCCAGGCGTTATCGATGCCGAGGCCGGCGAACGCCGACATCAGGTGCTCGATGGTACCAACCTTGACCCCGTCCTTTTCGAGACAGGAACACATGCGCGTATCGCCGACCATCAAGGCGGCAGCGGGGATATCCACCGGTTCCGCCAGATCGACGCGACGAAACATGATGCCGGTATCCGGAGCGGCCGGGCGCAGGGACATGTTGACCTTGACGCCACCATGCAGGCCAACACCGGAGGCGCGAATAACAGTCTTGAGCGTGCGTTGCTTTAGCATGCAAGTGCTTGAATAATTTGGGGAGCGGCACATTGTAACACAACGTGCCGCCGCCCTTTTTCAGAGAATGGCTGTGCTGCTGTCAGTCCGCCTGCTTGCGCAGAAATGCCGGAATGTCATAACGATCGACACCACTGTTGGCCAAGGCTTCGACCGTCACGTTGCGCTGCCCACGACGGACGACCGACGGCACTTCAAGATGCGCGTAGTCGACCGCGGCTGTTGGCGCGAAGGCTACGGCATCGCCTGTCCCGGTTGCCAGCGTCTGAACGACTGGCGTATTGACGACTTCGAAGGTCTGACGAGCACGGGCCGCGACTTGGCCAAGGCCGGTCGCCACCACGGTGACGCGCAGGGCGTCGCCCATCAGTTCGTCGTACACGGCGCCGAAGATGATGTGCGCGTCGTCGGCCGCAAAGGCCTTGACGGTATTCATTACTTCATTGACCTCCTTCATCTTCAGTCCGCCCTTGGCGGCCGTGATGTTGACCAGCACGCCCTTGGCGCCGGACAGATTGACGCCTTCGAGCAGCGGCGAGGCAACGGCCTGTTCGGCGGCGATCCGCGCCCGGTCGACTCCGGCAGCAGCAGCGGAACCCATCATGGCACGGCCCATTTCACCCATCACCGTGCGCACGTCTTCGAAGTCGACGTTGACCAGGCCCGGGTAGGTAATGATTTCGGCAATACCGCCAACCGCGTTCTTGAGTACGTCGTCGGCCGCCTTGAAGCAGTGGTCGACATCGGCATCGTCGCCCATCACTTCCATCAACTTGTCGTTGAGGATGACGATCAGCGAATCGACGTGTTTGGAAAACTCGGCAATCCCGGCTTCGGCAGCCTTCATCCGCTTGTTGCCTTCGAAACCGAACGGTTTGGTTACCACGCCGACAGTCAGGATACCCATTTCACGGGCAATTTCGGCCACCACCGGGGCGGCGCCGGTACCCGTGCCGCCACCCATGCCGGCCGTGATGAAGGCCATGTGGGCGCCTTCCAGCGAGGCACGGATTTCGTCGCGGTGCGACTCGGCCGCCGCCTGACCGGCTTCCGGTTTGGCGCCGGCACCCAGGCCCGTCTTGCCAAGCGACAGCTTGGACGAGGCGGTGTTGCGCTTCAGCGCCTGCGCATCGGTATTTGCGGCGATGAACTCGACGCCATTGACCCCCTCATGAATCATGTGCTCGATGGCATTGCCACCGGCACCCCCGACACCGAACACCTTGATGATCGTGCCGCACTCTTCTTCCTTCTCGATGATCTCAAACATGACTACCTCCTCTGAAAAAACCTTAAAAAACTATCAAAAATTCTTGGAAAACCACGATTTCATGCCATCGAAGACATCCTTCACGCCCTGCTTTTCCTTGATCTTCTGGCCACGCTTGCGCTGTGCCTGCGCTTCCAGCAGCAGACCGAACGCCGTCGAAAAACGCGGGCTCTGCACGACGTCAGCCAAGCTGCCGGTGTATTTCGGACTGCCGAGGCGGACCGGCATGTGGAAAAGCTCCTCGCCCAGCTCGACCATGCCCGGCATGACGCTGGCGCCTCCGGTCAGCACAATGCCGGAGGACAGCACTTCCTCGAATCCGGCACGCCGCAGCTCGCTCTGGATCAGTTCATAGAGTTCCTCGACGCGCGGCTGGATGACATCGGCCAGCGCCCGGCGGCTCAATTTGCGGCTCGGCCGGTCGTCGACCCCGGCGACCTCCATGGTTTCAGCCTGATCGGCCAGTTGCGACAGCGCACAACCGTACTTGCACTTGATGTCCTCGGCCTCGCGGGTCGGGGTGCGCAAGGCCATGGCGATGTCGTTGGTGACTTGGTCGCCGGCAATCGGTATCACCGAGGTGTGGCGGATCGCCCCCTGCGTCCACACGGCGAGGTCGGTCGTGCCGCCGCCGATGTCGATCAGGCAGACACCGAGGTCCTTCTCGTCTTCGGAAAGGACCGCGTAGCTCGACGCCAGCGGTTGCAGCACCAGGTCATTCACTTCCAGCCCGCAGCGACGCACGCACTTGACGATGTTCTGGGCCGCCGAGATAGCGCCGGTAACGATGTGCGTTTTGACCTCCAGGCGCATGCCGCTCATGCCGATCGGCTCGCGGATGCAGTCCTGGCCGTCGATGACGAATTCCTGGGTCAGGATGTGCAGGATTTCCTGATCAGCCGGGATCGGCATCGCCTTGGCGGTTTCAATCACGCGCTCGACGTCGCTCTGCGTTACTTCCTTGTCCTTGATCGCCACCATGCCATTCGAGTTGAAACTCTTGATATGGCTGCCGGCGATTCCGGTATAGACATCTTTCACCTTGCAGTCGGCCATCAGTTCGACCTCCTGCACGACGCGGCTGATGGTATGCACCGTTTCCTCGATGTTAACCACGACGCCCTTCTTCAAGCCGCGCGAGTCCTGCGAGCCCATGCCGATGACGTTCAGTCGGCCTTCCTGATTGATCTCGGCGACCAGCGCGACGATTTTCGACGTCCCGATGTCCAGCCCGACAACCAGATCCTTGTTATCCCTGCTCATATGCCTACTTTCCCTTCACATCGCCCGCGACTCGCATCGCAAAGCCGTTCGGATACCGCAAATCCACCACCGCAGGGCGCGCCGCACGCTTGGCGACGAGCTCCGGATAGGCCTCTATAAAACGCTGCAAACGCACACCCACCGGTGATTTCTGCTGCTCGCGCCCCATCTCGACGAGCATTCCGTTGTCCAGCTTCAATTGCCACGCCAGACGCGGGGACAGCGTGACCTGAACCGGTCGCTGGCCCAGCACCTTGAAATTCCCGACAAATTCCCCGTAGCGCTTGAGCACCTCGGGCGCAGTACCTTGGGGCCCGTAGAGCAAGGGCAGCGTATCGAGCTCCTCGTCCGGCGCCGTGGCGGCGAACACCTCGCCAAAGGTATTGACCAGTTCGCCCCGCCCCTCGCCCCAACGGGCTGCCGGGCGGTGCTCCTCGACCTTCACTTCCAGGCGCGCCGGCCAGGTTCGCCGCAACTCGATTTTGCGCACCCAGGGCAGTTTTTCCAGCTCGCCACGTACCGTTTCCAAGTTGAGACTGAAGAAATTGCCCTTTAGCGCACCCGGTAGCGACTGCTCGATTTCCGCCCGCCGCGTATGCTGCAGTTCCTGCGCAAACACCACCTGCCTTACCGGCAAGGACGGCACGCGCACCAGCCAAACCAGCGCGGCAACCAACGCCGCGGCCGCTGCTGACAGGATCAGCAGATCGGCAATGGCATTGAGCAGGCGCGGTTTGTTCCACATTCATTGGGCCTCCCGCCGAGCCGTCTCAAGGGTGGCCTGCACCCCCTTGGGGAGCAACGAACGAAGTGAGTGCAGGGGCTGTTTCATATCAGTCGTTGGCAGCGAGTTCGAGCACGCGGCGGACCAGCGCCGGATATTCCATGCCGGTCGCGCGCGCCGCCATTGGCACCAGCGAGTGGTCGGTCATGCCGGGCGCCGTGTTCACTTCAAGGAAATAGTGATTGCCCAGCTCGTCCATCAGAAAGTCGACCCGACCCCAGCCGCGGCCGCCGAGGATGCGGAATGCCTCCAACGCGCCCTTGCGGATTTCCATTTCCTTCGCTTCCGGCAGGCCGCAAGGGCACAGGTAGCGCGTGTCGTCGCGGTTGTACTTGGCCTCGTAGTCGTAGAACTCGGTCGCCGGCTCGATCTTGATGATCGGCAGCGCCATCATGTCGTTACCGCGACCGAGGATGCCGACCGTGTATTCGCCACCCATGACACCCTTTTCGGCAATCACCAGCGGGTCATATTTCGCCGCTTCGGCGAAGGCGAGGTGGAGCGTGTCGCGCTCCTTGACCTTGGTAATTCCGATCGACGAACCCTCATGCGCCGGCTTGACGAAGATCGGCAGACCCAGTTCTTCCTCGATGTCGGCAAAATCGGAATCCGCGGTGAGCAGCGCATATTCCGGCACCGGCAACCCAGCCGCCTGCCACAGCAGCTTGGTGCGAAACTTGTCCATGCCCAGCGCCGAAGCCATTACGCCGGAACCGGTGTAGGGAATGTGCATCAACTCCAACGCTCCCTGGATGGTGCCGTCTTCACCGTGCCGTCCATGCAGGGCGATGAAGGCGCGGTCGTAGCCCTTGAGCGCATCGAGCGGCTGTTCGGCCGGGTCGAAGGCATGGGCGTCGATGCCCTGCCCTTGCAGCGCCGCCAGCACGCGCGAACCGCTGTTGAGCGAGACCGCGCGCTCGGCGGAGGTACCACCAAAGAGGACTGCGACTTTGCCGAAACCGCTCATTTCAACTCCACTACCTTGCCGGGCACCGCACCGATCGAGCCGGCACCCATGGTCAACACCACGTCGCCGTCACGGGCGACATCCAGAATCGTTTGCGGCAGCGCCGCAATTTCTTCGACAAATACTGGCTCGACCTTGCCGGCGACGCGCAACGCCCGGGCCAGCGAACGGCCATCGGCGGCGACAATCGGCACCTCGCCGGCGGCGTAGATTTCGGCCAATAAAAGCGTGTCGACCGTGGACAACACCTTGACGAAGTCCTCGAAGCAATCGCGCGTCCGCGTGTAGCGGTGCGGCTGGAAGGCCAGCACCAGCCGGCGCCCGGGGAAAGCGCCACGGGCGGCAGCCAGCGTTGCCGCCATTTCGACCGGATGGTGGCCGTAATCATCGACCAGCGTGAAGCTGCCGCCAGTTGCCAGGGCAACTTCGCCGTAACGCTGGAAGCGGCGACCGACACCCTTGAATTCGGCCAGCGCTTTGACGATGGCCGCATCCGGCACCTGCAACTCTGTGGCCACGGCAATGGCCGCCAGCGCGTTCAGGACGTTGTGCAGTCCGGGCAGGTTAAGCGTGATCGCCAGGCGCGTCACCGAACCATTGACCCGCACGCAGTCGAAGCGCATCTGACCGTCGGCGGCGACGATACTCTCGGCGTAGAAATTACTGCCCGGCGTCAGGCCGTAGGTGACGATCTGCTTGGCGACCTGCGGCATGATGGCGCGCACGTTCGGGTCGTCGGCACAAAGCACGGCGACGCCGTAGAACGGCAGGCGGCTCAGGAAATCGACGAAGGCGCCTTTCAGCCGCTCGAAGTCGTGGCCGTAGGTTTCCATGTGGTCGGCGTCGATATTGGTGACCACGGAAATGACCGGCGAAAGGAACAGGAAGGAGGCGTCGGACTCGTCCGCCTCGGCCACCAGAAAGTCGCCACTGCCGAGCCGGGCATTGGCGCCAGCGGCGTTCAGCCGCCCCCCGATGACGAAGGTCGGATCGATGCCGCCCTCGGCCAGGATACTGGTGACCAGGCTGGTCGTCGTCGTCTTGCCGTGCGTGCCGGCGATGGCGATGCCGCGCTTGAGGCGCATCAGTTCGGCCAGCATCTGGGCGCGCGGCACGACCGGAATCTTGCGCTCGCGGGCGGCGACGACTTCCGGGTTGTCGGCCTTGACCGCCGTCGACACGACCACTGCATCGGCCCCGGCGGCATTTTCGGCGGCGTGGCCGATCATCACCCTGACCCCTTCATCTTCGAGGCGACGGGTCGTAGCGCTGGCGGCCAGATCGGAGCCAGTGACGGTATAGCCCAGGTGGGCCAGCACTTCGGCAATGCCGCTCATGCCCGAGCCGCCGACGCCGACGAAGTGGATGTGTTTGACCTTGTGCTTCATTTTGCCCTCGCGCCAATGCGCCGGTAGTTATTTGGGCGTCCATCAATGCGAAGGCAGGCGGCGTTCGCCGTACTCGCATCCACGCTATGCGGCGCCCCTGCTCGGTAGCTCATTTCGCTATCTCCGCGCAAATATTGGCAACTTCGTCGGCAGCGTCCGGCCTGGCCAGACCGCGCGCCTTTTCGGCCATTTCCAGCAGTTGACCGCGACTATAGTTGCGGATCAGCGCAATCGCCTCCGGGGTCAGGTCAGCCTGGGGCAACAGGAAGGCGCCGCCGACATTGACCAGGAATCGGGCATTGGCGGTCTGATGATCGTCGACGGCATGCGGGAAAGGCACCAGAACGCTCGCCACGCCCGCCGCAGCCAGCTCCGCCACGGTCAGCGCGCCGGAACGGCAAATAACCAGATCGGCCCATTCGTAGGCGCCGGCCATGTCCTCGATGAACGAAACACAGTGCGCCTGCACGCCAACCGCCGCGTAATTGGCTTTCAGTGCCTCGATATGCTTTTCGCCGGCCTGATGCACAATCTCCGGCAACTCGTTCGCGCCGAGCAAGGCCATGCCCCACGGCACCATTTCATTCAGGGCCTGCGCCCCGAGGCTGCCGCCGATCACCAGCAGACGCAGGGCGCCGCTCCGTCCGGCAAAGCGCTCGGCAGGCGGCGAAATCTTCGCAATTTCCGGGCGCACCGGGTTGCCGACCCACAAGCCCTTCTTGAACACTTCCGGGAAGCCGGTCAGGATGCGGTCGGCAACGCCGGCCAGAACCCGGTTGGCCAGCCCGGCGACCGAATTCTGCTCATGCACGACCAGCGGCCTGCCGAGCAGCGAGGCCATCATGCCGCCCGGGAAACTAATGTAGCCTCCCATGCCAAGCACGACATCGGGCTGAACCTTGCGGATCGCCTTCCGCGCCTGCCAGAAACCCCGCAACAGGTTGAGCGGCAACAACAGTTTGCGCAACAGTCCTTTGCCACGGAGCGCGCCGAACTTTACCCAGACCATTTCGAAGCCGTGTTTCGGCACCAGTCGCGCTTCCATCCCGTCCTGGTTGCCCAGCCAGAAGACATTCCAGCCGCGTTCGCGCATCTTTTCGGCAACGGCAAGCGCCGGGAAGATATGGCCGCCGGTCCCGCCAGCCATCACGAGGAGCGTCCGGCTCATAGCTTGCCTCCCCGCATCAGTTGCCTGTTTTCCCAATCGACCCGGAGAAGGATCGCCAGCGCAATACAGTTGGCCATGATCCCCGAGCCGCCGAAGCTCATCAACGGCAGGGTCAAGCCCTTGGTCGGCAGCAGGCCCATGTTGACGCCCATGTTGATGAAAGACTGGACACCGAGCCAGATACCAATACCCATGGCGACCAGCGCCGGGTAGAGGCGGTCGAGTTGCACCGACTGGCGGCCGATGGCAAAGGCGCGCTGGACGACCAGCGCGAACAGCGCGATCACCGCCAGCACGCCGAAGAAACCGAGTTCTTCGGCAATCACCGCGAGCAGGAAGTCGGTATGCGCTTCCGGCAGATAGAACAGTTTTTCGACACTGGCGCCGAGCCCGACGCCGAACAGTTCGCCGCGCCCGAAGGCGATCAGCGAATGCGAGAGCTGATAGCCGCGCCCGAAGGCATCGGCCCACGGATCCATGAAGCCGAAGACGCGGTCGCGCCGGTAGGGCGAGACGATGATCAGCACGGCAAAGGCAGCCAACAGCCCGACGATCAGCATGGCGAACAAGCGTGCCTTGAGGCCGCCGAGGAAGAGGATGCCCATGGCGATCGAGATGATCACGACAAAGGCCCCGAAGTCCGGCTCCTTCAAGAGCAGCATGCCGACCACGGCCATCGCGCCGAACATCGGCAGGAAGGCCTGCTTGAGGTCGTGCATGACATTGATCTTGCGCACCGTGTAGTCGGCGGCATAGAGCACCGCGAACAGCTTCATCAGTTCGGATGGCTGCAGATTGACGATCCCCAGCGGCAGCCAGCGGCGCGCACCATTGACGTCGCGGCCCAGCCCCGGAATCAGCACGATGGCGAGCAGCGCGACCCCAAGCATGAAGAGGAAAGGCGCATAACGCTGCCACAGGCTCAACGGAATCTGGAAAGCGACACCTGCGGCCATCATGCTGATGACGAGGAACGCGAGGTGGCGCCACAGGTAGTAGGTCGGCTGGAAGCCGGTCGTCCGCCCTGCCTCGGCGATGGCGATCGATGCCGAGTAGACCATCACCATGCCGGTGAACAACAGCAACAGCACGCTCCACAGCAGCGCGTAGTCGATTTCCGGCAACTGGCGACGCGGCGAGTCGAGGGTGTTGATCATCATGATGACAAGCCCTTCACCGCATCGATGAACGCCTGTGCGCGCTCGGCGTAGTTGCGGTACATGTCGAGGCTGGCGCAGGCCGGCGACAGCAACACGCAATCGCCCGTCCGGGCCTGACCGGACAACCAGCGAACCGCTGCCGCCATGTCGGCGCAGTGCTGTAGCGGCAGGCCGCAAGCAAAAATTGCCGCTTCGATGGCGGCGGCATCGCGGCCGATGAGTGCCACTGCGCGGCCATTCGCCTTGAGCGCGGGCAGGAGCGGGCTGAAATCCTGCCCCTTGCCCTCGCCGCCGAGGACGATCGCGACCTTGCGCCCCATGCCCTGGATCGCCGCCAGCGTGGCGCCGACATTGGTTCCCTTCGAGTCATCGACGTAGCTGACGCCGCCGATTTCGGCGACAGTCTCGACCCGGTGCGGCAAGCCAGCGAAGGACTTGAGCGGTTCAACCAGCCGGGCGGGTGCAACGCCGACGGCTTCGCACAGCGCCAAAGCCGCCATCGCATTGGCCGCATTATGCAAACCGGACAGTTTCAGGGCATCGACCGCGACCAGCGCTTCCTGGCCCTTGTCGATAGCGCCACCAGCCAGCCCGTAATCAACGCCGCGCGGCGCGGGATTCAGGCCGAAAGTCAACATCGTCCGACCGCATCGACCGTTGGCCATTGACCAGTCGTCATCACGATTTAGCACCATGACACCTTTGCCCTGGAAGACGCGCGCCTTGGCGGCGGCGTAATTGGCGAGGCTGCCTTCGTAGCGATCGAGGTGGTCTTCCGAGACGTTGAGCACCGTCGCCGCCTCGGCATTCAGGTGATATGTGGTTTCGAGCTGGAAGCTGGAAAGTTCGACCACCCAGACTTCAGGCAAAGCGCCGGCATCCTGCGCATCCATCAGCGCATCGAGCGCCGACGGCGAGATGTTGCCGCAGGCGATGGCCAGCACGCCGGCGCCATTCAGAAGGTGGGCGGTCAGCGCCGTGGTGGTGGTCTTGCCGTTGCTGCCGGTGATGGCGATGATCTTCGAGCCCGGCGTCTGCTCGCGCACACCGGCGGCGAACAATTCGATTTCCGACACCACCGGCACGTCGACCGTGGCAATCGCCGGTGTTGCTTTCGGCACGCCCGGCGACAGGGCGACGAGGTCGATGCCGGCAAAGGTCGCGGCGGCGAACGGCCCGGCAATCATTTCGGCGTCCGGCGCGACACGAGCCAGCGCTTCAAGGTTCGGCGGGTTGTCGCGCGAATCGGCAACCCGGACGCGCGCGCCCTGGCGATACAGCCATTTGACCATCGCCAGCCCGGACTCACCGAGCCCGACGACCAGAACGCGTTTGCCCCGAAGTTCCATTAACGCAATTTCAATGATGAGAGCCCGACCAGCACGAGCATGATGGTGATGATCCAGAAGCGGACGACAACCTGCGTTTCCTTCCAGCCCTTTTGTTCAAAGTGGTGATGCAGCGGCGCCATGCGCAGGATGCGGCGGCCTTCGCCGTATTTTTTCTTGGTGTATTTGAACCAGGTGACTTGCAGCATCACCGACAGCGTTTCGACGACGAAGACGCCGCCCATGATCAGCAGCACGATTTCCTGACGCAGAATGACGGCAACCGTACCGAGCGCGGCGCCCAGCGATAGTGCGCCGACATCACCCATGAACACTTCGGCGGGGTAGGCGTTGAACCACAGAAACCCCAGGCCGGCGCCGGCAATCGCCCCGAGCAGCACACACAATTCGCCGGCGCCGGGCACATAGGGAATCAGCAGATATTTCGCCAGCACCGAGTGCCCCGTCACATAGGCAAAGATCACGAAGGCGGCGGCGATCATCACCGTCGGCATAATCGCCAGCCCATCGAGGCCATCGGTCAGATTGACGGCATTGCTGGTGCCGACGATGACAAAGTAGGTCAGCACTATGAAGCCGAACACGCCGAGCGGATAGGCCACGGTCTTGAAGAAGGGAACGATCAGTTCGGTCTGTGCCGGTGAGTCGGTCGAGAAGGCCAGAAAGAGAGCCGCCCCGATGCCAAGCACCGATTGCCAGAAGTACTTCCAGTGCGCAGCCAGACCTTTAGGATCGCGGTAAACCACCTTCTTCCAGTCGTCGTACCAGCCGACGATGCCGTAGCCCAGGGTGACGACCAGCACGGTCCACACGTATTTATTGCTCAGATCCGCCCAGAGCAGCGTGGTGATGGCGATCGAGATCAGGATCAGCACGCCGCCCATGGTCGGGGTTCCGGATTTGACGAGGTGGGTCTGCGGCCCGTCGTTGCGTACTGCCTGGCCGATCTTCTTGGCAGCCAGCCAGCGGATCACGGCCGGCCCGGCGGCAAAGGAGATCAGCAAGGCGGTCATCGCGGCCAGCACGGCGCGCAGCGTGATGTAGTTGAAGACATTGAAGAAGCGAACGTCCTGGGCGAGCCATTGGGTCAGAGCCAGCAGCATCAGTTTTTCTCCCCGGAGACGATGGCATCCGCCACCCGTTCCATCTTCATGAAGCGCGAACCCTTGACCAGCACCGTGGTTTCCGGCCCCATTTCCTTGTTGACCGCGACAATCAGTTTCTCGATGTCGGCGAAGTGCCGGGCGCCCTCGCCGAAGTTGCGCACTGCCTGCTGGCAGGCATCGCCGATCCCGAACAGCAGGTCGATGCCCTGACTCTTGGCGTAACCGCCGATTTCGTCGTGATACTGCCCGCTGGCCTCGCCGATTTCACCCATGTCGCCGAGCACCAGAATCTTGCGACCGATGGTCGCGGCCAGCACCTCGATCCCGGCACGAACGGAGTCGGGGTTGGCATTGTAGGTATCGTCGAGCACCACCGCGCCAGCAAGGCCGGGACGAACCTGCAGGCGCCCCTTGACTCCGGAAAATCGCTCCAGCCCGGCCACTACCTCCGCCAGCGGAACGCCGGCAGCCAGGCAGGCGGCGGCGGCGGCAACCGCATTGCGGGCGTTATGGCGCCCGGGCACAGCCAGCCGGAATTCCGCGTTGCCCTCCGGCGCCGTCAGTTCCAGCAGGGTTTCCAGGCCGTGCTGATGAAGAACTGCCCGCACATCGGCGGCGTGCTCGATCCCGAAGGTACGCACCGGGTGATGGCCGGCCATTTTGCGCCAGACGGCCGCATAACGATCGTCGGCGTTGATCACGGCGACGCCGCCCGTGACGAGGCCACTGAAAATGCCGCCCTTCTCGCGCGCCACCTCGTCCATGTCGCCCATCCCTTCGAGATGGGCGCGCTGCGCGTTGGTCACCACGGCCACGGTCGGCGCGCCGAGCGGCGCCAGGTAGGCAATCTCACCGGGGTGGTTCATGCCCATCTCGATGACCGTCGCCCGGTGCGCCTGATCGAGCCCGAGCAGCGTCAGCGGCAGGCCGATGTCGTTGTTCAGGTTGCCGCGCGTCGCCAGAACCGCATCGCCGAATTGCGCTTTGAGGATGGCGGCGATCATTTCCTTGGTCGTCGTCTTGCCGTTCGAACCGGTCACCGCGATCACCGGAATTGTGAAGCGGGCACGCCAGGCTGCCGCCAGCTTGCCGAGGGCGATCCGCGTGTCGTCGACCACCAGCGCCGAGACGCCCGCTGGCACGCGCGCCGCATCGCTCACCAGTAACGCCGCGGCCCCCGCCGCAACGGCCTGATCCAGAAAATCATGCGCATCGAAGCGCTCGCCACGCAGGGCGACGAACAATTGGCCGTCACCGACGGCTCGCGTGTCGGTCGACACACCGGAAACAGCCAGATCAGCGCCGCAAAGATGGCCGCGGGTGGCACGCATGATGTCGGAGAGCAGCCAGTTCATCATGCAACCTCGCGCAGCGAATGGCGGCGCAGATCAAGTGCCGCGCGGGCCTGCTCGACATCTGAAAATGGTGTTCGGACACCGGCGGTTTCCTGATAGGACTCGTGCCCCTTGCCGGCCAGCAGAACGACATCGTTGGCGCCTGCCCCGGCAATGGCCCGGCGTATTGCCAAGGTCCGGTCCACTTCGGATTCCGCCTGCGCCACCCCCGATTTGATCTCGGCGATGATTCGCGCCGGATCCTCGCTGCGCGGGTTGTCGCTGGTAAGCAGTACCTGGTCGGCGAGACGGGCCGCAACCTCGCCCATTTGTGGCCGCTTGCCCTTGTCGCGGTCGCCACCGCAACCGAAGACAACGCACAGACGTCCGCTGCGCGTCGCCGCCACATCGCGCAGCGTGATCAGGATATTCTCCAGCGCATTCGGCGTATGCGCATAATCGACCACCACCAGTGGTTCGCCGATGCCGCCCAGACGCTCCATGCGTCCGGCCGGCGGCGTCAGTTCGGCCAGGCGGCGGGCGACTTCCGCGACCTCGACCCCGGCATCATGAAGCACCGCCGCGACCGCCAGCAGATTGGAGATGTTGTAGCGCCCGAGCAGAGCAGTTTCGACATCGGCACGACCATCCGGCAGGACAAGGCTGAAGCGTTGGCCCTGGGGCGTTTCGACCAGTCGTTCGGCGCGTACCGACCCCACCGCGCCAATAGCGTAACCGAGCACTGTCCGCGCGCTGGTTTCGCGCACCAGCTTGCGGCCACGTTCGTCGTCGAGATTTATGACTGCCGTACGCAGCCCCGGCCAGGTGAAGAGCTTCTGCTTGGCCGCCGCGTAGGCTTCCATGCTGCCGTGGTAATCGAGATGATCGCGGGTGAAATTGGTAAATACCGCGACATCGACCCGAGCGCCGTTCATGCGTCCTTCCTCGATGCCGATCGAACTGGCCTCGAGCGCGCAGGCCTCCGCGCCGGCGCGACGGAAATCGGCCAGCAGGCGCATCAGCGTGGTCGCCTCCGGCGTTGTGAAGCCGGTATCTTCGAGTTCGCCCGGAAAACCGGCGCCCAGTGTACCGATGACCGCGCACTTGCGCGTGTGGGCGTGGGCAATGAACTGGCTCACCGTGGTCTTGCCGTTGGTTCCAGTAACGGCAATTAGCGACAGGCCGGCGCTCGGCTCACCGCAGACCTGATGCGCCAGCGGACCGGCCAGTGCGCGCAAACCATCGACCTGAAGGTTTGCTGCGGTCGACGCTGGATTCCAGGCAAAATCGCCACCTGCCTGCCAGAGGACCGCAACTGCCCCGCGGGCGATGGCGTCGGCGATATAGCGGCGGCCATCCGCCAGGTCGCCGGGGTAGGCGAGAAAGAGGTCGCCAGTCCGCACCTGGCGGCTATCGTCGGCGACCCCCGTCGGGGCGACACCCAGTGCTGCCAGGCGCCCGAGAATTTCACGTGGCGCACTCACAGTTGCCCCTTTCCGGCCGCCGCGTCGGCCACCTGAATCGGGTCGTCCGGTGGAATACCCAGCGTGCGCAGGGCGCCGCCCATGATCTGCGAAAATACCGGGCCAGCGACATCGCCGCCGTAGTGCGCGCCGCCGGTCGGCTCGTCGATCATGACCGCCACCACCAGACGCGGGTCGCTGATCGGCGCCAGGCCGACAAAGGAGGCGATGTATTTTTTGACATAGGCGCCGCCCTCGATCTTGTAGGCCGTACCGGTTTTGCCGCCCACCCGATAGCCCGGCACTCGCGCCTTGGGCGCCGTGCCCTCGGGCTGCACCGCCATTTCCAGCATGACGCGGATTTCGCGCGCCGTCTGCGGCGAAAACACGCGGACGCCATGCGCCGGCAACTCGTCGGTCCGGATCAGCGTCAGCGGCCCGGTCTCGCCGTCGCGCGCGAAGATGGCGTAGGCGCGCGCCAACTGGATCAGGCTGACCGATATCCCGTGTCCATAGGACATGGTTGCCTGCTCGATCGGTCGCCATTTCTTCCATGGTCGCAGGCGGCCATTGACCTCGCCCGGAAAACCAAGATTGGGCGCCTGACCGAAACCAACGCTGTCGAACATATCCCACATTTCCTTCGGCTGGAAACCGAGGGCGATCTTGGCGGTTCCGACGTTCGAGGACTTCTGAATCACTTGGGCCACGGTCAGGGCGCCATGCGGGTGCGCGTCGGAAATGGTCGCCGGGCCGATGCTCATCTTGCCGGCACAATTAATGATGGTATCGGCGCGCACCTTGCCGCGCTCGAGGGCAAGCGCGGCGGTAAACGGCTTCATCACCGAACCCGGCTCGAAGGTATCGGTGATCGCCCGGTTGCGCAGTTGCGCGCCCGAGAGGCGCTCGCGATTGTTCGGGTTGTAGGTCGGCAGGTTGACCAGCGCCAGGATCTCGCCGGTCCGGGTGTCGATGACAACGGCGCCGCCCGCCTTGGCGTTATGCTGTTCAACTGCTGCCTTGAGCTGGCTGTAGGCGAGGTACTGGATTTTCGAATCGAGCGCTAGGCGCACATCCTTGCCGTCCTGCGGCGGCTTCAGAGCCCCCACATCCTCGATGATGTTGCCACGACGGTCACGGATCACGCTGCGGCTGCCAGGACGTCCGAGCAGACTCGGCTGGAAGGCCAGCTCGACGCCCTCCAGACCCTTGTCGTCCACGCCGGTGAAGCCGACGATGTGTGCGGTCATGTCGCCCGTCGGGTAATAGCGGCGGTATTCCTTTTCCTGATGCACGCCGGGCAGCTTCAGCGCGGCGATGCGTTCGGCGGTTTCCGGCGGCACCTGGCGCTTGACGAAAACAAATGTCTTGTCCGGCGCAATCTTGGCATCAAGGTCGCGCGTGCTCATGTCGAGCAGGGTGGCCAACTGTTTCTTCTGCTCGCCAGACATGGTCCGCGCGTCGCCCGGAATCGCCCAGATCGTCTTCATCGGCGTCGACACGGCCAGCATGTCGCCATTGCGGTCGGTGATCTTGCCGCGCGAAGCCGAGACTTCAATATCGCGGCGGTAGCGCGACTCGCCCTTCTCCTGCAGGAAATCGTTGTTGATCACCTGCAGGTAAAAACTGCGCCCGACCAGCGCTGCGAAAGCGAGCATCAGCAACAGCCCGACGGTGCGTGAGCGCCAGCCCTGCAAGGCCAGTTGCAAGACCGGACTCTCGGCAAAACGGTGGCCGCGCTGCGGGCGCCGACGAACGACCATCAGCGCCCCCCCTTCTTCGGCTTGGCCACCGGCCTGTCCACAACCTTGCCGACCGCATCCGGCGTCACCATGTGCAGTCGGTCCCGGGCAATCTTCTCGATCCGCGGATGCGTCGCCCAAGTGGACAACTCAAGCTGTAGCTGCCCGTATTCGATATCCAGCTGGCGCACCCGCTCCTGCTCGCCTTCCAGCGCCTGGAAAAGCTTGCGCCCCCGGTGCTGGGAGGTCACCACACCCAGCGCGCAAACAACGACGATCAGCAGAAGGAGCATGTTGAAACGAACCATCAGATTTTTTCAGCGACCCGCATCACCGCACTGCGCGCCCGCGGATTGTCGGCAACTTCGGCAGCGGGTGCCTTCACTGCCTTGCCAACCAGGCGCAGCTTCGGCTTCGGCAGCTGGTCAGCACGCAGAGGGAGGCTCTTGGGCAGGGAATCGGCAGTCGACTGCTCGCGCATGAAGTTCTTGACGATACGGTCCTCCAGCGAATGGAAGGAGATGACCACCAGACGCCCGCCTGGTTTCAACAATTCGAGCGCCTGTGGCAGGGCTATTTCCAGCTGGCCGAGCTCCTGATTGATATGAATCCGTAGAGCTTGAAAGCTGCGCGTCGCCGCGTCCTGCCCTGGTTCACGGGTGCGCACGGTCGCGCGTACGAGCGCCGCAAACTGGCCTGTTGTGACAATTGGCTGTTCGAGTCGAGCAGCCACAACCTTCTTTGCAATCTGGAAAGCAAACCGTTCTTCGCCATAATCCCTGATGACCTCCGTAATTTCCCTGATTTCAGCCCGCGCCAGCCACTCGGCCGCCGTCTCTCCCTGCGTCGTGTCCATGCGCATGTCCAGCGGTGCGTCATGGCGAAAACTGAAGCCGCGTTCGCCGTCGTCGATCTGCGGCGACGACACGCCGATATCGAACAGGATTCCATCGACGTCGCTGACGCCGGCATCGCGCGCCGCTTCGGCAAGTTCTCCGAAGGCGCGACGAGCCAGGCGAAAACGCGGATCATTGATGGCGCTGCCCGCCTCGATCGCCTGCGGGTCGCGGTCGACCGCGATCAGGCGGCCTTTTTCATTCAGCTCGGCAAGAATGCGGCGGCTATGGCCGCCGCGTCCGAACGTGGCATCGATATAGACCCCGTCAGCCTTGATCGCCAGGGCTCCGACCGCCTCTTCGAGCAGCACCGTCACATGGGCGGCACTGCGCGTCACAGCACCAGATCCCCGAGGCCGGGCGGCAAATCTCCGAGCAGCGCCTCGGCGGCCAGATCATTCTGCTGTTTCCAGCCAGTCTCGCTCCAGATCTCGAAATGCGAACCCATGCCAACCAGAAAGACCATCTTCTGGAACTGGGCGTATTCACGCAATTCAGGAGCGACCAGCAGGCGGCCGGCGGAATCGAGTTCTTCGGTACGGGCGTTGCCAACCAGCACCCGCTTGATCGAAGCAGCACGCGGATCGAGGCTGGATGCCTTGAGAACCTGGTCACGAATCGGCTGCCAGGCCGGTGCCGGGTAAAGGAGCAGGCAACGGTGCGGATGCGCGGTCAGAACCAGCGAACCTTCAGCGGCGGCAAGCAGGGTCTCGCGGTGCCTTGCCGGTATGGCAAGCCGCCCCTTTGCATCCAGACTGAGTGCTGCAGCCCCCTCGAACATTCTCGTCTAACTCCCTATTTTCCCACTTTTTCACACATTTTCCCACTCTAAGCCATGAACTTGACTCCGTCAATAGAAAAAATGGGAATTTTTTCATACACAACAAGGACTTAGGTGTGCTTCGTGCGAAGATTTTTTGGAAAAAATAGTGTTATAAATCAATGGCCGAAAATAGACTCTTAAAGTGACTTATGAGGAGTCGGGCAAAGTAGCTACCCCGCGGGCGATCAAGCTGGCGTGGTAATACGCGATGGTGATTTTTGGCTGCAGTCAGCGGTCAACCGCGACAGGTCGGCGACCTGTACAGCCGCCCGGCGCGCTCGGCCCGGGCGCCCCTTGCAGCAGCAAGGGGGTTGCGACCCTCCCGCAGGGAAGGCCGCCATTCGTCGGTGTGCTTACTTCAACTGGCTCAGCTTCTGCTCGATTTTCGGCAACGGCATCGCCCCCGGAACGCGCTCGCCATCTGCGAAGAACATGGTCGGCGTGCCGCTGATGCTGAGACGACGTCCAAATTCCTGGTTCTTGGTGATGGCCGAGGTATCGCAATCCTCCTTGGCCGCCGGCGCCCGGCCCTCAACCATCCAGTCGTTCCATGCCTTGCTGCGATCGGCTGAACACCAGATCTGCTTCGATTTCTTGATCGAGTCCTCGGAAAGAATGGGATACAGGAAAGTGTAGATCGTCACGTTGTCGAGTTTCTGGATATCCTTGGCCAGACGCTTGCAGTATCCGCAATTGGGATCCTCGAAGGTCGCCAAGACGCGCTTGCCGTCGCCACGCACCTGCTTAATCGCCCGCTCCAGCGGCAAATCGGCGAACTTGATCGCGGTCAGCTTGCGCATGCGCTCCTCGGTGACGTTCTTCATCGTCTTGCCTTCGATCAACTGACCGCCGGCAATGAAGGCGGTCATCTTGTCGTCGGTATAGAGGATGTTGCCATCGGCGTAGATCTCGTAGAGACCGAGATAGCCCGATTTGGTCACACTCTCCACCTTGGTGCCGAGCTTCGCTTCCATGGCCTTCTTGATCTCCGCCTCGTCGGCGTTCGCCGTCGCAATGAACAGTGAGGCAAGCGCGAGCGGCAACAGTTTTTTCAACATTCAATTCTCCTAGAAGGCACCCAGCGCGTAGCGCACCAGAGCATTTTTGACAAATGGTAATCCGTTGGTAAGGTTCAGCCCGAGGTTGCGCAGGCCGCGCAGACCGGGCGGCGATGCCCTGAACAGCCGGCGCAGGCCGTCGGTAGTCGTCTGCATCAGCGCGGTCTCCTCGCGGCGCGCGCGCTGGTAGCGCTGCAACAGGCGCTCGTCACCGATGTCATGCCACGGCTGAACCCCGGCCAGGAGCGTCGCGAGTTCACTGGCATCCTGAAAGCCGAGATTGATCCCGTGGCCGGAAAGCGGGTGTATGCCATGCGCTGCATCGCCGATCAGCGCCAGACGCGGGGCGACGGTTTGCGGAACGCGAATGAGGCGCAAAGGGAAAGCGACCGGCGGAGTAAGCAATTCGAGCCGCCCGAGAGCCTGCCCGCCAGCCTCGGCAACACGCTCGCAGAAGGCTTCGCCGGGCAGGGCGCAGAGTTTATCGGCATAGTCATCGGAAGTTGACCATACAATGGAAATGCGGTTCCCAGGCAGCGGCAGATAGGCCAGAACGCCGGCGTCAGAGAACCATTGGTACGCAATATTGCGATGCTGCCTTTCGGTCGACAGGTTGGCGACCACGCCTTTTTCGCCATACGGCGTAACGATCGCCGCCAAGCCAGCGCTCTGGCGCACCCAGGAATCGCGGCCATCGGCGCCAACCAGCAAGCGGCCGGACAAGGTGGTTCCATCGGCCAGGCCAAGCACAACTGAATCCGCCTCGAACTTCAGGCGCTCGGGAGTGGCCGGACAGAACAGTGTCAGATTACCCTGACGCTTGGCACTCTCCCATAACTCGCAAACCATCAGCGACGACTCAAGTATCCAGCCAAGCTCCGGAACGCCTGCCTCGTAGGCCGAGAATTCCAGTCGGCCACCAGCATCGCCATGCACATCCATGCCGCGAATCGGGGAAATGCGCTCGCCATCGAGATGCCGCCAGGCGCCGATCCGCTCGAGAAATGCGACATTGGCCGGACTGATGGCATAGACGCGCGCATCCCAGCCTTCCGGGCGCCGCGGCGCCTGATGCTCGACCAGTGCAATGCGCAAGGGCGTATCGCGCAAGGCGATAGCGAGACTTGCGCCGGCGAGCCCACCTCCGACGAGGATCAGATCAAACTGCTGCATGGCGGCGATTCGCCGTTTCAGTTCAGACGGAACAAGGATCAGGCCGGATTGCCGGTCGGCTTGTTGGGTCGTGGCCGGCGATTGTTGTTGCTGCGCGGCCGGTGCTTCTTGGGCTGGCCGGACGGCTTGTTATGGCCCATGCTACCGCCACTGGTGCCACCACCACCGCTACCGCCACCTGGGCCGCCTCCGTGCTCGGAAGCCGAAATGCGGTTACCCGGGGCGAGCTGGATTTCCAGCTCGATGATTTCATCCCACTGTTCGTCTGATCTGTCCCGCTCGGGGATGGACAGCAGTTCACGCAAACGACGCCTGTTGTCGTTGGGCGGCGGAGCCGGCTGCTGAATGGGGGGAGGATTCTCTGGATTCTGATCGGTCATTGCAAACTAAAAAAGCGGAACCCGTTTGCCACGGGCCCCGCATTGGGTGATGCCGCTTATTTCTTCTTGGCAGCGGCTTTCTTCGGAGCGACAGCCGCCTTGAAGGCGGTACCGGCAGTAAATTTTGGCACCGTCGTGGCCGCGATCTTCAGCGTGGCGCCAGTCTTGGGATTCTTGCCGGTGCGCGCAGCACGCTTGGCCGACTTGAAGGTACCGAAACCGACCAACGTGACTGATTCGCCGCTCGACACCGTCTTGACGACAGCAGCGATGATAGCCGACAGCGCCTTGTCGGCAGCAGCCTTGGTGATACCAGCTTCTTGTGCAGCAACCTCGACCAACTCGGATTTATTCATCTAAGTGCCTCCTGTTAACTACTTCCGTTTAAGAGAACTGGCCGTTGGCACGGCAGCACGGCAAAAGTAGCACATTTTCCGGATAAGTGCTGATGCCATCAGGGATATTTGACGCCAGCGCCCTGAATTTGCGCCTTTCGTACACGTCAACCGCGCTCCGCGTGGCCCCAGGCCACGTCGGGAAGTACCCTTGGAGTACAACCAGTGCATAAAAAACCCCGGCACGCGGCCGGGGTTTTGCGGGAAAAGCAAATCCTACTTCTTCTCGTCAGCGTTCTTCTCTTCCGGCTTTTCACCGTGCGAGATCGACACCGCGCCTTCATTGCGCGCACCGATGTGCTGGTCGATGGCCGGCAACTGGTGAGCGATGCCCTTGTGGCAGTCGATACAGGTCTTGCCCTCGACAAAGGCCTGCGGATGCTGCTTGGCGGCGCGGTTGCCCTGTTCCGTGTAGTCCATGTAGTCATAACGGTGGCAGTTGCGGCATTCTTTGGAGTCGGTCCTCTTCATTCGGTCCCACTCGTGTTGCGCCAATTCACCACGCTTGGCATTGAACTTCTCAGGTGTGTTGATGGTGCCCAGCAGCTTGTGCCAGACCTCGTTGGAAGCCTGGATCTTGCGGATCATCTTCGGCCCCCACTCCTTGGGCACGTGACAATCGGGACAAGTCGCCCGGACACCGGTACGGTTGGTGTAGTGAACCGTGTTCTGGTATTCCCTGAAGACGTTTTCTTCCATCTCGTGGCAGGAAATGCAGAACGACTCCTTGTTGGTTTCCTCGAGCGCCCAGTTGAAGCCCCCCCAGAAAACGATGCCGGCGCCAAACAGCAGAATCACCGTCACCAGGCCGACACGCTTCACCCAGGCGGGCATAAATTTTTCAAGACTCATCATTCCCCCTTCTTCGCAGCAGGCTTATAGGTATTCTCGACCAGCGGCTTGGCGTCGAACTGCGGCACATGACACTGCATGCAGAAATAACGGCGCGGAGAAATGTTGGTCAGTTTCTTGTCCTCGCGGTCCAGATAATGCGACTTCGCCACCTTGGTCGCGCCGGTTTCCTCCGCGCGCTCCTTGGAATGGCAGTCCATGCACTTGTTGAAGTTCTGCGTGATGTTGTAGCCCTTGATGCTGTGCGGAATCAACGGCGGCTGTTTCTGGAAATTGCGCGGAATGACGTCCTGATCCTTTTCCGGGCGGAACATGTTGTCCGTCCGCGCTTCCTGATTGATCGGCGTCTTGCCGCGCAACGACTCCAGCATTTCCTGCGCACTGGCGACGCCCGCCCCCGAGAGGAGCACCGCAGCCGCCAGGGCCAGAGCAGGGATGAATCTCATGGTTGTTTCCCTCCAAATGACGGCCGGGTTTCCTCCCGGCCGTTTTTCATGGTGATGATTTTTTGCAATCAGGCCCTGCTCACCTTGACCGCGCACTTCTTGTAATCGGTTTCCTTGGAAATCGGGCAAGTCGCATCCAGCGTCAGCTTGTTGATCAGGCGCCCGGCGTCGAAGAAGGGGACGAAGACCAAGCCGCGTGGCGGCTTGTTGCGCCCGCGCGTCTCGACACGCATGTTGACTTCCCCGCGCCGCGATGCAATTTTTACCTCCATGCCGCGTTGCAGACCGCGCGCCTTGGCGTCGTCCGGATGCATGAATACCACGGCGTCCGGGAAGGCCTTGTACAGTTCAGGAACGCGGCGAGTCATTGTGCCGGTATGCCAGTGCTCGAGCACACGGCCGGTACACAGCCACATGTCGAACTCCTTGTCCGGCGACTCGGCGGCCGGCTGGTAGGGCAGTGCGAAAATCACCGCCTTGCCGTCCTTGTGGCCGTAGAACCTGACGCCCTCGCCCTTCGGGACGTAGGGATCGTAACCCTCGCGGAAGCGCCACAGCGTTTCCTTGCCGTCGACGACCGGCCAGCGCAGGCCGCGCGCCTCATGGTAGACATTGAAGTCAGCCAGATCGTGATAGTGCTTGCGACCGAATTGCGCGTATTCCTCGAACAGCCCTTTCTGGACGTAGTATCCGAAGTGCTTGGATTCGTCGTTGTCGAAGCCTTCCGCGATTTCACCGATCTTGTACTTGTCGACAGCACCGTTGGCAAACAACACATCGTACAAGGTCTTGCCCTTGAGCTTCGGCGCCTTGGCAACCAGTTCGGCCGGCCAGACATCCTCTACCTTGAAGCGCTTGGAAAACTCCATGACCTGCCAGACATCGGAACGGGACTCGGCCGGCGCCTTGACCTGCTGGCGCCAGAACTGGGTACGGCGCTCGGCGTTACCGTAGGCGCCCTCTTTCTCGACCCACATGGCGGTCGGCAGGATCAGGTCGGCCGCCATCCCGGAAACCGTCGGATACGGATCGGAAACGACGATGAAGTTCGCCGGATCACGCCAGCCGGGGAAGATCTCCTCGTTGATGTTGGGGCCGGCCTGCATGTTGTTGTTGCACTGCTGCCAGTAGAAATTGACTTTCTTGTCCTTCAGTGCTCGCATCATCGCCACGGCGTGGAAACCCGGCTTGTCAGGAATGGTGCCGTCCGGCAACCCCCAGAAGCGCTCGGCAATCTTGCGGTGTTCCGGATTGGTCACCACCATGTCGGCCGGCAGGCGATGCGAGAAGGTGCCCACTTCACGTGCCGTACCGCAGGCGGACGGCTGGCCGGTCAGCGAGAACGGGCTGTTGCCCGGCTCGGAAATCTTGCCGACCAGCAGGTGGATGTTGTAGATCATGTTGTTCGCCCAGGTACCGCGAGTATGCTGGTTGAAACCCATGGTCCAGAACGAGGTGACCTTGATCTTCGGATCGGCATACAGCTCGGCCAGCGCCTTGAGATCCTTTTCCGAAACGCCGGAGAGCTTGGAAACCTTCTCGGCGGTGTACTCGGAAACGAATTTCTTGTACTCGTCGAAGGTAATCGCCTCGGACTTGCCGGTATCGCCCTTCGGCTTGCCGTCGGCGCCCGGGTAGCCGTTGTTACCCTCGTCCTTTTCCAGCGCATGGATCGGACGCAGGCCGTAGCCGATATCCGTGACGCTCTTCTTGAAATTGACGTGCTTGTCGACAAACGCCTGATTCACCTTGCCGTTCTGGATGATGTAATTGGCGACGTAATTGAGGATCGCCAGATCCGTCTGCGGCGTGAAGATCATCGGGATGTCAGCCAGCTCGTAGGAGCGGTGCTCGAAGGTCGACAACACGGCAACCTTGACCCCCTTGTTCGACAGCTTGCGGTCAGTGATGCGCGTCCACAGGATCGGGTGCATCTCGGCCATGTTCGAACCCCACAGCACGAAGGCGTCGGCATGCTCGATATCGTCGTAGCAGCCCATCGGCTCGTCGATACCGAAGGTGCGCATGAAACCCGCAACAGCCGAGGCCATGCAGTGACGTGCATTGGGGTCGATGTTGTTGGTGCGGAAGCCAGCCTTCATCAGCTTGGCAGCAGCATAGCCTTCCCAGACGGTCCATTGACCGGAACCGAACATGGCCAGGCCGTTCGGTCCCTTATCCTTGATGGTGGCCTTGACCTTCTCCTCCATGATGTCGAAGGCCTGCTTCCAGGTGATCGGCGTGAACTCGCCGTTCTTGTCATACTTGCCGTCTTTCATGCGCAGCATCGGCGTCTTGACGCGGTCAGCGCCGTACATGATCTTGGACAGGAAGTAGCCCTTGATGCAGTTGAGGCCGCGATTGACCGGCGCATCAGGATCGCCCTGGGTGGCCACGACACGGCCATCCTGCGTGCCGACCAGCACACCGCAGCCGGTACCGCAGAAGCGGCAGGCCGCCTTGTCCCAGCGGATATCGTCCTTGCCAGCTGCCGCCACGTTCGTCGGGGCCGACAACCCCGCGACCGACATGGCCGCAGCGGCTGCGTTGGCCTTGATAAAGTCCCGTCGATTGAGTTTCACGCCTCTACCTCCTCGGTATCTGACTTGTCGTCGCTATATTGATAGACCATGGCCACCGACGCGACTCCGGGAATGCCATGAAGCGCCACGTAGGAATTGGCAGCCGATTCGGTATCGTCGTCCTCAAGAGTGACAACGACTTTTCCCAGCGGGCTACGGGCATGGATTTCCACCCCCGGCATCCCCGCCAATACCGCGCACGCCTCGTCGAGGCGTACTGGAAGGATATGTACGATAGCGCTTGAAATATTCATTGAGTCCCACCCTCCTTGCCCGCAGCTCACGGTCAGCGAGCACCATACCGAATAGCATGATCCCGATCCAGGCACACTTTCCGTTGATTTGAGTCAATTCCCGCGAGCTTTATACTGCAACTACTACCACTGCATGATAGATACTAATACTTTAGACCTATTTCAGAGCAGACGGCGGGCGATAGGGAATGCCTATGAACCTCATTCCCCGATTCAATTGGCTCAATACCGTATCCCGAACTATGATTCGTTCGTTGCAATTCATCAACCAAGGAGAAAACCCCATGTCGATCATCAATACTGAAGTTCAGCCGTTCAAGGCCCAAGCGTTCCACAACGGCAAGTTCATCGAAGTGACTGAAGCCAGCCTGAAGGGCAAGTGGTCGGCCGTCATCTTCATGCCCGCTGCCTTCACGTTCAACTGCCCGACCGAAGTCGAGGATGCGGCGGAACATTACGCCGAGTTCCAGAAGGCAGGCGCCGAAGTGTACATTGTCACCACCGATACCCACTTCTCGCACAAGGTATGGCACGAGACCTCGCCAGCCGTTGGCAAGGCCCGGTTCCCGCTGGTCGGCGACCCGACGCACAAGCTGACCCGCGCCTTCGACGTGCACATCGACGAAGAAGGCTTGGCGCTGCGCGGCACCTTCATCATCGACCCCAACGGCGTGATCAAGACGATGGAAGTACATGACAACGCCATCGCCCGCGACGTCAAGGAAACCCTGCGCAAGCTCAAGGCCGCCCAGTACGTGGCCGCGCACCCGAACGAAGTCTGCCCGGCCAAGTGGCAGGAAGGCGCCAAGACGATCGCCCCGTCGCTCGACCTGGTCGGCAAGATTTAAGCCTTAACGCGAACCACCAATCCGCTCCCGCTTCGGGAGCGGTGCGGATTCCAGTGAAAAGGGGCCGACGAGCCCCTTTTCACTGGAATTCTCAAAAAAGGGAGAACAGCATGCTCGACGCAAACATCAAGACCCAACTCAAGGCCTATCTCGAAAAGCTGAAGACGCCGATCGAACTCGTCGCATCGCTCGACGACAGCGCTTCGGCACAGGAAATGCATGGCCTGCTGGAGGAAATTGCCGAACTATCTGCGAAAGTCAGTCTGCGCGAGAACGGCGACGCTGCGCTGCGACCCTCCTTCGCCATCGGCCGTCCAGGTGAGGCGGCGCGCATTAGTTTCGCCGGCATTCCGATGGGTCACGAATTCACCTCGCTGATCCTCGCCCTGCTGCAGACCGGTGGCCACCCGCCGAAGGTCGACGCCGAAGTGATCGAACAGATCAAGGCGCTGTCCGGTACTTTCGATTTCCAGACCTTCATTTCGCTGTCCTGCCACAACTGTCCGGACGTCGTGCAAGCACTCAACCTGATGGCGGTGCTCAACCCCGGCGTCAGCCACACGATGATCGACGGCGCGTTATTCCAGGACATCGTCAACCAGCGCCAGATCATGGCCGTGCCGACCATGTTCCTCAACGGCGAGGAATTCGGCGCCGGTCGCATGAGTATCGAAGAAATCGTCGCCAAGCTCGACACCGGCGCCGCCGCGCGCGATGCGGAGAAACTCAATGCCAAGGCAGCCTACGACGTGCTCGTCGTCGGCGGTGGCCCGGCCGGCGCTGCGGCCGCCATTTACGCCGCGCGGAAAGGCATCCGCACCGGCCTGCTGGCCGAGCGTTTCGGCGGCCAGGTCATGGATACGCTGGCCATCGAGAACTTTATCTCGGTCAAGGCCACCGACGGCCCGAAACTGGTCATGGGCCTGGAAGAGCACGTCAAGGACTACGACGTCGACATCATGAACCTGCAGCGCGCCACGCAACTGACGCCGGGCGACCTAATCGAGATCAAGCTGGAAAACGGCGCCGTGCTCAAGAGCAAGTCGGTCATCCTCGCCACCGGCGCCCGCTGGCGCGAAATGAACGTGCCGGGCGAAAAGGAATACCGCGGCAAGGGCGTCGCCTACTGTCCGCACTGCGACGGCCCACTGTTCAAGGGCAAGCGCGTCGCGGTGATCGGCGGCGGCAATTCAGGTGTCGAAGCGGCGATCGACCTCGCCGGCATCGTCGGCCATGTCACGCTGCTCGAATTCGACAGCAAGCTGCGCGCCGACGCGGTCCTCCAGCGCAAGCTGGCGAGCCTGCCCAATATCGCGGTATTCACCAGCGCGCTGACCACCGAAGTCCGCGGCGACGGCAGCAAGGTCAACGGCCTGGTGTACAAGGATCGCAACACCGACGAGGTCAAGCGCATCGACCTCGAAGGCATCTTCGTCCAGATCGGCCTGCTGCCCAACACCGACTGGCTGAAGGGTACGGCCAACCTGTCGAAATTCGGCGAAATCGAGATCGACGCCAAGGGCCAGACTTCGCTGCCCGGCGTCTTCGCGGCCGGCGACTGCACGACGGTGCCCTACAAGCAGATCGTCATCGCCATGGGCGCCGGCGCCACCGCATCGTTGAGCGCCTTCGACCACCTGATCCGGACCTCGGCGCCTGCCTGAGCGCCCGGTCCACAAAAAAAGCCCGCCGCGGCCGGTCGACCGTGGCGGGCTTTTTCTTTGCGCTCAGTTGCCGCTCAGTCGCTTGCCGAACGAGACGGCATAGGCCGGCGAACGGAAATTGAGCACCGGGTCGTTGGTCGGAGCGATGCCGTCGGCCATGACCAGCGGGTCGTAATTGATCGCTTCGCAGGCGCCGCCCTTCTGTGGCATGGCGGCGCTGATGCTCAGCGTGCCGGCCTTGAATTCCTTGCGCCCCTCTGGCCACAACAACGTCGGGTTGTCTACCGGATCACCCGGCTGGCCGATCGTGACCAGCATGTCCCAGCGCACCGGCCCCTGCTGGGTACGGCTGATCAGCGCAGGCTCGAGAAAGTTGGCGCCGGCGGTCTTCAACTCCTCGTCGCTCAGGCGTTTCTCGCCATCCTGCGGCACGAAGCGCCAGCGCACCAGCGTCGTCTTGTCGCCCTTGCCGACGAACTTGAAGGTATGGATTCCCCAGTAGGCGCTGTTGGCATAACTGACCGGCGGGTTGTTGGCGGCCAGGTACTGGGCTTGCGCCAGATTGTCGGGATGGCTGGCCTTGAAGGCCTTCATTTTCTCCGGATCGGGCTTGCCGGTGGCGGGATCGGGCTGCTGGGCCAGCATCAGGTCGAGAAAGGTCTGTGGGGTGGCGGCGCCGAACATCGGCGTATTGAGCATCGCCATCTGGTGCGCGCCACCGCTCCGCAACTGGAACTGCAGCGCCATGCCACGAACGTTCTTCGCGGTATCCGGCACCTTGGGGTTGCCGCCGGTCACCGAGAAACGCGCGACGACCGGCACCGGTTTGCCGGAAAACAGCTCTGAACGGCTGTAGGCTGCTGCTTCCTTGTTGCCAACAAATTCGCCCAAGGCACACACGCCCTTGATGTGATTGCGCCGTTCGCCCTTGTTCACGCCAAAGGCGCCTTCGATCGCGGCAACGACCTCCGGCGCGGTCACTTCCTGCTCCGCCGCGAAGGCCACCTGGGTGCCGAGCGTCAGCAAGCCGGCGAGTGCATATTGCGGGAACATTTTCTTGTGCATGGTGATTTTTCCAGTCGGGGGTTGTGGGGACTACTTGTGTTCGAGTTGATCATAGACGGCAGTGGCCACGCGCGCCAGTTCACCCTTGTCGATCCCGGCCGAGAGGGCGTAACCAAACTTGCCGTCGATCCAGTAAAAGACATTGACCGGCCCTTCCTTGGCAAAACGGAAGCCGGTATCGCGATTGGCCGCGTTCTCGGTCGTCACGTAAAGCGTCAGGCGCTGGCCGCTGCTGTCGTGATACATGAACTGTGCGACCGGGCCGCTGTTACCGGGCAGCAGGCGGCCACCGATCAATTCGTAGCCGAGGGCGCCGAGCTGCGGTGGACTGACCGGCGTACCAAGGCGTTTGGACAGCCATTTGACGAGCTGATCTTCCTGATCGGCAGTGACTTCGACCGGGCGCTTGACGTCCGGGCTGTAAACCACATGCGCCACGGCGGCCTGACGCGGCAACGGCGTCAATTGCGCCATGCGGTCGACCGCCTGATATTGGCCGTGCCCAAACCAGCCGGCAACCCCGCCCAGCAGGGCGATGGCGACACCGGCTGCGATGCGCTGCAGGGACCAGCGTTCCAAAATTGGCCGTTTTTGCGGGTCGACCACGCCCTGCAGGCGAAGGGGCATGTGGCTCAAGTACCCTTGGGGTGTGGCAGTCGGCTTTTCGGCGAGTTGGCGTAGCGGCGCGGGCAGCACTTCGTCGAGTACCGGATCGAAAAGTTCGCGCAGAGCATCCTTTTGCATCCGATAAGCCTGCAGGCGCTCGGCTTCCGCGGGATAGGCGGCCAGATAGTCCACGACCTCGGCCCGCCGGTTTTCCGGCAACTGAGCATCGACGTAGGCGTGCAGGTCGGCTTCGGTGATCGGAAGTTTGCTCATCGTACAACTCGCAGGTTTGCTGAAGGCGGGCGACCTTCGAGAATCAGCCGCAGACGCTCACGGCCGCGCGACAGGCGCGACATGACCGTGCCTGCGGGAATGCCCAGCACGCCAGCAATTTCTTCATAGCTCATTTCCTCCAGCGCGACGAGCAGCAGCACGACACGCTGATCCTCTGGCAGGCGGGCCAATGCCGCTTCGAGATCGTTCACTTCCAGGCGGTCGCTTTGTGTGGCGCGGGTCGGCACCTCGAAGTCCTCATCTCCCATGGGCAGCGTATTCAGACCCGGGCGTCGCAACTGATCGACGCGCAGGTTATGCATGATACTGAACAGCCAGGCGCGCAGGTCGCTGCCGGGACACCACTGGGCGAAGCGCAACCAGGCGCGTTCGAGGGTGTCCTGCACCAGATCGTCCGCCGCCGCGCGATCGCCGACCATCGCCCGCGCGTAGCGGCGCAGGCGCGGCAATTCGGTCAGGAGCGCGCTGCTGTCCACTAACTCATTCCTTGCCTGGATCCGGCGTAACGCGAAGACGAGCCGCAGACAGTGCAATTGGCACGGCAAGGCGAAATCGACAAATTGACGCCGGTTCCAGGCATGGAATCAGGGTTTGGCTACGTGCCAGGCATTGTTGAGGAAACCGTCACCGGTCTTGTCGCCAGGCTTCTGGTCCTTGCTCCAGTAGTACAGCGGCTTGCCCTTCAGCGCCCATTGCTTCTTGCCGTCGTCGCGGGTGATGACGCTGTAGTCGCCGCTCGCCTTGTCGCTGTCCGTCGCGTAGAGCGGCGGCCAGTTGGTGGCACAGGGGCCGTTGCACATGCTCTTGCCGTCGGCGTCCTTGTCGAAGGTGTAGAGCGTCATGCCATTGCTGCCGGTGAGCATGCCGTCGGCAACCATGGCGGGCGACGCGTAGGCGGAACTGGCGGCGAGTGTGGCGGATACGAGCAGGGCGAACATGAGTTTGCTTGTTTTCATTTTGATCTCCGTTGGGTTTGGGGTGTTTCAACTGGATATACGGAAATCAGACCGGCATTATTCCAGCCCGTGCGAAATATATTTTCCAGCCAGCCCCATCCGCCACAGGGAAGTCACCTCGGCGGCCCGCGCGGCATGCAACGGATCGCTCACATCGCGGCTCTTCGGGTGTTGCGGCCGGGTGTCAATGCGGCCGAGCACCTTAAGGCCGCCCGCCGCGACCCAGCCCAGCAACTCATCGCGCGAACGCAGGCCGAGGTGCTCGGCCAGATCGGAGAGGATCAGCCAGCCCTCGCCGCCCGGCTCAAGATGCGCTGCCAACCCGGCGAGGAAGCCGCGCAACATGCGCGAATCGGGGTCGTAGACCGCGTACTCGATCGGCGAACTCGGCTGCGCCGGCACCCACGGCGGGTTGCAGACGACGAGCGGCGCACGACCGGCGGGGAAGAGGTCGGCCTTGATAATCTCGATTGTCGCGGTCAACCCCAAATTTCGGGCATTTTCCGAGGCGCATTGCAATGCTCGCGGATCCTGATCGGTGGCGACAACGCGCTTGACACCGCGCCGGGCAAGCACGGCGGCGAGGATACCGGAACCTGTGCCGATGTCGAACGCCAGCTCACAGCCCGCCGGCAGCGGCGCCCTAGCCACCAGATCGACATACTCGCCGCGCACCGGCGAGAAGACGCCGAAATGCGGATATATCCGCCCCTCCACCGCAGGCACCGGTATGCCCTTCTTACGCCACTCGTGCGCGCTGACCAGCGCCAGCAGTTCGCGCAGAGAAACTATCGAATCCGCCCCCTGCGGTCCATAGACCTCGACGCAGGCTTGACGGACATCCTGTGCCCGGCGCAGCGGCACGGTGTAATCGGCGTCGAGCGGCACCAGCAGCATACCGAGCAACGTGGCCCGGCGCCCCTGATTCCGGCGATGCTGCTCGAAGGACTCGGCTGGCGTTCGTGGCTTTTTCGCACTGTCCGCGCGCGGCTGGCGGTCAGCCTGCCGCGTCAGCACCTGCAACAGGTGACGGACATTGACCCAGTCGCCGCGCCAGAGCAAGGCCGTGCCGGACTCCAGCAGGCGCCAAGCGGCATCGGCCGACATCCGCTCATCGCCAACATCGACCCTGACAGGCGGCGCGATGCCGGCTTCGGAACGCCAGCGGGCAACATGCTCAATGCCGGCTTCCTGCCAGCGGATGGTGGTGTACGAGGAAGTGGGCATGCGGCATTGTAGGGGAGAAGGGATTTCTCCAATGACTTGAGAGATTCAGCTTCAGCAATCCGGAGCCAGCGTAATGAAGGGGGGAGCTACCGAAATCGGCCAGTTGGAGTCATTCGACCGCTAAAGCGGTCGGGCCGCTCCAGACTGATTGCCTCCGCTCAGTTTCTACGAGTGATTGACGTCAGTTCCCCCCGTAGCTGACGCCCGCTCATTGGTTCCCTTGCCACGCCCAGCGTTCTGATGAATACTTTCCCAGCACCCGGCATCGCTATGGAATTTTCGATGTTGTTTTGCCTGCACCGTTTCAACATTCGGACATAAATAAGTATTAACTAGTGGAGGAACGATCATGAAAATGCGATTGATGGCTTTGTCGGTTCTAGTCTGTAGCAGTTTGCTGTCACTGTCGCAGCCTGCGGAGGCATACGGCAGTGGCCCATGGGGTGGTGACGCCCCTTGGGAGCGTTTTGACGGCCCATGGAATAGCGGCGGTGGTCCATGGAACAGGGGCGGCCCCTGGGGTGGTGACGCCCCGTGGGATCGTTTTGATGGCCCTTGGAATAGCGGCGGTGGACCGTGGAACAGGGGCGGTTCGTGGAACAGAGGTGGCCCATGGGGTGGTGACGCCCCTTGGGAGCGTTTTGACGGCCCGTGGAATAGTTTTGACGGCCCGTGGAACAACCGTGGTCGACGTGGCCGTAGCTTCAGCCCATTCAACTGGTAGGCATCACTTTCCCTGCCAGGTTTTCGCTTGGTGGGGCGCAAAACCCGAACGGCAGTTGAGGGTCGATAGGGTGAGTAGCCCTTTTTAGTAAGCAGCCGCTCGGATTTATCGCCCCATTTTTTGGCTGGCCGCGAATGGTGAGTCTGCGGAGAAAAATAACCATGCCCGGGTTCCGTTTATCGAGGTCTGTTGTCGCTCTTCTTCCACGCCACCGCAACATCAGGATAGGTCCTGAGATAAGTATTCACGGCTTCGCCGATGGTCGGAAAGAAGACCTCCGCACCGAGCCGTGAAAAGAGCCCAAAGCGCTTCAGCTTATTCTGGACGGGATCCTTCATCTCGGCGAAGCACAACTTGATGCCGGCCGCACGCAAGGTTTCATCGAGCTTGGCGACGATGTCCGCAGCGGTGACGTCCACGCTGGTCACTGGTTCCGCTGTGATCACCAGCCAGCGCACCGGCGTTGGCGAGGCCGCCACGGCGTCGAGGGCGCGCTCGTGAAACCACTCGGCATTGGCGAAAAACAGGGGTGCCGCCCAGCGGAACAGAACCAGTCCCGGAATAAGGCGGGCGTTGGGGTAGCGCGAGATGTCGTGGTAGCCATTGATGCCCTTGACGCGACCCAGTACGGCGGAATCCGGGCGCCAGCCATCCCAGAGGAACTCGATTACCGCAAGCAGGATCGCCAGGCCAATACCGGGAATGGCGCCCAGCACAACCACGCCGATGCAGCAGCCGATCGATAACCAGAACTCCCAGCGCTGAATGCGGTAAATGCGCCGCAGGTCGGCGATCTCGATCAGTCCGATGGCTGCAGCGATCACCACGGCGGCCAGCGCAGTGTTCGGCAGGTACTGGAGCAGGTTGGGCGCCAGCAACAGCAGCAGGGCGACAGCAACGGCGCCGACGACGCTGGTCAACTGTGTCCTGGCGCCGGCGGCTTCGGCTACCGGGGTGCGCGACGAACTGCTGCTGATTGGAAAGCCCTGAAAGAATCCGGCCGCCAGGTTGGCGGCCCCCAGCCCCACCATCTCCTGGTTGGGGTCCACATAGGCGCCGGTCTTATCGGCATAGGTACGCGACAGCACGCTGGTGTCGGCGAAAGAAACGATAGCGACGGCAAAGCCACCCATGAGGACAGGAACGACATCGGCGAGCGTGACCCATGGAATGGCAAAGGCCGGCAGGCCCTGGGGCAGCGCACCCAGCACTGAAACGCCATAGCTGTCGAGGCCGAGCGTCGCGACGAGGACGGTCGCGCCGATCACGGCGATCAGTATCCCCGGCAAGCGCTTGTTGCGGTTGAGCAGCATGATCAGTGCCAGCGTGCCGCCGCCGACCATCAAGGCGGTCGAGTTGGTCTTGCCGGCCAGCAGTGCCTGGGCGAACTGCCAGACCTTGTTGAGCGGATCGTCGGCGTCGATCGAGAAACCGAATAGTTTGGGTAACTGGCTGATCAATACCGTCAGCGCAATGCCGTTCATGTAGCCGTAGCGGATCGGTTTCGAGAGCAGTTCGGTGACAAAGCCCAGACGGGCGACGCCCGCCAGGATGCACAACACGCCCGACACTACCGCCATCATGCTGGCCAGAGCGATGGCGCGTAGCGGGTCGCCGCCGGACAGCGGCAGGACGACGGCAAGGATCAATGTAGCCAGCGAAGAATCCGGCCCAAGAACGAGAATGCGGCTCGGGCCGAACAGCGCATAGGCGAGCAGCGGGATGATCGTGGCGTAGAGACCATAGATACCCGGCACGCCCGAGGCCACGGCATAGGCAATGCCAACCGGCACCAGCATCGTGGTCAGCACCAAACCCGCGGCGACGTCATGGCGCAGCCAGGCAAGCTCGTAGTGACGCAGGGTCTGCAGTCCCGGCAGCCATTTGAGCCAGCCGGCCTGGTCGGTAGCACCCTGTCGAGGCGCGATGCGGCCCGCTTCCGGGATTGGGTCGCTAGGCTGCGATTCACTCATGGCAGCTTGAGGAGAGAAAAATCATCGGCACCTGCGGGAGTATCTCTGGACCGTATAGCCGCGGTCAATCCTGGTGAATCGCTCCTTGGCCTTCCGGCCGAAAGGATGGAGTTAAACTGTTCAGGGTCAGAAGTACGCGTTCGCAGGATCGGAAAGCTTCCGTTCGGGACGCTACCTTTTCGAGAGGCGGCTAAACGTCTGCGTATTGCTGACTTAGTTACTCGGCAAGTTGAATGTCGGCAATGGCCGACAAGCTGGCCGAGCACCTACAGAGCCGAACGGCAGGTATCTGATGAGTTACCTGTCATTCGAGCGGCCCGATATTTTGGGGCTGCAATGTCTCTTGATGGCCGGTTGGGTGAGTAGGAGCATGCGCCAGTCAGCTGTAGTTCGCCCAAACTTGGAAAGTTCAAAGGCTGCATAAAGGTCAGCGCGACTTGGTAATCGCCGCCTAAAAGCCAATCCAAGGGCTACGAGCTACGTCAATGATTAACCTCTACTTCATTTCTCATGACCGCTTCCCCCATGCCGCCATTCCCACGGTGACACACGAATCGGCTGTTTTGGATACAAGCAAAACGGGCGGCTAATCACGCCACCCGCTTTTCGCCACTAACAGTGGTCGCCTGCTAATCAGCGTCCGCAGAATCAGCCCTGACCAGGTACCTGGGCAGGCTGGTTTTCATAGAACTGCTGCCGAAACCGGAACATCATGTCCATCAGTTCGTTAGCCTGATCTGGATTGACCATTGCAATCACCGGAAGCAGAGCGGGTACGAGATCCGGTTGATTCTGGTCGATCAGCATCTTCGACAGTTCGTAGTAGGTTTGCGCGGCTTCCTGCACGTTTCCGCTCAGCAAATAGACGTTGCCAAGCTCGCCACGAGCGTCAATATCGCCGGGATTGCGAGCGATGTATTCCCAGTAGGCATTCAATGAATCGTGCAAGTCACCTTGCGCGAATGCGCGGCGTGCAGTATCGATTGTGACTGCTGGCGCCGCATTGAAGGCAAATGTTCCAGTGCTTGCCGATTCAGGCAAGACAACGCTGCTGGCCGCTGCACCTGGTTTGTCGTCGGTCATGTTTGCCGATTCCGCAGGGACAACGCTGCTTACCGCGGCGCTCAGTTTGTCGTACGCTGTTTTTGCCGATTTCGCCGGCTCATAGCTGCTTACCGCTACGCTCAGTTTATCGTAAGCCTTTCTTGCCGCCGGCTTGAGCGTGTCAATATTGGTGTAGGCCAGGAACGCAACGATGATGGCCAGCACAGCCCACATCATCCAGTGCCGCGACTTGTTCTTGACTTCCAGGACTTGAGTGTTCATTTGTTGCTCCTAATACCCAGAAACAGAAAGTGGATCCAAAACTGCGCCAAGTGCAGAAAATTCCGGGTTCGCCAATAGGGTGTTGACCAATAATTTTCAGATACGAATAAGAATAACACTGTTCTCTAATGTTGTTGAACGCTAATTCTTATCTTGTTAGTGGCGCTACTGATTGGCTGTCCGAAAAACCGTGGCAATTCAAGTGGATACTCTCGCCAAAGATTCTGTGCAAAATTCCGATCAAGAAGTAGTCGTTGTTCACCAGGTACAAA